>JGI25616J43925_10000517_pt1 | contig 13927 bp, 13 predicted proteins | sample GraSoi2013_100cm_FD_43925 | JGI IMG/M metagenome (IMG submission 43925) | reverse complement strand
TGGGCGCGAAGCGCCTCGCGCACATGGACGCCGCCGGAATCGACGTGCAGGTTCTCTCGTTCGGCTCGCCCGGACCTCAAGGCTTCGGCGCGGACGTCGCGATCCCGATGGCGAGGGACGCGAACGACCTCGCGCACGAGGCGGTCAAGGCGCACCCGGACCGTTTCGCCGCGTTCGCCGCACTCGCNACGGCCGACCCCGGCGCCGCGGCCGATGAGCTGACGCGCTGCGTCACCAAGCTCGGTTTCAAGGGCGCGATGATCCACGGCCACACGCAGGGGAGTTTCCTCGACGAGAAGAAATACTGGGTGATCTTCGAGCGCGCCCAGGCGCTCGACGTGCCGCTCTACCTGCACCCCACTCTCCCGCACCCGGACGCAGTCAAGGCCTACTTCCGGGGATACGAGGAGCTCGCGCGCGCGGGCTGGGGGTTCGCGGTGGATACGAGCTGCCATTTCTTGCGGATCGTCTTCGCCGGCGTGTTCGACGCCTACCCGCGCCTCAAGATCATCCTCGGGCATCTGGGCGAAGGATTGCCTTTCGCGATGCACCGGCTGAACGATCACACCTGGCGCGCCGCCGCGCGAAGAGGTCTGGNGAAAACGCCGCTGCNGTATCTGAAGGACAATCTGCTCGTCACCACCAGCGGCAACTGGTACGAGCCCGCGTTCCTGTGCACGCTGCNCGCGCTCGGCGCCGACAANATCCTNTTCGCGGTGGACTGGCCCTACGAGCCGAACACCGCGGGAATGGAATTCCTGANNAAGCTNTCGATCAGCGACGCCGACCGCGAGAAGATCGCGCACGGCAACGCCGAGCGCATCCTGCGGATGTGATGCTTTCGCNTGTCCGNCCCTCCGGGNCGNTAGTGTGCTACCTTGACAGNCGCAACCNGGAGAACACGATGCCGACCCACCGCGAACAGCGCAGGGGATATCTGATCGAAGCGAGCGCCTTCCATATGCCGGGCGGAAACAAATGGCAGCCCAGGCTCACGATGACGCGCCTGCCTTGCGCGGAGTCGCTTTCCAAGAGCCAGTCGTTTCCCGGCCTGACGCCGCTTTTCGGAACCGCAAGGGGCGCGGCCCAATATGCAGCCGATCTCGGCAGAACCATGGCCGACGAAGATTCCCCGAGACTGACGATCTAGGTCAGGTTTTCACCCTTTCCGTGCGGTGACGCACAGAGAATTCCGTCGCGAAGGTGATAATGGATCGGCTATGCGAACGAAACCGACAGGAACAGCAAAGAAAGGCCGCGCTCATTTCCCATCCTGATCAGCCATGGGCGATTCGCGTTTCGCGAGCGGATTCAGGCGAAGCGCTGGATCTCCTGATGGACGCCTGGTACAAGGGGGTCACGGCGGGAGGGGGCCTCGCCGGAGCGATCGGATTCGACTCGCACATGGAACACAGGGATTGGGAAAGCGCGAAGAGCAGCATCGAGCGGACCTACGGGCGCTCGAGCCGGGCGCACCAACTCACGCTGGATACCTTGAGCGCCGCAATACAGAACAGAAGGATGCGCACCCCCAGGTTGGCGAGTTGATCGACGCATGAATCCTTCTCTCGATGCGGCATGGCGTGATCTGAAGCGCAGGTCCAATCTTCTTTGGCTGCTGCTCTTCGGCTGCATTCCCGGAATGTTTCTGCTCGCCTACCTGTTGAACGATCTCCTCCTGCAGGAGGCGCCGTTTCTCATTGTTGCGCTCGCCTGGATGGGCGCGATCGCCTGGGCCGGGGGCCGGATGGCGAGCTTTGCATGTCCCCGCTGCAGCAGGGCATTCTTCGAGAACTGGTACTTCTTCAAGCCGCTCAGGCAGAACTGCGCCCATTGCCGCCTGACCCGATGGGCAAAAGAGATGCCGCCGCCGGCTGCAACCGGACCCTAGCGGCTGCGCTAGCCGGCGGGCCTGGGCGTGACGTGCCCGCAGCTCCCGCAGGTGCGGCGCGACTCTTCCGAATAGAACTCCTCGTAGACGCGCGACACCGGGTCCTCGCGGTAGTCGGAGACGTGCCGAACGGCCTCGTAGAGTTCGGCGTGGCATTTCTCGCAATACCAGAAGAAGCGGTCCCTCTCGTCGGCGCGGCGCTTGCGCTCCAGCACCAGCAGAAACGAGTCGGGCGAGAAGCGCGGCGAGTGCCGCACGCCCGCCGGGCAGTAGATGATCTCGCCTTCGCGCACGAGCGCAATCTTCTCCGCGCCGTCGGGCGCGAGGTAGTGCAGGTTCATCTCGCCCTTGATCATGTACATGACTTCGTCGCTCGGATCCGCGTGGAACTCGCTGCGGTGTGCTCGCCCGCGCGCGACGAAAGCGATGGTGTCTGGCGCCTGCCAGAGAATGCTCACCGGCTTGACGCTCTTCCTGATGCCCTCGGATACTTGCGCGAGGTTGACGGCTTTGAGTTCGGTCATGCGCGTGAGCGTCCAGTTCGAACGGTTGCGGCCGAGACGGCCGGATTTCGGGTCTGCAGATTGTAAGCGCAAGGGATGAGTAAGGGGTAAGATCGCAAAATCCTTCTTGCTCCCCGATGAAAACAACGAACGCGGCTGCGACCCTTGCCAGCGTCGTCTTTCTGAAAATTCAGGAGTTCGCCCGCAGGCCGGTCCAGGAACAGGCGCGCCTGCGGGCGCAGCTCGAAGCCGTCGTGGCGGTGACCGCCGCGGAGCTTGCGCCCGAGAGCCGCATCGTGCTCGACGCCGCGGACGGAGCCGCCATCGTGGTCCTCGGTGATCCCAAGGGAGCCCTGCACCTGGCCGGGCGCGCGCTCGCCGCAACGGCGGCCGGGCTCCCCCTTTGCATCGGGGTCAATCACGGCGCCGTGCAGATGGCGTCCATCCGGGACGACGACGGGATGATCGGGGACGGCATCGCCGTGGCGGCGAGCATCGCCGAGTTTGCCTCGCCTTCGCGCCTGCTGATGACGCGGTCCTTCCGCGAGGCCATGGCAGATGCCTCGCCGGGGCTCGAATCCGGCCTTTTTCCGGCGGGGGTTTTCACCGATGCAGGGCTTCGGACCCACGAGCTGTTCAGCCCGGACGGACGGGTGGCAGAACGAAGGCGGACGCGCTTCTTCGCGCTCGCCGTCGCGGCCGCGATCGGGCTCGTCGGGGCCGGCGTCGCAGCCCGGGTGTCGGCCGAGGGTCACCAGAAGTTCGTTGACGGCGTCGTCGTCAAAATCCGGCAAACGATCGCGCAGGGCGAGAGGGTTCTCGGCGGGCTGATCGAAAAAGTCCAATGGCAAAAAAGAAACTGACCAAGATCGGCCGCTACAAGATCCTCGGCGAGCTGGGCCGCGGCGCCATGGGAATCGTCTACGGGGCCGAGGACCCGGCTCTCGACCGCACCGTCGCGCTGAAGACCATCATCCTTTCCGACGAGTGGAAGGGCGCAAGGAATTCCACAAGCGGTTTTTCCTCGAAGCCAAGGCCGCGGGCAAGCTCACCCATCCCCATATCATCACCGTCTACGATTTCGGCGAGGAGGGCGACCTCGCCTACATGGCGATGGAGCTTCTCAAGGGAATCGAGCTCCGCGCCAAGATGCTGCAGGGCCCGATCCCCGTCGTCGAAGCGGTCGATATCGCGGAGCAGGTGGCCGACGGCCTCGGTTACGCGCACGAGCGCGGCGTCGTCCACCGCGACATCAAGCCGAGCAACATCATGCTGATGCCGCGCGGGCAGGTGAAAATCATGGACTTCGGAATCGCGCGCGTGCGCGTGGCCGATCACAAGACGAGCACGGGGGTGGTGCTCGGCACGCCGAGATACATGTCCCCGGAGCAGGTGGCGGGATCGCCTGTCGACCACCGGTCCGACATCTTCTCGCTCGGGATCGTGCTCTACGAGATGCTNACCCGCGCCTCGTTGTTCGCAGGCGCGGACACGCCGCAGATCCTGCACAACGTCGTCCACGTCGAGCACGTGCCGCCCTCCCGGCTGAATCGCGAGGTGCCGGCCATGCTCGATTTCGTGATCGCAAGGGCGCTCAAGAAAGACCCCGCGGTGCGCTATCAGGACGCCTACGAGCTCGCCGCCGACCTGCGCGCCTGCCTCGCCGAGCTCGGCGGCCGCGAGCGGACGGCGGAGAAGGACGCGGAGGGCGATCAGGACGTCACGAAGACCGTGAAGCTCGATGTGGACACGGAGAAGACGCGGCTCGCGCCCGCGGCGCGCGCGATCGGGTCCGACACCCGGCTTCCCCTGTCGAGGCAGTTCGACTCTTCCGCGGCGCTTAGACGGCTTTCCGCTCCCACGAAGCGCGATCGCGAGCTGCTCGGCCGGGCTCCGCGGCCGGTCGGTTTCCTGCGGCGGCTGAGAAACGATCCCGGGCCGCGCCTGTTGTTCATGGCAGCGCTCGCCGCGGCTNTGGTCGGGGGCGCGATCGCCCTCGCGTGAACCCCGGTCCCGGGCNTCCCTATTCCAGTTTGATGCCCGCCGCCTTCACCAGCGCGGCATTCGCCGCGATCTCATCGCGGATGTAGANGTTGAACTGCTCGGGGTCGTAGTCCATCGGCTCGGCGCCGAGTCGCGCCATCTTCTCCCGCACCTCGGCCGCGCGCAGCGCCTTCGCCGTTTCCCGATAGAGACGGCTCACGACCTCGCGCGGCGTCTTCGCCGGCGCGAACATGCCGACCCAGAAGTTGTAGTCCGAGTTCGCGACGCCCGCTTCGACGGTGGTCGGCAGGTCAGGGAGCGCGAGCGAGCGCTTCGTGCTCCCCACCGCGAGAGCGACGAGCTTGCCGTCCCTCAAGAGCGGCAATACCGCGTTGACGGGGCAGAAGTAGAAATCGACGCGCCCGGTGACGATCTCGGTGAGCGCCTCCGGCGAACCTTTGAAGGGGATGTTGACGNTCTCGATGCCGGCGCCGAGACGAAAGCGCTCGGCGTTGAGGTGAGTCGCGCTGCCGATGCCGACCGAGGCGGAATTGAGGGAGCCGGGCTTCGCTTTCGCGGCGGCGACGAGCTCCTTCACCGAGCGGATGCCCTTCGAAGGCGCGATCACGAGCACATTGGGCAGCAAAGCGAGCGGGATGACGCCGGTCAGGTCGCGCAGCGTGTCGTACGGCAGGTCCTTGTACGTGGACGGCGTGACCGTATAGGAAGAGGAGTGCACGAAAAGCGTGTANCCGTCGGGCTCGGATTTCGCCACCACCGCCGCGCCGATGGTGCCGCCCGCGCCGGGGCGGTTCTCGATGACGATGGGCTGCCCGAGCTGGGGCGAGAGCCTTTCCGTCACGGTGCGCGCGATGATGTCGGTGCCGCTCCCCGGGGTGAACGGGACGATGATCCTGATCGGTTTCGCGGGCCACGCCTGCGCTTGCGCGCCGACATGCAGGGCGCAAAGCGCCAGCGCGGCGATCGATCTACCTAGCTTTCCAGACACTCTCGCCTCCTCGACGCGGAATCCCTCAGGACTTCGCTTTCTTCGAAGGTTTCGACTTGCCAGAACTGTTGAGGGCGACCGCTTGGCGAACGAGCGCCTTGAAGGCGGACTCGTCAACTTCTTCTCCTTCGTGGATGTCGATCGCGCGGCGTACGTTTCCGTCGAGACTCGAGTTGAAGAGACGGGCCGGATCCTTCAGAGACGCGCCCTTGGAGAAGGTAAGCTTCACGACATTCTTGTAGGATTCGCCAGTGCAGATGATGCCGTCGTGCGACCAAATCGGAGTGCCCATCCACTTCCACTCCTCGACGACGTCCGGGTCTGCTTCCTTGATGAGCTTGCGCATTCTGCCGAGGGTTTCCCCGCGCCAGTCCCCGAGTTCGGCGATTCTTTTCGAGATGAGCTCCGATGCCGACTGGCCTTGGCTCGCGCCCGACTTTTTCATGTTCTCATCCTAGAAGTTCCAGATATATTACTGAGAACGCCCCTGCGCCCGCGCCATCCAGCCGAATTGCCGTTCGCCGAGCTCGAACGCGCCCTGGATCAGCAGGGCGAGCGCCGCCGCGGGTATGGCGCCCGCGAGCAGGGTGATGTTGTCGTTCAGAGCAAGCCCCGAGGCGATGCGCTCGCCGTAGCCCCCCGCTCCGATGAACGCGGCGATGGTCGCGGTGCCGACGTTGATCACCGCCGAGGTCTTGATGCCGGCGAGGATCGAAGGCAGGGCGAGCGGCACTTCGATCAGCCAAAGCCGGTCGCGCGGTTCCAGGCCCAATGCCATCGCCGCCTGCCGCATGCCGCGGACGATGCCGGTGAGCCCGGTGCAGGTGTTGCGGACGATCGGCAGCAGCGCGTAGAGGAAAAGCGCGATCAGCGCCGGCCACGTGCCGATCGTGCCCGTCAGCGCGATGAGGAAAGCGAGCAGCGCGAGCGACGGGATCGTCTGGATCAGGCCCACTGCGCCGAGGACGATCTGCTCCGATTTCGGCAGCTTCGCCGCGACGACACCCAGCGGCACGCCGAGCGCGATGCTNGCCGCAAGCGACGCGAACACNAGCAGCAGGTGCTCGCCGGTGAGCCGCCAGAAATCCGGGCCGAACAATGCGCCCCAGAAACTCCGCCGCGCGGCGCTCTGCGGCTTGCCGTCCGAGTCGAGGAGCGCCGCGGCTTCGGCGAAGCTCTTTCCTTGCAGCTCGGCCGCCGCGTTCATGCGGATCATGCGCCGCTCGTCGATCCGGCCTTCGAGCGCCTGGAGCGCGCGCCAGGCTTCGGGAAAGCGCATCGGCACCTCGAGCCGGTAAAGGAGCACCGCCTCGTAGCTCGGAAAATATTTCCTGTCGTCCTCCAGCACGCGCAAGGCGTAGCGCTCGATCTTCGCGTCGGTGGAGTAGATGTCCATGGCGTCGATCTTGCCCGCGGCGATTGCCTCGTACGCGAGGCCGTGATCGAGCCCCGAAGGCGTGGCGTAGGGCATCTTGTATGCCGCTTTCAGCCCCGGCCAGCCGTCGGTGCGGCCGATGAATTCCTGCGACAGGCCGAGCTTCAGGCCCGGGTGCCTTGCGAGGTCCGAGAGCGTGCGGATGCCGAGCGCGCCCGCGCGGTCATCGCGCATGGCAAGCGCGTAGCTGTTGTTGAAGCCGAGGCGCACCGCGACGCCGAGGCCCTGCGGCGCGAGAGCGGAATTGAAATCCTCGATGCTCGGATTGCCCTCGACCCTGAGGATCTCCCTCGCGATCGTCCCCGTGTATTCGGGGTAGAGGTCGATCGACCCGGCCTTGAGCGCGGCGAAGACGATTCCGGTGTTGCCCAGGCCGGGCCGGTGCTCGACTGGGGTTTTGCCTTCGACCGCCCGGCGCAGCACCTCGCCGAGGATGTAGGACTCGGTAAAGCGCTTGGAGCCGATGCGCAGCGTGTCGGCCTGCGCCGGCAGCGCGGGGAGCAGCGCGACGAGCAGGAGGACAAACCTCATTGCACCGCCGCGGGCGAGATTTCGCCGAGAAACTGCAGCGCAGCGAGCCTCGCGTACAGGCCCTGCTCGCGCACCAGCTCCGCGTGCGTGCCCGCGGCGATCACGCGGCCCTGGTCCATGACGACGATGCGGTCGGCGTTCTTCACGGTGGCGAGGCGGTGCGCGACGACGAGCGTGGTGCGGCCGCGCATCAGATGCTCGAGCGCCTTCTGCACGTAGCTTTCGCTCTCGGCGTCGAGCGAGCTCGTCGCCTCGTCCAGCAGCAGCACCGCGCGGTCGGCGAGCAGCGCGCGGGCGATCGAGAGCCTCTGGCGCTGGCCGCCCGAAAGGCGCACGCCGCGCTCTCCGAGAAACGAGTTCATGCCCTCCGGCAAGCGCTCGATAAACTCGCTCGCGTAGGCCGCCTTGCACGCGGCGNCGACCTCGGCGTCGCTCGCCTCCGGCCTGCCGTAGCGCACGTTCTCGGCGACGCTCGCGGCGAAGATCACCGGGTCCTGCGGCACCAGCGCGATGCGCNTGCGCACCGCCTTGGGGTCGGCNTTCTTCAGGTCGACCCCGTCCAGCGTGATCNCGCCGGCCTCGGGATCGTAATAGCGCAACAAGAGCTGGAACACCGTGGACTTGCCGGCGCCGGAAGGCCCCACCAGCGCGACCTTCTCGCCGCGCGAAACGGAAAGAGAAAAATCCGAGAGAGCGGCAGTGTCCGGCCGCGACGGATAGTGGAAACTGACGCGCTCGAAGCGCACTTCTCCCGCTTTTCCGTTCACTCGAGGCTCGGGCAGTGCCTGCGGATTCGCCGGCGCGCGGATCGTCGGCTCGGTCGCGAGCAGCTCCATCAGGCGCTCGGTCGCCCCCGCCGCCCGCTGCAGATCGCCGATCACCTCCGATACCGCGCCCACCGCCCCGGCGACCAGCACCGCGTAGAACACGAACGCCGAAAGCTCCCCCGCGCTCAAGCGCCCGGCGAGCACGTCGTGCCCCCCGATCCAGAGAATCACGCCGACCGCGCCGAAGGCGAAGAGCATCACCAGGGCGACCAGGAGCGCCCGCTGGCCGATGCGCCTCACCGCGGTGCCGAAGGCCTGCTCGACGCGCTCGCCGAAGCGCTCGCGGTCTTTGTCCTCGTGGCCGTAGGACTGCACCGTGCGGATCTCGTGCAAGGCTTCGTCGACATAAGCGCTCACGTCGGCGATCCGGTCCTGGCTGGCGCGCGAGAGCTTTCGCACGCGCCGGCCGAAGAGCAGGATCGGCGCGATCACCAGGGGCACGCCGAGCACGACCAGCGCGGTGAGCTTGGGACTGGTGATGACGAGCATGACCAGGGCGCCGAGCATGATCAGGGTGTTCCTCAACGCAAACGAAGCCGAGGAGCCGATCACGACTTCCAGGAGCGCGGTGTCGTTGGTGAGGCGCGAGATGGCTTCTCCGGTGCGCATGGTCTCGAAAAACCCGGGAGACTGCTCCAGCAGATGCCCGAACACCGCGCGGCGGATGTCGGCCGAGACGCGCTCGCCGATCCACGACACGGAATAGAAGCGCGTGTAGGTCGCCAGAGCGAGCACGCACACGATGGCGAGCAGCGCGAACAGCGCCGTGTCCAGGGACGCGGCGTCGTTCCCCGAGAATCCCGCGTCGATAACGCGCTTCAGGCCCTGCCCGAGCACCAGCACGCAGCCCGCCGCAACCGCCAGCGCGACACCCGCTACCGCCATCCGCGCCCGGTAGGGCCAGAGGAAGCGCAGCACCCGCGCGAGCTGGCGGATGTCGCGGTTGGGCGGGCGCTCGGGGATGTTGTCTATCAGACGCGCCACTTAGTTCAGCCGTTCTTCGAATGCCGTGATCCAGTGCCTGACCGGCAGTCCGGCACCGGCCGCGAGATGCACCTGGCAGCCGATATTGGCGGTGGCGATCAGCTCGGGGCCGCCCGAGCCGAGTGCCGAAAGCTTGTTCCGCTTGAGCTTGTCGGACAGCTCCGGTTGCAACAAGGAATAAGTTCCCGCAGAACCGCAGCACAAATGCGCATCGGGCACCGCGGTCAGCTCGAATCCCGCCATTGCGAGGACCCGCTCGGTCACGCCTTTGATGTTCTGGCCGTGCTGCAGGGTGCAGGGCGGATGGAAAGCGAGGCGAACGCCCGCCTTCCTGGCGAGAATCGGCTCGATGCGGCCGAACTCCGCTTCGATCACTTCGCAGNCGTCGCGCGTCATCGCGCTGATCTTCTCCGCCTTCCCGGCGTACGCNGGGTCGTGCCTGAGCAGGTGCGCGTATTCCTTCACCACCGCCCCGCAGCCGCTCGCGGTCATGACGATGGCCTCGACCCCGCCGCGTTCGACCAGCGGCCACCAGCGGTCGATCAGCGCGCGCATGTCGGAAAGGCCCTCTTCCTGGTAGCCGATATGGAAGCGNAGCGCGCCGCAGCAGCCCGCGCCTTTCGCTTCAACGAGCGAGATGCCGATGCGGTCGAGCACGCGCGCCGCCGCCGCGTTGATGCCGGGGGAGAGCGCAGGCTGCACGCAGCCGGCGAGCACGAGCATTTTCCGCGCGTGGCGCGGCGCGGGCCAGGCGCCTGCTTTCGTCGCCGTGGCCGGAATCGTTTCCGCGATCCGGGCCGGAAGGAACGGGCGCGCGAGCCGGCCGAGCGCGAGGAGCAGCGCGAACAGGGAACGACGCGGCAGGACTGCCGCGAGCGCACGGCGCTTGATGCGTTCCCACGCGGGCCGCGCCGTTTTTTCCTCGACCAGCTTGCGCCCGATGTCGAGCAGGCGCCCGTACTGCACGCCCGACGGGCAGGTCGTCTCGCAGGCGCGGCAGGTGAGGCAGCGGTCGAGGTGCAGCCGCGTCCTGGCGGTGATCTCCTGCCCCTCGAGCGCCTGCTTCATGAGGTAAATGCGACCTCGTGGACCGTCGTTCTCGTCGCCGAGGAGCAGATAGGTCGGACAGGTCGCGGTGCAGAAGCCGCAGTGCACGCACTTCCGGAGGATGGCGTCGGCCTCGCGCCCTTCGGGCGTGTCGCGGATGAAATCGGCGAGCGCGGTCTGCATCAGAAATCCGGGTACATCCGCCCGCAGTTGAAGATGCCTTGCGGATCGAACTCGCGCTTGAGCTCCTTGTGGATCTTCATGAGCGCGGGCGCGAGCGGCTGAAAAACCCCGACCGACTTGTCGCCGCCGCGAAAGAGCGTGGCGTGGCCCCGCGCCCGCTTCGCCGCCTCGCGGACGGTGCGCGCGTCCGCGCGCGAGCAGAGCCAGCGCAGCGCCCCGCCCCACTCGATGAGCGGCTCCCCGGGAAGCTTGAGGGGCGGCGTCGCCGAAGGAACCGAGATGCGCCACAGCGGCGCGTCGATCCGGAAAAACGGATCGGTCTGTTCGCGAATGCCCGTCCAGAAGCGCTCGCCCTGCTCAGGCCCGACGAGCTCGCCGCCGATTTTTTTTCGCGCGGCGGCGACCGCGGCCGTCGCCCCCGAGAGGCGCACGCCGAGCTCGCCTCCGGTCCAGGCGCTCGCGCTGATCGGCAGGGGCTTGCCGCCCCATTTGTTGAACGTTTCGATCGCCTTGTCCTCGGGCAGCTCGAGCCTGAGCGTCGCCTCGGCCGCGGGGAGAGGCAGCGCCTTGAGCGAGACCTCCAGGATGATGCCGAGCGTGCCGAGCGACCCCGCCATCAGGCGCGAGACGTCGTAGCCGGCGACGTTTTTCATGACCTGCCCGCCGAAGGCGAGCACTTCGCCCCGCCCGTCCATGATTTTCACGCCGAGAACGAAATCGCGCAGCGCGCCCGCCGCCTGGCGGCGCGGACCCGAAAGCCCCGCTGCCACCATGCCGCCCAGCGTGGCGCCTTCGCCGAAATGCGGTGGCTCGAAAGCGAGCATCTGGCGGCGTTCGCTCATCGCGGTCTCGATTTCGCCGAGCTTCGCGCCGCAGCGCGCGGTGATCACGAGCTCCGAGGGGTCGTAGGCGACGATGCCGGAATAGCCGCGCGTGTCGAGCAGTTCGCCTTCGAGCGCCTGGCCGTAAAAATCCTTGGTGCCGCCGCCGCGCAGGCGCAGCGCGCGCTTCGAGCGACCCGCCGCGCGTACCGTCTCGGACAGCTTCACGAGCACCGAATCCATTGCGTCGGACAGTATCACCGGAGTCTCAATTGAACGAAATCCCGAAGATGGCCTTGACGGTCCAGTTGTCCGTGGCGGGCGTCACTCCGTGGCCGATGCCGAAATTGAGTGACCAGGACTTGCGCTCGATTTCCATCACCGCGTACAGCGTGCGGTTCTGCTGGTCGCGCGGCAGCCGGTTCGCGAGCGTGCCGATATCCTCGTAATACTCGGCGCCGAGCGCGAACCCTTGAGCGACGTCGTGCACCGCCTTCCAGGCGAGGGTGACGTCGGGACTGCCGCGAAACCCGGGCGAGAGCCCCCACTCGAATATGGGATTCACTCCGATCAGCCAGTCCGTGCCGCGGTAGCCTCCGATGACGCGCACCTCGTCGTTCCAACGGGAGTCGGAGAAGGCCTTGGTGAGGTTGGAGAGCTCGTTGTTGATCCCGAAGTACCAGCCGCCCTTGCCTTCCACGCCGTGTACCGGCAGCCATTTCGTGCGCAGTTTCACGCCTCCCCAATGATAGTGCCCTTGCGCATCGGTCGCTGTCGGAAGATACAATCCCCAATCGAGATCATTGCCCAGGCCCCAGGAAAATTCCGGCGTGATCCGGACTCCGTGGTAAGGCGGTACATCGCCAGGGTAATCCGGCGTCCTTCTTCCGCTCGGGGTGGTATTGACGTGGAGCTCGAGGCCGCTCCCGCCGCGGTAGTCGAGATCGTCGGTGTAGACCTGGATCTCGTCGAGGATCGCGAGCGCATACGGCGCCCGGCACAAGCCGGCGCCGAGCAGCAGCACGGAGACGATCCAACGAGCGCGCACCCTCTCGCAAAGGCGCACGTCTAGAATCTCGGCAGCTCCGGATGCGGCAGCTTTCCGCCGCGCACGCATGCGGCCGAACTCGGCGCAGCGGTGCAGGGTCGGGATGTTCTTGCCGGGGTTGAGCAGGCCCTCGGAATCGAAGGCGCGCTTCACGCCCTGGAAGCGCTCGATCTCCGCAGTCGCGAACTGCACGCACATCTGGTTGATCTTTTCCACGCCCACGCCGTGCTCGCCGGTGATGGTGCCGCCGACCTCGATGCACTTCTCCAGCACTTCGCCCGCGAAGCGCTCGGTGCGCTCGAGCTGGTCGGGATCGTTCGCGTCGAAAAGGATCAGGGGATGCAGGTTGCCATCGCCGGCGTGAAACACGTTGGGACAGCGCAGGTCGTATTTCTTCTCCATCGCGGCGATGAATTTGAGGATCTCGCCCAATTTCCTTCGCGGAATGGTCCCGTCCATGCAGTAGTAGTCGGGCGAAATGCGGCCCACCGCGGGAAATGCGGCCTTGCGCCCGGCCCAGAACTTCTGGCGCTCCGCCTCGGAGCCCGATGCGCGGATCGCCGTCGCGCCGGCGCGCCGCAGCACCTCGGTCATGCCGGCGATGCCCTCCTCGACTTCCTCGGGCGTGCCGTCGACCTCGCACAAGAGGAGAGCGGCCGCTTCGAGATCGTAGCCGGCGTGCACGAATTCCTCCACCGCGCGCGCGGCCGGCCTGTCCATCATCTCCAGGCCCGAAGGCACGACGCCCGCCGCGATGACGTCCGCCACCGCGTTGCCGGCCTTCTCCACGTCGTCGAACGAAGCGAGGATGACCCGCGCAGTCTCGGGCTTGGGCAGGAGTTTCACCGTGATCTCGGTCGCGACCGCGAGCATGCCCTCGGACCCGATCATGAGGGCGAGCAGGTCGAGCCCGGGGGAATCGAGCGCCTCGCTGCCGAATTCGACGACCTCGCCTTCGACAGTGACCGCGCGCACCCGCAGGACGTTGTGCACCGTGAGGCCGTATTTCAGGCAGTGCACGCCGCCCGAGTTCTCGGCGACGTTGCCGCCGATCGAGCAGGCGATCTGCGAGGAGGGATCGGGCGCATAGAAAAGACCGTAAGGCGCCGCCGCGTCCGAGATCGCGAGATTGGTGACCCCGGGCTGCACGCGCGCCGTCCGCGCCACCGGATCGAGCGCGAGGATGCGCCGCATCTTCGCGAGCGACAGCAGCACGCCGTCCCCCATGGGGAGCGCCCCGCCGGAAAGGCCGGTGCCCGCGCCGCGCACGACCACCGGTACTTTCAGCCCGTGGCAGGCGGCGAGCGCCTGCCGCACTTCGTCCTCGCTCGAAGGCAGCGCCACCACCATCGGCAGCTGCCGGTAGGCCGAGAGGCCGTCGCATTCGTAGGAGCGCGTGTCTTCCTCCGCGTGGAGCACGGCATCCGCTGGCAACAATTGGCGCAGACGTCCGGCGACTTCCGTTTGGCGGAGAAAATTGATGCCGGTGGCGGCGATGTTCATGTCTGACCTTCGCTGTCGGCAGCTTACAAGTATTTCCTCACCCACGCCAAGCCGTCTTCGGTTTTTCCCGCGGGCACGTATTCCGCGCCGATCCAGCCCTCGTAGCCGAACCGGTCGATGAGATCGAAAAGCGGAGGGAAATCGATCTCTCCGGTTCCGGGC
>JGI25616J43925_10000516_pt1 | contig 13934 bp, 11 predicted proteins | sample GraSoi2013_100cm_FD_43925 | JGI IMG/M metagenome (IMG submission 43925) | reverse complement strand
GCGGTCGATGAGGCTTTGGCCGGACATGCCCAAAATGTTTGGATAATTTTAAACGCCAACGGTTCTGCAACAGTTATAGATGACGGTCGGGGAATTCCTGTAGACATAATGCCCCAGTACAAAAAGAGTGCTTTAGAAATCGTTATGACCAAACTACACGCCGGCGGAAAATTTGGAGGGTCCGCTTACAAGATTTCGGGAGGTCTTCATGGAGTAGGAAGTTCGGTTGTTAATGCGCTGTCCGAGTGGATGTGGGTCGAGGTAAAAAGAGACAAAAAAATCTACAGACAGGAATATAAAAGGGGAATTGCAAAAACCCAACTCACAACAAGTACAAAGCCGGAATTCGATTATGATTTTGCCAACAAAAGAGAAACAGGAACAACAGTTACGTTTCTTCCGGACAAGGAAATTTTCCAAACCGTAATTTTTGATTTCGACACAATTAAAAAAGCGATAAGAGAAAGAGCATACCTTGTCCCCAAACTTTATTTTCATTTTATAGATAAAAGAGAAAAAGAAGAAAAAAGAATAAATTATTATTTTGAGGGCGGAATAGTTTCTCTGGTTGAAAAAATAAACGAAAATAAAAACCCGTTGCATGAAGCAATTGCGATTAACAAAACCGAGGACGATGTACAAGTTGAGGTTGCCCTGCAATATAATGACGCCTACAACGAAAATGTTGAGAGCTATGTAAATGTAATCCATACAATAAATGGCGGGACCCATCTTACAGGTTTTAGAATGGCACTGACGCGCGCAATAAACGATTACGGCAAAAAAATAGGGAGCTTTAAAGAAGAAGAGGATTCGATAACAGGAGACGACGCAAAAGAAGGACTTACAGCAGTCGTCTATATAAAAATGCCCCAGGATAGAATTCAATTCGAAGGACAGACAAAAGGTAAATTGGGCAATTCAGAAATCCAACCCCTTGTTAACACTATTGTAAAGGATGCACTAAGCACTTATTTTGAAGAAAATCCTTCGACCGGTAGACGGATTTTGGAAAAAGTTTATTTGGCAGCAAAAGCAAGACTTGCGGCAAAAGCCGCCAAAGAAGCAATCCTTAGAAAAGGCGCTTTGGAGGGTTCAAGTCTTCCCGGAAAACTTGCCGATTGCCAGGAAAAAGACCCAAGCGTTTCCGAGCTGTATTTGGTTGAGGGAGACTCTGCAGGAGGAAGCGCCAAGCAGGGAAGAGATAGAAAATTCCAGGCAATATTGCCCTTAAAGGGTAAAATTCTAAACACGGAAAGAGCCCGTCTTGACAAGATAATCGAACACGAAGAAGTAAAAAATCTAATTATTGCACTTGGAGCCGGAATCGGGGAAACAACAAGATTTGATAAATTAAGATATCACAGAATAATTATAATGACCGATGCCGACGTCGACGGACAACACATTGAGACTTTAATTCTGACCTTCTTTTTCCGCCACCTCCCGGAAGTCATAAGACAAGGATACCTTTATATTGCACAACCGCCCTTGTACAAAATAACCATTGGCAAAGACTCAACCTATGTTTATGCAGACGAACAAAAAGACGAACTATTAAAAACTACAAAAACCGACCAGAAAATTTCAATTCAAAGATATAAAGGTCTTGGAGAAATGAACCCTGACCAACTTTGGGAAACAACAATGAATCCTGCAAACAGGATTTTAAAACAAATAAATATAGCAGACGCCGAAGAAGCAGATGCGGTTTTTACAATGCTTATGGGAGACGAAGTCCCGCCAAGAAAGCATTTTATTCAAAGTAACGCCAAAACCGCAACTCTTGATATCTGATTGAATTAATTCCTAATGCTTTAGTATAATATGCAAATGAACTTATCTTTTATAACTCAGAATGCAACGGTCGTCGCAATCATAGCGTCTGTCCTTTCTCTTGTCTACGCATACCTTCAAACAAAAAAAATTCTTAAATTTCCCCGAGGAGACAAAAAGATGAACGAGATTTCAGATGCCATTCAAGAAGGCGCGGAAGCTTATATGAAAAGACAATATGCTGTCGTGGCTGTTATCGGACTCGTGATATTTGCCGGAATGTATTACGTCTTTGGTCTGTGGACTGCGGTTGGTTTTGCAATCGGAGCAATATTTTCGTCTGTTGCGGGAATTATTGGAATGAATATTGCCGTCCGGACAAATATAAGAGTCGCTCAAGCAGCAAGAAGGGGACTGGGTGCTGCATTTTCCCTGGCTTTTAACGGAGGCTCTGTAACAGGGCTCATGGTTGCAGGACTAGCGCTTTTATCGGTTGCAGGATTTTATTTGGTGCTCGAGAATTTTTCCCCAAATAATTTACAACCTTTAATTGCTCTTGGATTTGGAGGATCTTTGATTTCCGTTTTTGCAAGACTTGGCGGCGGAATATTTACAAAGTCCGCAGACGTCGGAACCGATATGGTTGGAAAAATCGAAAAAGGAATTCCTGAAGACGATCCAAGAAACCCGGGCGTTATCGCCGACTTAGTGGGGGACAACGTAGGAGACGATGCAGGAATGGCAGCCGACCTTTTTGAAACCTATGTAATTACAGCTGTTGCCGCAATAATTCTGGGAACCTTAACCTTTGCAGGAAACAAAGGCGTTATAATTTTTCCTTTTTTAATAGGCGCCGTTTCTATTGTTGCAAGTATTATCGGCACTCTATTTGTAGAGCTTAGGGGGAAAAGCATAATGGGCGCTTTGTATCAGGGGCTTGGTATTTCCATAATCTTCTCTCTTATTGGATTTTATATTTTAACTCAAGCTCTTTTCCCTGAAGGTCTAAGCGGAATAACGGCTAACAATCTTTTCTACGTTTTAATAATCGGGCTTGTTGTAACAATAGGAATGGTAATAATTACGGAATACTTTACATCCAAAAAGTTTGGTCCGGTCAAAGTTATTGCGAACGCGTCGACAACGGGACACGGAACAAATGTAATTGCAGGACTGGCCGTATCGATGAAGGCAACATTGGCGCCTATTCTTCTTATATCCGCGGCTATACTTGGCTCTTATAATCTTGCAGGACTTTACGGAGTTGCGGTTGCGGCAATGAGTATGCTTTCAATGTCGGGAATTATTATTGCAATCGACGCATTTGGCCCTATTACGGATAACGCGGGAGGAATTGCAGAAATGGCCGGAATGCCGGAAAAAGTCCGAAACGTAACAGATCCACTTGACGCTGTTGGAAATACAACAAAAGCCGTAACAAAGGCATATGCAATCGGAAGCGCCGGACTTGCAGCCTTGGTTCTTTTTGCCTCCTACACACAAGAACTTATAAAAACGGGTAAGTCTGCGAATTTTTCGCTTTCGGACCCAAGCGTTATAGTTGGCCTTTTTATAGGAGGAGCACTGCCATATTTCTTTGGAGCGCTGGCAATGGAGGCTGTCGGAAAGACAAGCGCCTCTATTGTCAATGAAGTCAGACGCCAGTTTAAGGAAATAAAGGGAATAATGACCGGCGATGCAAAGCCCGAATATGCAAAAGCGGTCGATATTGTAACAACTTCTGCAATAAAACAGATGATTCTTCCGGCTCTTATTCCGGTCCTTTCTCCAATTATTGTCGGTTTTACACTTGGACCTAGGGCATTGGGTGGACTTTTGGTCGGAAGCATAATTACGGGACTTTTTGTGGCACTCTCCATGACAACGGGAGGAGCTGCTTGGGATAACACCAAAAAATATATAGAAGAAGGCAACCTTGGCGGCAAGGGAAGCTTTGCTCATCAGGCGGCGGTAACAGGAGACACGGTTGGCGACCCATATAAGGATACGGCTGGCCCGGCAATTAATCCAATGATTAAAGTTCTCAATATAGTAGCATTACTAATTGCTTCTTTCCTGGTTTAGTAATTTAAATTAATGGCAGATATCGGCAAACTTCTACAAACAGAAATTACCACAGAGGTAAAAAAAGCGTATTTAGATTACGCAATGTCGGTTATTGTATCCCGTGCGCTTCCTGACGTTAGAGATGGTTTAAAACCTGTTCACCGAAGAATCCTCTTTGCAATGCACGAGATTAATCTTACACACCAGGCAAAATATTCAAAGTCCGCAAAAATTGTCGGAGAAGTAATGGGAAAATATCATCCACATGGAGACATTCCAATTTACGACGCCCTAGTTCGCCTTGCCCAAAACTTCTCGATGCGCTACCCCCTAATAGACGGCCAGGGAAACTTTGGATCAATGGACGGAGATCCTCCGGCCCACATGCGCTACACCGAAGCCCGAATGGCAGCCATAACACAAGAGATGCTTTTGGATTTGGACAAGCAAACCGTCGATTATTTGGATAATTTCGACGCCACACTTAAAGAACCGGTTTTTCTTCCAAGTCTTCTTCCAAATTTACTCCTTATGGGATCAGAGGGAATTGCTGTAGGAATGGCGACAAAAATTCCACCCCACAACTTAGGAGAAGTCATAGACGCGATAGAGTTTATGATTAAAAAAACCAAAATTGCAACCGAGCCCACTATTTCTTTAAGCTCTGCAGTAACAGTAGACGAACTTTTGGAGTTTATAAAAGGACCCGATTTCCCAACGGCCGGAGTAATTTACGATATCAATGAAATTAAAAATGTTTATATAACAGGCCGTGGCAGAATTCTCATAAGGGGAAGGGCAGAAATAGAAGATATAGGACAGGGTAAGTCCGCAATAATTATAACCGAACTTCCGTATCAGGTTAATAAAGCGCTGTTGGTCGCTCGCATTGCAGAACTTGCAAAAGACAAGAAGATAGAAGGAATTTCGGATCTGCGCGACGAATCCGACAGGCAGGGAATGAGAATTGTTGTCGAATTAAAAAGAGACAGCGCTCCCAAAAAGATTCTCAACAACTTATTTAAACACACAAGCTTACAAACAACATTTTCCGCCAACGTAGTCGCACTTGTTGACGGCACACCCCAAACCCTAAACCTTAAGGCGATTCTGGAAGAGTTTTTAAAGCACAGATACCTGGTCGTAAAAAGAAGATCCGAATTCGAGCTTGCTCAAGCGAAAGCCAGACTTCATATCTTAGAGGGACTTTTGATCGCGGTCAAAAATATCGATGCGGTTATAGAAACAATTAAAAAATCCAAAGACCAGGAAGACGCAAAACAAAATTTAATGAAAAAATTCAAACTTACGGATATTCAATCGACTGCAATTTTAGACATGCAATTAAGGCGTCTTGCAGCGCTTGAGCGACAAAAAATTGAAGACGAATACGAAATGGTCAAAGAAACAATCGGGTATTTGGAGACATTGCTCAAAAGCCCGGCGAAAATACTAAGTGTTATAGCGGGCGAGCTTAGCAAGTTAAGAGAAAAATACGCCGACGAAAGAAGAACAAAAGTAATAAAAGGAAAAATTGGCGAGTTCTCCGATGAAGACCTTATTACCAACGAACCGACGGTAGTTACTCTTACAAATACAGGTTATATAAAAAGACAAAGCATGCTAAGTTTTAAGACCCAGCTGCGCGGAGGAAAAGGAGTTAAAGGAATGACAACAAAAGAGGAAGATTCAATCGCTTATATTCGCTATGCACAAACCCACGATAACTTCTTATTCTTTACAAACAAGGGAAAAGCTTATCAATTGCGCGCATACGACATTCCAGAATCATCAAGAACAAGTAAAGGTACCGCAATCGTAAACCTTTTGGATATAGACGCAACCGAAAGAGTAGAATCTTTTGTAAATTACAGATCTCTAAAAAGTAAAGAAGGCGAAAAGGAAGAAACAAAATTTGTATTTCTTACGACCAAAAAGGGGACGGTCAAAAAATCTCCGCTTTCCGAGTTTGAAAATATTAGAAAATCCGGAATCGTTGCAATTAAGCTGGACAAAGATGATGAATTGGTCTGGAGTAACTTATCAAAGGGCGATGATGATATTTTAATATTCACGCGTAACGGGAAGGCAGTTAGATTTTCGGAAAAATCGGCAAGACCTCTAGGACGAAGCACAATGGGAGTACGAGGAATAAAACTTACGAAAGACGACGAGGTGGTCGGAATGGATGTTATTGCCAAAAACGACAAAGCGGATCTTTTAATTATTATGGACAACGGCCTGGGTAAGAAATCTTCGGTTACTCAATTTAGACGCCAGTCCCGCGGTGGTCAGGGAATAAAAGCTGCAAACGTTACCCCAAAAACCGGTAAAGTGGCTGTTGCACAAGTAATACCTGCAAACTGTCAGGAGGCAATTATGACTTCAAAAAGAGGACTAGTGGTAAAGCTTTCACTCGATTCAATTCCAAGATTGTCCCGCGCAACACAAGGAGTAATACTGATGAGATTTACAAATCCCAACGATCACGTTGCCTCCGCCACCTGCATAGAAGTAGAGTAATCTGCTATAATCCCAACTGATTTATGGAAAGGCGAGATATTTCGAGATTATTTCATCTCACAGCCGGAAGGGGAATTGCATTAGCGCGTGAAGAAATTGCGATAAGGAATTTAGACAGTCAAGAGATAAAAGGCTGTTTTTTTGTTGGGAATCCGCTCTATATAAACCAAATGGCCAATGCTGATAGAAATAAAATAGAAGGTGGGCTTTTGGGAAAAATTAATGATCCCGAAGCTGCAATAAGGTTTGGAACTAGTAATGTTGATGAGTTCAGCTATTGGGCATGGAGATCATGTGGTGTAGTAAATCTCCAAATGGTGTTAGCTTCTATTAATCCAAATTTTAATAAATCAACGATGGATCTAGTTAGAGAAGGACTGGATGCTGGCGGATACGACGTGGCAAAAGATGTTGGCTGGTACCATAAAGGCTTGATTAAGTTAGCTAATCAATACGGTGTGCGTGGGGAAACTAAAAAATTTATTCCATCTTCTCAATTAGCAGTTGAGATATTTAACGGAAGGTATGTAATGGCGTCTGTTAAAAGCAGACTAAAAGATGGACATATTTTACTTTTATTTGGAATAAAAACGGATGAAAGAGGAAATCTTGCAGGTTTTTTTGCACACGATTCAAATGGACTGGATTCAGAAGGAATTAGTAAATTTATTTCAAAGTCAGACTTTGACAAAATATCAACTAGAAGAGCTATTCTATTATCAATCCCACATGAATAGAATTAATTTGTTAAAATTAATCAATGGAAATTAACGGTAGAGAAATCGCAAGTCAAATTCTTGATGAACTTAAAACTCGGGTTCAAAATTTAAAAGAAAAGGGAATAACTCCCACTCTTCAAATAATTTTAGTCGGAGAAAATCCAGGGTCCGAATCCTATGTAAAACAGAAAAAAGTTAAGGGACAAGAAATTGGAGTAAATGTAAATGTTCTAAATATCGCCTCCGACGTAACTACAGAAGAATTAATTTCAACAATTTCTAAATTTAATAATGACATATCAGTTCATGGAATTATTGTTCAACGTCCGCTTCCGCCCCAAATCGATTCCGAAAAAATTGATAACGCTGTTATTCCAACTAAAGATATTGACGGATTTAATCAGGAATCAAAATTCCAACTGCCATTGGGAACGGCCGTTGTTAAGATCTTAGAAAATGTTTTTGAACTAAGATCAAAAGTAGTTATTATAGATCCAAAAAAATCACCAAATAGAAACCTGTTCCACAGCTGGCTCCAGTCAAATTCAATTGTTATAGTAGGTAAAGGAACAACCGGTGGTTTACCCGTTATAAGAACTCTTCGCAAGATAGATTATTATCTTGACGAAGAAAATATTATAGATAGCAACACCCGGAATAAAACTAAGATTACAAAAAAAGCTGATGTTATTATTTCTGCTGTTGGCAAACCAAATATTATAAAACCGGAAATGATTAAAAAGGGCGCGATTTTAATAAGCATTGGCTTATTTAAAGGCCCGGACGGCAAAATGCATGGAGATTATGATGAGAAGAGCATTAAGAATATTGCTTCATTCTATACCCCAACTCCGGGCGGTGTCGGACCTGTTAACGTTGCGATGCTTCTGAAAAACTTGGTGGAGACTGCTGCGGAATAAGCCCTTCTATTTCTTGATCGGAGTTTTTTAGAAAACCGCGGTGACCAGTTTTCAATTTTTCTCTTCCCGATATACTACCCACAAATGGTTGACCCGTACCCGAGGGCGTGTTGTCTGGGAAAATGACATCCATTTGTCTAAAGTAGTCATCGGCGGATAATGCTGGCTCACCGTAGCGATTTACTCCATATTTGATTCTTGGAGATTCGCTCTTTTTAGGTTCTACTTCAACCGCCACGCTTTTAATGTAAGTGATGAGTAATAGTTTGTCAATAACCATTGACACTAAAACAAATAAATGGTTAGAATTAAATATGGCAGAAGGATACGGGAAAAGACCTCTTTGGCAATGGATTTTAATTTATGTAATTATTGGCGGAATTATTTACGCTGGAATTTATTACTTTGTAATTGCAAAAAAGAGCGGTTCTAATCTATATTCCGGAACTTCGACTCCGACTCCCTCATCGACACCAAGTACGCAACAAGCCCCATCTTCTGCCCCAGGGAATCCTATAATTCCCAAATACTAATCTCTTTTGTTGCCCGAGTGAAAAGCCGAATGAACCTCTCGCAGCTGCTTATTTGTTACATGAGTATAAATCTGTGTCGTAGCTATGTTTTTGTGTCCGAGCATTTCCTGAACCGATCTAATATCCGCTCCATTTGTCAAAAGGTCTGTAGCAAAGGAGTGGCGCAAGGTATGAACTGTCGCGTCTACCGGAATCTTGGCTGCCCTAACATATTTCTTAACTATTCTTTCTATGCTTCTTGGAGTAAGTCTCATTCTCTCGCCGGAATTTTCCTCGCTTTTTGAACCTGAATAACGGATAAATAAAGGCTTATATACATCTTCTCTTTTTTCCAGGTATCTTTTTATCCAATCTGCAGCCCGCTGTGACACAAAAACAATTCTTGCTTTTCCTCCTTTTCCAATTACACCAAATTCTTTGCGATCAAGATTGATCTGATCTCTATTTAATTTAACCAGTTCGGAAACACGAAGACCGGTAGAAAATAGTAACTCCAGAATAGTTCGATCGCGTATTCCTTCTTCTTCAGATGTATCAACGCTGGTAACCAGTCTGTCTACTTGATCCCTTTCCAAAAACTTTAGGCTGCGCGATTCTGTTTTGGGAAGGTCAATTTTGGAAGGCTCGAGTGTTTGGTAGTCGTTTTTGATTAAAAACCGCAAGAACGAACGAAGTGCTATTACATAGTAATTTTGGGTGACTCTTTTTAAAGTCATTCCCTTGTCGTCTGCGCGGTTTGCCAAAAAAACTCTGTATTTTCTGACTGTCATTAAGTCCAAATCTTTTAAACTTCCATCCGGTAGGGAAGAAGTAAACCATTTTTCAAAAACTTCGAGGTAGTGGCGGTAATCGCGGATTGTAAGTTTAGAACAATTTTTCTCGATCTCAAGATATTCCAAAAATTGACTGATCAACTCGGGCAGAGAACCATTCATACTTAATATTCTGCGACGCCGATGAGCTTTTGTCAAATTGACTGTGAAAAGACCTTCAGATATAATTGTTATTATGGCAGAAGATGCGTTAGGGAAAAGAGTTGAAGGAAAAAGAGCTTATGACCCTTTTCACGGAAAGCCTCCTGAAAAAGCGAGAGACCAAACTCGTTTAACAGGGACTTTAAACCGAACTCTTACCCGAAGAAACATTATCAGGGCTACTGCTGCTGGAGCCGTAGTTTATGGCATTGATCAATTAACAGGAGGAAGACTTTTTCGAGAGCCTCAACAACCGAGATTGGAAAAAGAAGTAAAGTTTGCTCAAAGGGGTCAAGTCGAGTTGCTAGACGGTTTAACATTTAGGACCGAAACAAACCTTAATGGCACACCAATAACTCTTGAGAACGTGACGGAAGTATACGGTACTAAACATGATGGGAAAAATCGAATTCTGGCGGAAAATCTCCCAATAGTAGAAGGCGAAAATCCCGATAAAGAAAGTCAGGAAAAAGGTGAATGGTTCGCACTTAAGGCAAAATACAAATCGCTGGGTATTGAACACAATGGATATCTTTTTGTAAATAGGAGCTATCTTACCTCAGACGTTGTTAAATCGACCGGCACACGCGTAGAGATTTCTCAGGTGTTCACTGATGGATCAATGATGGCTAAAAATGGCGAAAAGATTACTCCGAGAGTTATTGAGGCTAAATAATGGAAAAAGCTACATTTGCTGCAGGTTGTTTTTGGCACGTCGAGGACTTCTTCATGGCTGTCCCGGGAGTTATAAGTACGACCGTTGGCTATACAGGCGGGCACACCGAAAATCCGACGTATGAACAGGTTTGCTCTCACACAACCGGCCATGCGGAGGCTGTAGAGGTTATTTACGATCCCAAAAAGGTTACCTTTGAACAATTACTAGATAAGTTCTGGGAAAATCACGATCCGACGACTCTAAACCGCCAAGGCCCCGATGTCGGAGACAATTATAGATCTGCTATCTTTTATCATAATGATAAGCAGAAAGAATTGGCTGAAAATTCAAAAAACGCAAAAGAAAAAAGCGGAAAGTTCGACAAACCAATTGTAACTGAAATCGTGCCTCTGACAAAGTTCTATAAGGCCGAGGAATACCACCAGAAATACTACCAAAAACACGGTATTTCCTCCTGCCCCGTGCCTCAAATGGATATGTAGGGAAGCCACACTCCACAAAATTTAGCTTCAATTAGCCTCAAAAATGGATTAAATAACCAGTCCTATAGTGGGGAATAAGGCTATAAAATTTGCCGAAGAAATGGTAACAAATAAATAGAGAATAGAATGGTGAAGAACAATAAGAATTAATATTCTGTACAAATTTTGCCGATTTATAAGCCACTTCCCCCAGCAACCGAGCCTGGCTCGCGTCGTAAAAGTATTATTGTACGACATAACTCATTTACCCTCCCTAGGCTTCTTTATGTCGTATTTTCTGGTATCCGCCGATCGGAGGATATAATATAACTCAATTAAATACATTTTAATCGGCAGCACTGTTCTCTCTTGCGAATATGAACAGATTTCTTTATATATTTGCATGGTCTAATGCACTACTCCCTAGAGGCACCTACGGCGCATGTAATTAGACCGCTAATCCAGTCTAAACGCATTATTTTAGCCTCAATAACTACAGAATTGGCATTCGTATTTTTTTCGATTGGATAATAACCGAGCCTTCTGCCCCGAGTAGTGTGAGCCTCTCCCCGCGTGAAAAGTCGGCTTACAACCCGTGAAATTCCAGCTTCGAGGCTAAATTTGTAAGGAATTAAGACCTATAATAATTTTATACAACTATATCAAAGTATATCGCCTATAGTAATATCAAACTATATCATCCAGCCAAGGAGTAGCCTCACTTCCCTTCCCTGCTGGGCTTTCTCTTATTTTGCGATTAGTATCTTATCTTTTATAAAACGAAGTAAAATATAATTCGGCACACTTTCCGGCACGGTAGGACTCAATATTTCGGTTCTTATCGGCCAATCAGATCCCCCATCCAATAACAATGAATTTGCATGTTGGTACCCATGAGTAAAATTACCTTTACTTCTCAAGGGAGATCTGTCAATTATTCCTGTAACTCCAGGATTAATCTTTACCTTAGACACTGTTTCTCCAACCCAATGAATTAGTATCTCCGAAACCGGAGCAGGTTTTAAATAACTATCAACAATATATCTATAATCCAAACCAGGATTATCAGGGAGTTCAATTGGAAGATTGTCTGGATCGGGCGGAACCCACATTCTTTTATCAGGATCTAGCCTAAGCCATATACCAAATGCTCCTTCATCTCCAGAGTAAGCAAGTCTTCCGCTTATACCATGAACTTTACCGAATATATCCACACCAGGAATCTGGAGCATTCCGTCTTCAGTTATTCTTGTTAATCTATCAAACGCAACATCCCAATCTTTTCCCTGTTCCCCGCTTATGGCTATTTCTCCTTTTTTAATCATTTCCAGTAAATTTTGCCCTTCAACATCAGATCCGGAGGGTTCTATATATAATCTGAATAGACGTGTACCTTGTGGAAGACTTACAGAACGCTCAGAATTATTCCTAACAGAAACAAAAGCGATTGGATGATCAATATCGTCTTGAAGTGACTCGGCTATTAATTGGCCCGCACCATGGCTGACATCAACTCCAACTTGCTCGTATCTGCTTCTAGTAGATGAACGGGCGTAAGATAAAACTGCCCGTGGAAGTCCGAGAAAAGGACCGAGATACGAATCAATATTAGGAAGAAAAAGAATTGGATGAGCTAAGATTGGGATATCTTTAACTTCTCCTCTTTGCAAAAGAACATCCGAAGCAATAGGTATGTCAGGGCTTTTCCAAACTCTACCGTTTAATCTTCTTTCGAGCTCGCTGCGAAAACGCATTCGAGCTGCAATCATTTCACCACCTATGCCTCTTATTGGCGATAAATTCCCAAATTCATACATTTGAGGGATTATAGTAGTTTTATTCAGCAAAGTCTACTTTACCAGATTGTGAAGAATAGAAGAACTATAAAAGTAACAACCGCCACCCANAAATATTCAAAAATTACACCCCGAAAGAGCCTCTTCTCAAACCACGCCTGGGACAGCCCTATTAGGGCGTAGAANACACCCGTTAGGAAAAGTGCAATAAGGGTTGGNGTNGAAGGCCAAAACCAAAGAATGGTTGAGGTTTCTAAAATAAGCGCCGTTAAAGAGCCTGTCCATATAATGTTAGCCTTGAAACTCCTTTCCAAAGTGTAAACCCAGATGGAACCTAGGACAAGCGGAAAAGTAAATAAAATAATGAGAAAATCCGTAAAAAGTATGTTGGTGTGCAAGGAAAAAACTACATTGGCCAGAAAAAAATAAGACAAAAGAATTATTGCGAGAGAAACTGTCCTGGCAGAAGACAAAAGAGCTATTGTCCGAACCGAAGAGACCGAAAAAATGTTAATACTCAAAAAAAGCGAGTAAAGTCCCACCCCATAGAAGGAAGCCATAACGATTCGTGTTAGAAGACGCGCCGGAATAAGAAGGTAGAAAAGTCCGAATGCTAGGCTGTAAAGAAAAGGCAGAATAAATATCTGGGGATAGAAATTCTCTCTTAAGTCCTCGTAAAGCGCAAAAAATAGAAATAAATCTGCCAAAAAAGACAGCAAAAATACCATAAAAACACCCGACTTGCCCAAAAAAAACTCCGAAACAAAAAGCGTCAGAGATAAAAAAATAACGCCGACAACAAACCTTTGTCTTTTATCTACATTGAGCCTTCTAAGAATTGATATTATGGTTCTATTTGCTCTCCTACTTAAAAATTTAAGTCTCATTGTACTTCAAGATTGGAATAAACTTCCTGAACATCTTCCAAGTCTTCCAACGCGCTAAGAAAATCAATCACTCGGTCCTGCTCTTGTCTTGGAAGCGAAATCTTACTAATAGGCTTTAAGGTAAATTTTGCATCCCTTACCTGCAAACCTTTACTTATAAGCTCGTCTCTTACTTTTGCAAGCTCTCCTGTCTGCACATACACAACTGCCTCGTCTCCTAAATCTTCGATGTCCTCTGCTCCGCTGTCTACTGCCAGCGAAAACAATTCATCGAAGGTTTTGGTATTTTTGGCAACGTAAATCTCCCCCATTTTATTGAATAAATAAGAAGACGAACCCGGTTGACCAAAGGATCCTCCGGCTTTGGTAAAGACGTTTTTGACCTCCTGCCCCGTTCTGGTGGAATTGTCTGTGGCAGCCTCAACGATTACATTTACTCCATGCGGGGCGAATCCTTCGTAGGCAACCTCCTGCAGCTCCCCACCCCCCACCCCGGCACCTTTCTCTATGGCCCGGTCTATGGTATCTTTTGGCATATTGGAGGCTTTAGCGGAATCTATGGCCAGTCTTAACCTAAAATTTGAAGCCGGGTCGGTTGT
>JGI25616J43925_10000511_pt1 | contig 13972 bp, 6 predicted proteins | sample GraSoi2013_100cm_FD_43925 | JGI IMG/M metagenome (IMG submission 43925) | reverse complement strand
AACTTATTCAAAGTTCTCGCGAGATTATAGAGAGTTTCGGATTGATTTGGATCGGCCTGGAGCGCCAACTTCCAGTGCGCGATGGCATCGGTTGTTTTCCCCGCACGCTCCAGGTATTGGCCCAGAAGGTATTGCGCGTCCGCGTTGTCGGGTTGAAGCACTACAACCTTTTCGAAGAGTTCCATCGCACGTTTCACCTGATTGTCTTGCCTCTCCGTGAGAGCGAGGAAATAGAGTGCACTGGCGAAGTTGGGCTGCAGACGCACGGCTGTTTCTAGCTGCTTGCGGGCTTCCTCATAGTTGCCAGCTTCAAAAAAGAAGTGGCCCAGGTTGTAATGGACTCCGGGAGACTCGGGATTCAGCCGCGCGGCTTCCGTAAACTCCTTGAATCCCGTCGTCCGATCGTACTGGTCCACGAGGGCAATGCCCAGGTTCAAGTGCGCGTCCGCCGAATCCGGTTGCAGCGCAACTACTCTTCGAAAGGTCGCGATCGCCTCTCCCCCGCGGCCGTTCTTGGCTTCGAGCATCCCAAGCGAGGTGTAAGCCTCCGCATTCTCCGGNTCGANTTGGATTGCCGACCGGAATTCCTGCTCCGCTTCGGAAAACTCGCCGAGCCTCGCCATTGTCAGGCCCAGATTCACATGAGCCTGGACGTTTTTCTGATCGTTCTGGATCGCCTGTCGAAAAAGACCTGCAGCTTCCGAGTCCCTTCCTTGCTGAGTGTATAAGACACCCAGGCTGAGGTACGCGGGCGCAAAATTGGGATCAATTTGCAGGACAGCCTCGAACTCCTGTACGGCTCTGTCTAGCTTTCGCTCTTCCTGAAGCAGGGTACCCAACGCGAAATGGGAGGCGACTGAATCGGGTTTCTGCCGAATGGCGGCTTGGAATTCGCTGGCGGCGCGAGTCCGGTCGCCTTTCGTCAGAAGCGCGAGGCCCAAGTTGTAATGAGATTGCCAATTCTGACCGTCCAGGAGCAGCGCAGCTTCGAAGGCTGAGATGGCGCATGCGACACGGCTGTTCTGGGCGTATAAAGCTCCAAGAGTGTTGTATGCACCGGCCGTGGGATGATCGCGAATCGTTTCGAGCAAAACGCTGATCTGCTCCGACGGATGTTCCTGAACCAGACAGGACTTAGGAAAAGCCCGTGAGGACTCGCGAGCGGCGTCACCGCGCGCGACCGGTGCGCGGTTCTGCGCGACGCAATGATTTGCGCTAGTGAATACTAGTAAGGTAGCCAGCCTCAGGAGACTCACGCTTCCATCCTTCATGTGGCGCCTGACCTTCCTGCGGATCGCCTCCCCCGAGTATAAAGGCTAGCAAAGGCAGCTTGCCAACCAAACAAGAGGGCCAAAAAAATCCGGGTGGGCGCGAATTGTCCGCCCACCCGGTGTTTGCCACTCTTCCGCGGCAAAAGTGAGACTACTGGATCTTCCGACGCCAAACTCAGAAGTAAAGCTTCAGGCCGAACTGCAACTGACGGGCCGTGTTTGCGGTGCTGGAAATCGTTCCGAAAGCAGCATCACTGATGTTTACGTCCGGAACCCCCCAGACCGGCGTGTTCGTCAAGTTGAACGTCTCAAACCGGAATTCGAGTTTGGTGCTCTCGGTAATTGGGATCGGGAACTGCTTGAACAGCGAGAGGTCGAGGTTCTTGAACCTATCCGACCGCAGAGTGTCTCGTCCTAGATTGCCGAAGGTGCCTGGAGCCGGGATCGCAAAGGCGGCTGGGTTCAGCCATTGAGAGGGTGATTTGTTGGCCGCATAGGCACTGCCCCCAAGGAAATTGAGCCTCTCGTAGTTGCCAAAACCGAGCGCGCAGCAAGCCGTATTGGCTGCGATATGCGCGATATCCCCAGATGCACCGACGAAGAAGGGTATCCCCGAACTAAAGGAGACGATCCCGTTCAACGTCCAGCCCCCTACGACATAGTTCAAAGGTCCGCTGCTGGAGGCATACTTTTGCCCCTTGCCAAAGGGAAGCTGGTAGACCCAGGACGCCGAGAAGATTTGCGGCACGTCTGTGCCGGCTGGGCCCTTGTCATTCTTCAGATTGTATGGATTCTGTATGCTGCAGCCTTCCACGCCATACCAGCCGGTGCAGCCCAGATCCAGGGTTTTCGACCATGTGTAGGAGACCAGATAGGTCAGCCCATGAAAGGCCCGACCGTTCAATGAGGCCTGCAGGGCGTTGTAGCTGCTCTTGCCGATAGCCAGGTCGAAAGCACTGGGCGTGATGTACGGGTAAGGAGAGCTGGTGGTGGCGCCAGTGGGCAAGAAGTTCGCCACCGCCGACGGTGTTTTACCCGTATTTCCCGTGATGCCGATATCGAGACGATGGCCACGCGAACCCACGTAGTTTGCCGTCAGGACGGTGCTCGAGCCCAGTTGATGTTGAACGCCGAAATTAAACTGGTCCGCGTAAGGCCTTTGCATGTGGGGATCGGCATACCAGTCGAAGCCGGTGAATGGGCTTGGGCCGGCAATCAATGGCGCCGTGAAACTGGCCGCGTTCCCCGCGGTGACTGTTGGCGCCTCAGCCGAGCCTCGATTCGGAGGGGTGTTTAGCTTGTTCAAAGTGGCACCGAGCTGACCGGTATCCGGCCAGGCACCTTCATAGTTTTGAGCGCTCTGGGTGACGGCCGCCCAGTTGTCATAGAACCTGCCATAGGCGGCTCGCAGAACGGTATTGCGCGACAACTCGTAAGCAAACCCTACGCGCGGCTGAAAGTCGGTGAGGTCGTTTTGAAAGATGGCCCCGTTCGCGTGGGGAGTAACAACCACGTTCGGCGGGAGATAGCTCTGCCCTGGCTGTGGGTTCATACCCCCTGGGCCAATTCCGAACGGGATACACCCCGGCACGGAATTTGTTTGCGCGCAGACCGGGGGCAGATGGGCCAGGATGAATGTTCCGTTGTTAAAGTTCAGGTCGCCGAGGAATCCATTCCCGTCTTTTAGGCTGCCGTAAATGGGCATTAGCGTCAGGTCGTAGCGCAGACCGAAGTTGACGGTCAACTTGTTGGTGACCCTCCAGGAGTCCGTGAAAAATGCGCCATCCACCCAGCCGCCGTGTTCGGTTTCCTTCACGTTCCGCCGCTTAAAGCTGCTCGGAAGGCCCAGGAGGAAGGAGGCTAGGGAGCTGCCTGCCTTCCCCGGAGCTGCTGGATTATCGGTAATTGAAGAGTCGAAAACTTCAGAGCCGTTTAGATAGAGTGCGTTGGCGTTGTTGGTGGCAAAGTCCCCGCCCATCTTGAAGGTGTGGCGTCCGTAGGTCTTGGTAAAGTTTCCACCGAATTGCCATATGTTTGACCCTTGCGTACGGTCGGTGTGGGCTGCGCCGTGCGCAGCGGGATCGGAGTTGCCGATGAACCCGTTTATGGTGACGTTGGGTATCAGCGAAACGCCACCGATAAAACTGCCCACGAAATTAGGCGCGAAGCCCAGGCTGGCACCGGTGGCGCCTGACGGATTCAAGTAGCTGGAACCCTGGGAGATGTTCAAAAGGACGCGCCCGAAGTGAGTCTCCAGCAAGGAGCTGCTGGAGAATGTGTGCAGGTATTCCACTCCCACGGTATATCCGTTGGTGATCTGAAAGTGAGACAGGCCCGTAAATCCGCCGGAACCCGTATCGGGCTGCCGGAACTGGCTCCAGCGGCCGAAAATGTTGTCATTGGTCGTGAACTGATGATCCAATCGGGCGCTAAACTCATCCTGGCGGACAATCGACTTTGTGACATCCTGAGCGTTCCTTGGAGAAGATGCCGTAGGGGTTCGGTTCGCGGCCGGGAAAATGGCATTGGCATACGCAATCATGTGCGGGTCGAGCATGTCCGCGGGAATCTTGTTGCAGGGTGTCCCGGCCGTTCCCTGATCCCCGTTGACGTCGGGCACAGGGTTGCCTCCGTTACACAAAAAAGGGGTGCCCGTGGTACTACTAAATGGGTTAAATATCTGCCCCGCAAAAGGCACGCCCCCAACAGTTGTCAGATCGCCGCCCAGTTCGGATGGCGTCGGTACGTTATATAAGCTTGACGCAGCAGTATGGAGCCGAAAGCCCTCGTAAGCAGCAAAGAAGAATGTTTTCGGAATCCCGAAGTGGCCCCAGGGTATAGAGAGCGGGCCTCCGCCTGCGACGCCAAACTGGTTCTGCTGGAACGGAGTCACCTTGGAAAGAAACGGGTTTCGCGCGTCGAAATTCGTGTTGCGGAGGAACTCCCATAGGGTTGCGTGATATTGGGTCGTTCCCGACTTGGTGACCACATTGATGATGCCACCCAAGGCTCCGCCATACGTGGCCTCGTCATTGTGCGACTGGACCTTGAATTCCTGGATCGCATCGAGAATCGGGGCAATGGCATAGGTACTTCCAAAAGAGCCCTCGTTGTTCAACCCGTCGAGCAAGTAGAGATTGCTGCGGTTCGTTTGGCCGTTGATCGAGGGATAGGAAAAGGTGCCGATAGGATTGGACCAAACGCCGCCCGCCGCGGTGGAGTTCTGCGAGACGTTCACGGTGCTGACACCCGGCGTCAGGGAAAGCAATTGAGTGAAGTTGCGCCCGTTCAAAGGCAGGGCGTTGACTTGCTCTTTGACGACGGCTACGCCTAGCTCCGAGGTAGAAGTCTCCAAAGCTACTGCTTCTGCCGCCACGGTGACACTTTCCGTGACGGAACCGGTAGCCAAGGTGACGTCGAACGTTGCCGTCTGGTTCACGACCAGAGTGACGTTGGCTTCCACGGCGGACTTGAAACCGGCCTTGCTGATTTTCAGATCATAATCACCGGGCTGAATGTCGGGAATGACGTAGATGCCAGCGCTATTTGTCGACGTGGTTCGATCCAGGTTGGTAGCCTTACTGTGCAGTATGACGGTCGCATCGGGGACAACTCCACCTGACGTGTCGTACACAGTCCCCTTGATCGAGGCGATCGCCTGACCGCGAGCCGTTCCCGGCAGCAACGCGCAAACACCAAACAACAAGATGAGTCCCACCCCCAAGGACGAAACGTTTGAAGCCCTGCCAAAAGTTAGAGATGTCATCGTCGCTCCTCCTGACGTCAAACGAGCAAGCTTTCTTGAGCCCGCACCGCGCCATCCGCATGTGACTTGGAATCGCCTTCTTAGGCGGCCCACCCCCTCACTTCCTACTCCGAGACAAGGACAATGCAGAGTTCTGTAACAGTAATAACGAATCGTGTCAAGCAGAAAATTTCATACAGTTGAACATCGTTCCACATAGTGGTATGCTCCACCTTAGGACATGCACACACCCGTAGTTCACAATCTTGCCATTTGGCGCGATACAGTGAGTGGACCAGGACAATGCGTAAAGAATGATGTTGGAGGAATTGTTTTAGCAGACGAAACACAATACCATTTCATTAGGGTGCGAAGTCACCCGCCCAGGGTCTTGTGAGAATCGAAAGATCATAGGGGAAATGCCGTTTGTCGAGACCACAATTCAAGGCGGAAATTTCCCAGGCTGCGAGAGAATCTCGCAGTCTGATGATCAGGTGAATCATGGGGAGAGTTAAGCTTGTTCCTGTTGGCGTAATCACAAAGGTATTCAGAATCCTGGAAGCCATTCAGGGCTCTTCCTCGGGATTAACACTGAAGCCCATTTGCGACATTACTGGNGTCCACAAGAGCACAGCTCATCGCTTTCTGAAGCACCTCGAACGCGACGGATATCTGATTCGGACTGAAACCGGAGCNTATTTAATCGGACCAAAGTTCTCTCATCTGAGCGCCCGCGCAAACCACCGGGCCACACTTCAAGCCGTGGCCCGCCCGATCCTCTGGGAAATCTGGAAATCGACACGTGAAACTGTGAATCTGGGAGCCTTGGACCAAGGAACTGTGCTCTATATCGAAGTTATCGAAAGCCCCCACGAGTTTCGGCTTTCTTCCAGGGTGGGCACTCGCCGCTCTCTGCACGCGACAGCTTTGGGCAAGGCGCTTGCCGCCTTTCTTGTGGGAGAGCAAAAGGAGAGGGTACTGGCCACGATACAATTTCAACCGCTGACCCCGAAAACCATCATGAATCTTGTGCAATTCCGCCAGGAGCTGGAGATTATTCGGAAACAGGGGTACGCCGTGGATGACGAGGAGACAACTCTGGGCGCGCGTTGTGTTAGCGCGCCGATCCTGGGCGCGAACCGAGAGGTGGTGGCGGCCGTCAGCGTTTCGGGGCCAGTGACGAGAATCAGTCCAGCTCAGGTACCCGCACTCGCTGCGGCAGTCGTGAATGCCGCTCGCGCGATTTCCGCGGCCATGGGGTTTGCACAGCCCGATTTAGAGACGACAGAAGCACGTTCCGACGAGAAAGCTGTTTCTTCAGTCAACTGAGCCCCTCTTGCGGCTCCTGGACTTCCCCGAAACCTCGCGAAACAAGCTGCGGTTCTCGAGCGTTGGAGCGTTTAGAGTTGAAAGTCTGGCCAAATCCACCTAGGGGTGTGTCAGTTTTTGGATCGCTTTCTGAGACTCCACTAGTAGGGCGCGGATCGCTGTGTTTTCCGGGAACATCTGGCTCGCGTTTGTGAGGACGTTGCTAGCTTCCGTGGACTTGTTCTGAGATAGATAGGAGGCACCCAACAAGCGGTAAAGTTCGCCGTCATGCGGGATGATTTTGATGCCTCGCTGCAACACGTCTGCGGCTTCTTGCAGGTGACCGGCACGTATGAGCAAGCTGCCACACAGCTCAAAATCCGCTGGAGAGGTGGAACCTTGGCTGATGGCCCGATTCAAGTGATCTATGGCCTCCACCGCTCCCTGGCTGCTTTTCTTTTCCAGTGCGCCGTAAGCAAGAGCTTCAAGCACAGAGATATCCTCCGGTGCAGACGTTCGGAGTTTTTCCGCCAAGGTCAGATACCGTTCTCGGTATTCGGGATGAGCGCTCACCAATTGACCGTATGCCTGGAGGAGTGTGATGGAAGGAAGTGACGTATCTTTCTGTCCCGGGATCGCATCGAGATGGACTAGATCGGGTAGTTTAAGCGTTGTCATGTTGAATGCCTCGGCCGGATACGGTTCACCAGACTCCCTGATGATTCGATGGTTCGTAAGCACGGAGTGTGAAATCTCTTTGACGTCGCGCTTCGGCATGTGGCACCCCGCACAGTCGTCCGGCGGGTTTTTGCGTTGGCGAATCGCGAAAGGGACCGCACAACTCTTTTCCGTGTGGCAGGTAAGACATTTCAAGCGGAAATATACCGATACTTGCTGTCCAGCGGGTTGGACGTGAGGGTCATGGCACGTGATGCAGCTGAGGCGGCTCCGGCTTCCCCTATAACACTTACTAAGAGTCATGGAAAAATAGTGCTCGAGAAGATCACTCTGAGGAGCAGAGCCGCGTTTTGGAGGGATCATCAGAATTGCTAGCGTGTCATCGAGTGCTGATCCTGGTCGAAAGTCCTGGAAATTCTTCCCAGGTTTTAGCACCCGAGCATCTCCAGTTTGGTGACAGGACGCGCAGATATTGTCTGCAAGCCAGGAAGGAAGTTTGGCGGGGTTCACGATGGAGCGGCCTTCGCCGTTTATACCTGGTCCAATTTCTTGCATCTCCCACACATGCGATGCGCCCGGACCGTGGCAGTTTTCACATCCAATCGCCAAATCCGTGAACGGAGGGTCAAAAAAACGGCCATTGCCATTCGGAATCGGCTGGGGGTGGCCACTGTGGCAGACAATGCACCCTGGGAGAATCGGACGGCTGAAGCCATAATCGTAGAATTCATAGCCCGGGGATAGTGCCCAACGTCGAGTCTTGGAATAAAACGAAAGGGGGGCCTCAAAGAGAGAGTCGCCACGCCGGACGATTGCGCCGAACCCATTTGCTCCTGAGCCTATGATCCATTCCACTCTTTGGGTGTCACGAAAAATTTCCTTCTCATCAGGTCCAGTTTCGTAATCATCCTGGTAGAGATAGCCGCCCTTGACGGAAACTTCGAAATGATGGTTCAGCTTTGCATCAAAAATATGCGCGGAATTCGGGACCTTCTCCAGCAGCTTGGGCGACACTAGGGACATCGAACGACCCATGTCGGTTTGGGAGAAATTGTTGAAAATAGCTCGGTGGCATTCGGCGCAAAGCTTGGAGCCCACGTAACCATTGCTCGAACCTGTGCTTTGAGGCGATGCCGTCTGCGCACTGCGGGCGCGTGCATGGCCAACAGGTTCAGAACGAAGGAACCCCAGAACGGCCCCGAAGATTGCAATGGCGAACAGTGCCACTCGATTAGGTCTACGCCCTAGCAACCTCGGCATTTCGCGTGCAAGCATGCGGTGGGCATAAAACCGTGCTGGATCTCGTTGGTTCATCGAAACGAAGTATCTCGCTATTTCAGCCCGTACCCTCGGTTTACGTTGCGCCCAGGGTCGAGGTCTTGATTTGTACTTGACTCATTCCGCGGGTCCGTTTGGAATCAATGCCGCTACCTTCGCGCACAACGTAGTAGTGATTTGCCGGAAGATCCTTGAGCGTTTCGACCAGCCCGTTAGGCCAACGGATCACGATCTTTTCTGCTTTTGCAGCCTTCCCAAGGCCGAAGTGAACTCGCAAATCGCTTTGCGAAATAAAACCGTCGCCACTCCGAACTTCCTTTTCGTGCTTATCGCCATCTTGTTCGAACGTCACCTGCGCCCCCAAAGCGGCGCGGTTCGATTTCACACCAATCAATTGAAGGCTGATGAAGTTGCCCACCGGCGCCGTGTTGTAATAAAGCGAAGGAGTTTCGTTCATGTTGTTCACGAGCGCCTCTTCGTGGCCGTTATTAAACAAGTCTCCGAGAGCCATGCCGCGACCGGAGTGCAACTCGCTAAGTGTGTCTCCGGCCTGCGTGGTGATGTTGGCGAACTTTCCGTCGTGCAGATTGTAGTAGGCCACTTTCGGTTGGCGGTAACTCGTTCCCAGATCCTTGCCGTCCACCTCTGGGTAGACATGGCCATTGGAAATCAAAACGCCGGGCCACCCGCTGTTGTCGAAATCGTAGAATTGGACTCCCCATCCCAACCAACTCGTAATCCTTCCAAGGCCGGCGCTGCGTGTAACGTCGTCGAATACATTCTTGCTGCGGTTGAGAAAGAGCGTGGGTGTATCGTCGCTGAAGTTGGTCTTGACGAGATCCTGATAACCATCGTGCGTGTAATCATCCGCGGAGACGCCCATGCCGGCCTGCATGGAGCCCTCTTCGTTGAANGCAACACCGGCCATTTTGCCGAGTTCTGTAAAGGTCCCGTCATGATTGTTGTGGTAAAGAAGATTNGGCGTTGTGTCGCAAGCGACATAAATATCCGGCCATCCGTCGTTATCAAAATCAGCGGACAGTGAAGTGAAGCCATAGCAGCCGGAAGCCCTGGTGATTCCGGAATTTTGCGAGACATCACTGAATGTGCCGTCGCCGTTGTTGTGGTAAAGCGCGTTGACGCTGGTCTTGAGGCCGCGCGGCCCGCACATAACGTTTATTCCCTTCCACTTGCACCACTGTCCTTGGCCAGGCCTGGGCACCGAGTCATAACTGAAATCCACGTAGCGCGCCACGAAAAGATCGGCTCTGCCGTCGCGGTCATAGTCGAGAAAACTACATCCAGTACTCCACTCAGACTTGGCAGTCTTCAGCCCGGCCTTTTCGGTTACGTCCGTGAAAGTTCCATCCCGGTTATTGTGGTAGAGGATGTTCTGGCCCCAATACGTCACCAACAAATCTAAATACCCATCGTTATCGTAATCCGCGACGCAAGCACCCTGACCCCATCCGGGATGTGCGACTCCAGCCATCGCAGTTACATCCGTAAAGCTGCCATTCTGATTGTTGTGATAAAGGTGCCCACTGGGCTCCTGACCTTCGGAGAATCCCTCTACTCGGGAGCCATTCGGCAGGAAAATGTCAGGCCATCCGTCGTTGTCGTAGTCGAAGATGACCGCACCGTTGCCAGTAGTTTCAATAATGAACTCTTTATGTTTGTCGCCACCGGAAGAATTAAGCGCGGTCAGGCCGGCCTGACGCGCAATGTCCTCAAAGTGGACTGCGTTCGGCTTGAGGGTTTTTTGGTTGTCTTTTGATGCGTTTGGCGCCTGCGCGAATGCAATGATCGCGAGAGCACATCCAGCCGCTGAAATACCAGGAAAAAGGAACTTCTCTGAACGTCTCATGCATCCCTCGTCTGGCCTCGGAATCGAGATTCGGAATCTAGATCAAGCGCTTGCCTTCTTATCACAGACAAAGTCTACGCGACTCATTTGACGCAATGCGGCTTTCTGAGATGGTTGTGGGCATTCTTGCGACGATTCGAACGAACCGCGTTATCTATTCCTTCCATCCTTCCAGGCGACGACTCTTTGTTGCGACTCTCCCAACCCTTCGATGCCTAGGTCCACGACATCGCCGGGTTTCAAATACTGCGGCGGATACGCCCCAAGGCCGACCCCGGCGGGTGTTCCCGTGCTTATTACATCCCCTGGGAGCAGGGTCATGAACTCACTCACGTAGCTGACGACGGTCGGAACATCGAAGATCATCTTTGTAGTATTGCTGTTTTGCCGGAACTCGTTGTTCACTTTCAACCACATCCCCAGGCACCCGGTGTCGGGTACCTCATCACGAGTTGCAAGAAACGGGCCGATTGGAGCGAATGTATCTGCACTCTTGCCTTTCACCCACTGGCCGCCGCGCTCGAGCTGGAAGCTCCGCTCGGAGTAGTCATTGTGAAGTGCATAACCGGCGACAAACTCGAGCGCCTGTTCCTTTGTTATGTAGGCGGCTTTCTTCCCTATGACCACTGCCAGTTCCACTTCCCAATCCAACTTCTTCGCATTCTTGGGAATAACTACGGGATCGTTCGGGCCGACAAGCGAAGAAGTGGCTTTCATAAAAACCACCGGTTCCCGAGGCACTTCCGCGCCACTCTCTGTAGCATGGTCGCGGTAGTTGACTCCGATGCAGATGATTTTGCTTGGCCGGCAGATCGGGGGCCCCAAGCGCATCGAGGATGAAGCACGCGGAGCAGTCGATTCATTTCGATCAAGCCACTGCCGTAATGCGTCGAGGCCTCCTTCATCAAAAAAGTGTTCATCGTAGTCTGACACAATGTCAGAGACATCCACGCGTGCGCCATCACGCAGAAGGACGCCGGGCTTCTCTTTTCCTGCTTCACCTAACCGGATGAGTTTCATGGCGAGAATTTGCCGGTTTTGGACCGCGCCAGGCGATCGGCACTCGCTTTTCGATCAAACTCAAGAACAGGGGGGACTTGGAACACGGTGTCTAGCTAATCTCAGTCGAGCGGCAGGAGTCAAGAGGATTCGACATATGAAATAATACATTTTAGAATGTGAAATCGAAAATAGGTTCCCGTCTGATACGGGGGAGGACTCGATTCCTTCAACTCCTCTCACTAGCTAGAATCCGTTCGGGATGTTTCCGCAGTGCCGAGATGACGTGAGATCGCTCGGGCCGCAGCCAGAACGGCTCTCGCGTAAACTGGAATTTTCTCTCGCGCAATTCTGGTAATTGGACCAGCTACGCTGATGGCCGCTGCCACCTTTCCTCCCTCTAGAAGAACGGGAGCGCCGACACAGCGCGCTCCCAGGGTTGCTTCTTCATCGTCCAATGCATAGCCCCGCTGCTTGGTCCTTTCTAATTCTTTTCGGAATCGCGACAGGCTAGTAATCGTGTGTGGAGTGAAGCGCTCGAATCGGAGTGAAGACAGCACATGGTCTTTTTCCGTCGTGGATAAAAAAGCCGCGAGCGCTTTGCCCATCGAGGTACAGTAGAGCGGACGCCAGGTGCCCACGTGTGAGGCCATACGAAATGGGTGAGGACTCTGCACTACGTCCAGATAGAAGACGTCTTGCCCGTCCAGGATTCCNAGGTTTACGGTTTCAGTCGTAACCTTCCAGAGATCNTGCAGGATCGGGCGGCTAATTTTGCGAAGTGTTGTCTGATAGGAAATTCCCGAGCCTAGCCGCACCAGTTTCGGACCGACCATGTATGCGCCGAAATCGTCCCGGTACAGATATCGCTCGGCTTCAAGATGCGCGAGGAAACGATAAGCCGTGCTCTTATTGATCGCTGTCTGTTCGGCGATATCCTTCAACTGCAATCCTGTAGGAGAAGCATTGAGCGCCTCCAAAATCCTCAAGACCTTGGAAACAACACCTACCGGGGCAGATTTCGATGCTCGAGTTCGAAACACGGTATGACTCTCCAGGTGGAGGGAATTTTCTGTCCGTCGATTCATGGATTCACGCTCTTAGCAGAGGGCATTCCAATCAACCAGTAATGCAAATTCTCACTTGCCCCACCCAAGTTAGCCTCGGCGCCNGTATTTTGACATATGAAAGTGAGATTTTTTACCTTGAATTTCTGTCTGGCCCTTGCTATATGGCTTTAGGCTCGAATTCATCAGAACGATCCTCGGATCATGCGTTGCTGTGGAGCGGCCTCAACCAAGCGGGTATTTCGGTCTGAGGGTCTGGTGAAGCGCCGGGCGATAAGAGATACGGACGGGATCGGACCATGACGTCAGGTCGGGTGTTGCAACTGAATCCGAGAGATAACGTTCTAGTTGCGCTCGATAACCTCCGAAGGGGCGAAGAGGTCGGTTTTTCGGGCCAGACTCTCACCTTAAGGACCGATGTTCCCGCCAAACATAAGTTCGCGATGGAGGATATTCCACCAGGCGGTGCTGTCGTCATGTACGGCGTGCTGATCGGCAAAGCAATGGAGCCAATCGGCTCGGGAGAAAAACTAACGATCCGAAATACGCGCCATGAAGCTGCAACCTTCCACGAAAAAACGGAAGACTATCGTTGGGCGTCTCCAGACGTCTCGCGCTGGCGTCAGAAGACTTTTCTTGGATACTCTAGGGATGATGGTCAGGTCGGCACGCGGAACTATTGGCTTATCGTCCCGCTCGTTTTCTGCGAAAACCGGAACATCTCGGTACTGAAGCAAGCGTTCGAGGAAGAATTGGGCTTCGCTCCGCCACAAATCTATCGGCAGCAGGTGGCCGAGCTCGTTCGCTCGTATCAAGCGAGAGGATCCGCTGAAATCAAGAGCTCCGCCGCGGCGAGAAGCGGGGTTCAAGGTCAGCGCATGAGGGTTTTTGAAAACCTCGACGGAATCAAATTTCTGATGCATGAAGGCGGTTGCGGTGGCACACGCGAGGATTCAAACAATCTGTGTGCGCTGATAGCGGGCTACATTCACCACCCGAATGTTGCCGGCGCCACGATTCTAAGCCTCGGTTGTCAAAATTCACAGGTCGCGATACTTCGGGAGGAATTGAAAAAGCGTGATGCAAGTTTCTCCAAGCCTCTTTTGGTGTTGGAACAGCAACAAATCGGATCGGAATTCACGATGCTGTCTGAGGCGATCCAAAGAATTTTTCTGGGGCTAATAGAGGCCAACAAGTGCGCGCGCAGACCTGCGCCACTCTCGCAGCTCTGCTTGGGGTTAAAGTGCGGAGGTTCCGACGGATTTTCGGGCATTTCGGCAAATCCAGCGATCGGCCACGTTTCCGATCTACTCGTCGGTCTCGGCGGCAGGACGATCCTTTCTGAATTCCCCGAACTCTGTGGTGTGGAACAGGAGCTTATCAATCGCAGTACCCGAAAAGAAGTAGCCGACCGCTTCATCCAGCTGATGCGGGACTATGCCGCCAGAGCGAAAGCAGTCCGATCGGGTTTCGACATGAACCCATCACCAGGCAACATCCAGGACGGGCTCATAACCGATGCGATGAAGTCCGCCGGCGCCGCAAAAAAGGGAGGAACGTCTCCAGTTACTGCGGTGCTGGACTACCCTGAATACTCGACCGAACCGGGGCTCAATCTCCAATGTACGCCGGGCAACGACGTGGAGTGCGTCACGGCCCAGGTGGGTGCGGGGGCGAACATCGTTCTGTTTACGACTGGCTTGGGAACGCCGACAGGAAATCCAATCGCGCCAGTAGTGAAAATTTCCACGAATTCGCG
>JGI25616J43925_10000500_pt1 | contig 14087 bp, 12 predicted proteins | sample GraSoi2013_100cm_FD_43925 | JGI IMG/M metagenome (IMG submission 43925) | reverse complement strand
TTGACTGACCCCTTGACTGACCCCTTGACTGACCCCTTTTTAGGATCCCTGAACCTGAACCTTCTCTATCGATCGTTTAGCTTGTCTACTAACTTCAATCTGTTCGCCCTGGGCAGTTCCCGAGCACATGTTAGAGAACAAGCGGGGCTGTAAGAGGAGCAATGGAGGAAAGAATAAGATGCAAAGGCCGAGAAATCCGCTGCTGGCGTTTTTGTTTATCGTGGCGCTGCTGCTGCCCTGGTTGGTCTTCCTTTTTCGGCCGGGCGAAACTATTACCTGGCACGCCTTATTTTGGTTGGCGCTACTCTTTTGCTTGCTGCTGATCTGGGTGATGAGCGCTACGCAAAGGCGCCTGGCAGCAGTCGGTCCCGACCTTGGTCCGCGAATGTTGAATGAGGCGGAGCAACCAGAAGCTGTACGTCAGGTGATGGACGTTAAGATTGCAATTAAAGAAAATGGCGTGCAATTGTTTCGAGGCCCGCTGCGCGAACCTGCCTCGGTGTCCTTCGAAAAACTGAATCGAGCTCTTCCCAAAGGCTTGGTACCGTTGGTTCAGGAAGATGAACAACTGGGCGCAAAAATCGTTCTGATTCCGAAGCCGGCGGAAGAAGAGTTCTCACGGAAGCCTGTGCGACCCTGGTTGCATTGGCTTCTTTTTTTTCTCACTCTAATTACTACGACCTGGGTCGGAGCCCGTTATCAGGGCGTCAATTTAGCTCAGGAGCCTGGACGATTCGCCGTTGGTTTACCTTACTCGATTGGATTAATTTTGATTCTCGGGGTGCATGAATTGGGACATTTTTTCATGGCGCGTCGACATGCGATGGATGTTACTCCACCATACTTCATTCCAGTTCCATTCGGGCTTGGGACGTTTGGCGCCTTTATCCAAATGCGATCGCCTCCCGTGAATAGAAAAGCCCTTTTTGATGTTGCGGTTGCCGGACCGCTCGCCGGGTTCGTGATTGCAGTCCCAGCGCTTCTTCTCGGGCTTCGGTTTTCAAGCATCGCCACAGGTAGCGACGGCACGCTTTCGCCAAGATTTCTGGACGGAGCAACGGTCGGCTCATCGATATTGTTTACGGTGCTCACAAGACTTTCGCTTGGAGACGCCACTCAGTACGGAGCGCTTGTCCAGCTTAGTCCGTTGGCATTCGCCGGTTGGTTGGGATTGTTTGTCACGGCACTGAACTTATTGCCGGTGGGCCAGCTCGATGGCGGTCATATCACGCGTGCAATGTTCGGGAGTCGGGTGGGCCAGACGATCAGTAGCGTGGCGATGTGGTCTCTGTTTTTGCTGGCTTTGTTTGTCTGGCCAGGGCTGATGATGTGGGTGGTTATTGTCCTCCTCATAGCGGGCCGGGGTACGCCTCCGTTAAACGATGTAACACCTTTGGATCCCGTTCGTATGGTGGTTGGTTATATTGCGATGCTAATTTTGATTCTGATCCTCGCGCCCATGCCTCACTCCCTCTGGGACGCCGCGAATGACGTGTGCCCCTACCTTTAGGTTCGCTTATTTCAGTTTCACCCCACGAACCGTAAACAGATCGAAGAAATGCTAGCCCGCGGCCGTACTCCCGGATGGTATCCAAAGTGCGGCCAAATTGAGAAGAGACTTGGCCAAGATTGGCGCAGCTTCGTTAGGCGCCTTTGTCTATGTTTTAGAAAGTCGCTGATCTCGGAAGGGAGACATTACAACGGCTTCTGAAGGCTTGGTGCGGCATCTGGTCAATCAGCGGGAACCAAGTTTTTTAAGCCCGGCACACCCGTGGCAGCCTCCAAGATCTTACGTCAGAGGAACTCAATCACCAAATTCAACAATCCATTCAAGTCATGAAAATGGCCAATAGTTCCCTCCGAAGCGTAGCCATGACGTTAGGCGGCGTGACTCTGCTCCTGGTGGTGGCGGGCGGATCCTTGGTTAGTTGCCGCCGAGTGGCACCGCTGCCCCAGCTGAAAATTGCGGACGCCCCTGTGCTCCGGGAGAATCAACCGGAGCTGAGCTTTGCGCCTGTTGTCAAGAAGGTCTCTCCCAGCGTCGTCAATATTTATACCGCGAAGACGGTGCGCGAAAATCCGAGTCTGTCTCGCCTGAATGAAGATCCAACATTCCGGCAGTTTTTTGGTGACGCTGAGGGCTACGGTCGAGTAGCACGTGAGCGCCGGGAGCAAAGTTTGGGCTCGGGCATCATCGCGTCGCAAGACGGATACATTCTAACTAACAACCACGTGGTGCAGGGAGCTGATGAAATCAAAGTGGGGCTTGCCGATGAGCGGACGGTTCTCGACGCTAAAATCGTTGGCACCGATCCGCAAACCGACGTGGCAGTGATTAAAGTCCAAGCTGAGAAACTACCCGCTATCACTTTCACAAACAGTGACGGAGTTGAAGTGGGCGATGTCGTGTTGGCCATCGGCGATCCGTTCGGCGTAGGCCAGACCGTTACGATGGGAATTGTCAGCGCCAAAGATCGGGGCGGGCTTGGTATTGAGGACTACGAGGATTTCATTCAGACCGATGCCTCCATCAATCCCGGCAATTCTGGCGGAGCACTGGTGGATATTGATGGCCGGCTAGTCGGAATCAGCACCGCGATCTTGAGCCGGGGCGGCGGCAACCAAGGCATCGGATTCGCAATTCCCGTGAACCTCGCCCGCTATATCATGGGACGGCTTATCTCGGATGGAAAGGTCACCCGCGGGTACCTCGGGGTGAAGATCCAGTCCCTTACACCGGAGTTGGCCACGAAATTGAAGCTCTCCGGACAGACGGGTGCAGTCGTTAGCGAAGTTACCCGCAACTCGCCCGCTGAAAAAGCTGGGCTGAAAAAGAACGACGTACTCATCGAATTTGACGGCAAGAGCGTGACCGACAGCCGCCATCTTCGACTGATAGTGGCCGAGAAACCGCCTGGGTCGAGCGTGAGCGTCAAAGTTTTTCGTGAAGGCAAAGAGCAAACTCTCACTGTCGAGCTCGGCACATTGCCTTCCGAGGATCTGTACCAGTCAGGCGGCCCTCACGATAATTGGCGATAATGAGTTTCCAAAGCGCTTTCTTCGAGCGAACGGAAGGATCAGAGCGCTGATCCTAACAGCATAGCTCGTTGGGTGGCACGAGTTCCGTTTCTATCAATCGTTGAGTTTATCCGATGAAATAATGCTGCGACTTTTTAGCACGCTCGACCGCATTCCTGAACGGCATCTATGAGAGTACCAACAATACTGTTCGTAGCGGCAGCGATCGTTGGGTTAACATCTGTTGGGATGAGTTCAAAATATGATGATCTGGCCGCAAAAGGATATCGTTGGGTAACCAGAGATGGCCCATATGCTTGCCCTTCCAAAGACGATCTGCGGCGGATCATTAAAGATGATACCGAGGAGACGGAGCTCGAAATGATCAGAGAACATCGAGCCTATTACCTGGTAAGAGGTGACATAGTGAAGGTGGTCCAGGAAGACGCAGTTTCAGGTATGCCCCTGATTCGTCGTGCCGGAATTGCCAGGGATCTTTGGACCCTTAATCGATTTCTCAGCAGGCGTCCTATCGAGAACGTATTTGGAGTTATCGAAACCCCTGAAAACTGGGGTCTAATTTTGACCGGTAACGATACGGATTAACTTAATCTCTGAACACCGGATGTCGGACAAACAGGAAACCAGAGGCTCCAAGCCTTGCTTGAGGCGGTTACCGGTCGGAGCCGAGGTGTTGCCGGAAGGAGATGGCCATTTCCGAGTTTGGGCACCGAACCGCAAAAAAGTAGGGGTGATTTTAGAACAGGAGAAAGACTCCCAACCTGAATGGATTTGTCGCGATCTCGAGTACGAAGAGAATGGCTATTTCTCCGCGCGCGTTCCGGCAGCGACTGCCGGCACACTGTACCGGTTCCGCCTGGATGGCGGGCCACAAGGTTATCCCGACTCCGCCTCGCGATTCCAGCCAGAAGGCCCACACGGCCCTTCCGAGGTAATTGATCCAACGAGGTTCGAAAAAGGGATTGGCGGCGAAGGGCGAGTTCTGTATGAGATCCACATTGGCACTTTCACTCGGGAGGGAACCTGGGACGCGGCTGGCCGAGAACTCGCCGAATTAGCTGACACGGGCATTAGGGTTCTGGAAGTCATGCCCGTGGCGGACTTCTCCGGTCGTTTTGGTTGGGGCTATGACGGCGTTAACCTGTTTGCTCCCATGCGGCTCTACGGGCGGCCCGAAGGTTTCCGCCGGTTTGTTAACCGAGCTCACGAGGTTGGACTTGGAGTGATTCTCGACACCGGAGCACCCAGACTATAAGGCGCAATACCGCGGCGACCTGCCCGCCCGCGAATCTGCGTATCATCAGGGAACGGTGTGGCCTTGGCTGATTGGTCCATTTATTGACGCTTGGGTCAAGGTGTATCCGGCAGAGAGAAGAGGGGCACGTCGTTTTTTGCAGAGCCTTGTGGCTGCACATCTCCAACAGGCTTGCGTGGGCTCGATCAGCGAGATATTCGACGCAGAGGCGCCCTTCAGGCCGCGAGGTTGCGTTGCCCAAGCCTGGAGCGTAGCGGAGGTACTACGGTCCTGGGTAACTACCTCATAGCCGGAATTTCGTCTGCTGAGATCAAATATTGTGAGCACCTACTAGTTGATCGTGTGTCCGATGGTTGATGCAACGGCAAACCTTCGAATGATAGGACCAGAATCGAAAAGGATGTTTTTAATTACTGCCCAGTGAGTGATGCCATAGTCGCTACGATCGTTGAAATCGCCGGGACAGTAGGCGCGTCCCACCTAATAATTGGAGCGGCCCGACGCAACCTACTGCTGAAGCTTGTTCGAGGGAACCTCACACGCCGAATTGCCCGAGCCTTGTCCCAAAGTATTCATTTGATCGTTGCCCCTGATAACCTCCCTGTTTCCTCCTAGTCGACTTAGAGAGCAAGTTGAGAAAGTACTTGGCCAAGATCGGCTAAGCAGCTCGGCCCCCATCGATTACAAGTAAATATGAACACGGACCCGAATTCCACTCCGCCCGAAACCGAATCGGCCGAGGAACGGAGCGACGCGCTGCAGACCGAGGTGGCTACCCAAAAAGATCGATATCTGCGCCTTGCCGCGGACTTCGATAACTTCCGCAAGCGAACCACACAGGAAACCGAGCGCCGCGCGGCGGCGCAAAAGGAAGCTTTTATCCGCGAACTGCTGCCGGTAATCGACAATCTCGAACGGGCTCTCGGCGCTGAGGCTTCTAGCTCCACTGAGCAACTCCGCCAAGGCGTTCAGATTACGCTCCAACAACTTTACCAGCTGCTGCGTCGCCACGCGATCGAACCGGAAGAGAGCCTGGGCCGACCATTCGACCCGCACCGTCACGAGGCTGTCATGATCCGACACGACCCATCTCAACCCGACCATATCGTACTTGAGACGCTGGAGCGCGGTTACCGCCGTGGCGATGAGATCTTTCGCTCGGCCAAAGTTGTCGTCAACGACCTGAGCACGCCCGAATCCAGTCGCGCGCTGGTTGAATGAAAAGACTATACCAGACCGTGAACACCATTGAGCCCGAGGACCGCGGCTTGGTGCCGGCGTGTCCCCAATGCGGTTAACGCAATCATATTGGCAAATTGNGAAAAGCGTTTGGCAAGATCGGCAGAGCGACCCGGGTCTCTTTGCCTATGCTGTTCTTTTATGGCTAAGATTTTAGGAATTGACCTCGGCACCACTAATTCTTGTATGGCCGTAATGGAAGGGGGCGAACCACTTGTCCTCGAAAACTCGGAAGGTGCACGCACTACACCCTCGATCGTCGCGTTCACCAAAAGCGGCGAGCGGCTCGTTGGGCAGGCCGCAAAACGCCAGGCGGTAACAAATGCGCAAAACACCGTTTTCTCAATCAAGCGTTTCATGGGCCGGAAGTTCGATGAGATACAGGATGAGGCGAAACGCGTTCCATACAAGGTTGTCAAGGCTGCCAACGGAGATGCCCACGTGGAGGTTGCGGTAGGTGGGGAACGAAAAACGTTTTCGCCGCCCGAGATCTCGGCCATGATTCTCGGCAAGCTAAAATCGGACGCTGAATCCAAGTTGGGCGAAAAGATCACCCAGGCCGTGATCACGGTTCCCGCTTATTTTAACGACTCGCAACGTAACGCGACGAAGGACGCCGGGAAGATTGCTGGCCTTGAGGTGCTTCGGATTATCAATGAGCCGACCGCTGCGTCTCTGTCCTACGGACTCGACAAAAAGAAAGACGAGAAAATTGCGGTTTATGATCTTGGTGGCGGTACCTTTGATATCTCGGTTCTTGAGATTGGAGAAGGCGTTTTCGAGGTGAAAGCGACAAACGGTGATACTCACCTCGGAGGTGACGACTGGGATAGGCGGATTATGGATTGGATTATTGCGGAGTTTCGCTCTGATACAGGCGTTGATCTAGGTAAGCAGGCCGATGCTCTTCAACGAATTAAAGAAGAGGCCGAGAAAGCTAAGATTGCGCTCTCTTCGTCCCAAGAATACGAGATCAATCTTCCGTTCATTACAGCTGATGCAACCGGGCCAAAGCACATCCAGAAGAAGCTTACTCGGGCAAAGCTGGAGCAATTAACAGACGACCTGTTTCAGCGGACGGTCCCGCCAGTAAAGGCTTGTCTGGCCGACGCGAAGTTATCGGAAAGAGACATCGATGAACTGGTCTTAGTGGGTGGTATGACGCGGATGCCAAAGGTAATCGAGACGGCTCGACAATTGATTGGTAAAGAACCACACAAGGGCGTTAATCCTGACGAAGTCGTCGCAATTGGGGCGGCCATTCAAGCTGGCGTGCTTCGGGGAGACGTCAAAGATGTGCTTTTGCTGGATGTGACCCCGCTAACATTGGCCATCGAGACAGCGGGCGGGGTTGCGACGCCGATGATCCCGCGCAACACGACTATACCGACACGGAAGTCGCAAATTTTTTCCACGTTCAGCGACAATCAACCAGGGGTTGAGATTAAGGTGCTCCAAGGCGAACGCCCAATGTCTCGCGACAACAAGAATCTGGGCACATTCCATTTGGACGGCATTCCTCCAGCTCCGCGGGGAGTTCCTCAAATCGAAGTTACGTTCGATATTGATGCGAATGGCATCCTCAACGTGTCAGCCAAGGATCTCGGCACGGGTAAGGAACAGAAGATTTCGATCACTGGCTCGAGTGGCTTGACGAAGGAGGAAGTTGAAAAGCTGCGTCGGGATGCAGAAGCCAATGCGGAAGAGGACAAAAAAGCGCGCGAGTTGGCCGAGGTGCGGAACAACGCCGACAACCTTGCCTATCAATGCGAAAAACAGCTTCGGGAGCTGGAAGATAAGCTGCCGGCAGACCAGAAGAGCAGCGTGGAGGCCGCGATCAAGCGAGTAAAGGAAAGTCTGACCGGAGACGATGCGGATNCCATCAAGCAGGCGATCGAGGAGTTGCAGTCCCGGTTCCAGACTATCAGCGCGGAGCTCTACAAGCAGGCTGCCTCCGCGCAGGCTGGTGCCCATCCGAGCGGAGAGCGGAGCGAGACCGGCGAACGCGCCACGCGCCCGGGAGGCGCCAAACCGGGTGAGGATGTCGTCGACGCAGATTTCGAAGTCGTCGATAAGGACCAGAAAAAGAGTTGATTCAGATTTTAGGAATTCCCGACGCGGCGGAACAATCTTTCGCCGCTGGTGGGATGGAAAGGTACAACCCTGCATTAAATCCAAAAGGAGGAGATAGAACATATGGCGGTAAATGTGAAACCTCTCGGTGATCGCGTACTGGTTCAGCCGCTCGAAGAAAAGGAAGTGAAGAAGGGAGGCATCATCATTCCTGACACGGCGAAAGAGAAGCCTCAAGAAGGGACGGTTGTCGCCCTCGGCACTGGTAGGTTCGATGATAAAGGCAAGAAAATCGAGTTCAATGTAAAGGTCCGCGACAAGGTCCTGATCTCCAAATACGGTGCCATCGAGGTTAAAATCGACGACGAAAATTACTTGATCATGCGCGAGGACGACATCCTCGGGATCATTGGATAACTCTGAGCGTGAGAAACGTTAATTAATTAACTTTATGGCAGCAAAACAATTACAGTTTGATGAGGCAGCACGACACGCGCTCCTGCGCGGCGTGGAGAAACTCTCCAAAGCGGTGAAGGCTACCCTCGGACCTGCCGGACGCAACGTCATCCTGGACAAGAAATTCGGCAGCCCGACCATTACGAAAGACGGCGTTACTGTGGCGAAGGNAATCGAGCTAGAAGACCCGTACGAAATATGGGGGCCCAGCTAGTACGCGAGGTNGCCTCTAAAACGTCAGATGTCGCGGTGATGGCACGACGACTGCGACCGTGCTAGCCGAGGCTATCTTCCGCGAAGGGCTCAAAAACGTTACCGCCGGAGCGAATCCGACCTCGCTTCAGCACGGGATTTCGAAGGCGGTAGAAGTAATTTTCGTGGAACTCAAGAAGATCTCTAAGAAGGTGTCGGATCGGAAGGAGATCGCGCAGGTCGCAACCGTCTCCGCCAACTGGGATACGACCATCGGCGAAATTATCGCTGACGCGATGGACAAGGTTGGCAAGGACGGCACCATCACGGTTGAAGAGGCAAAAGGGATCGAAACCACACTTGAAGTGGTGGAGGGTATGCAGTTCGATAAGGGTTACCTTTCTCCCTATTTCGTAACCAATACGGAGAGCATGGAAGCGGTTCTCGAGAACGCTTACATCCTGATTCATGAAAAGAAGATCAGCAGCTTGAAGGATCTGCTTCCGCTGCTGGAGAAGGTCGCCAAGGCTAGCCGGCCGTTGCTTATTATCGCTGAGGATGTCGAAAGCGAGGCGCTCGCAACGCTCGTAGTCAACAAGCTGCGTGGTACACTCCATGTCGCAGCAGTGAAGGCTCCTGGCTTTGGAGACCGCCGCAAAGCGATGCTGGAGGACATTGCAGTCCTGACCGGTGGCCGTTGCCTGACAGAGGATCTTGGCATCAAGCTTGAAAACGTTACCCTGGAAGATCTAGGTAAGGCGAAGTGCGTCACGATCGACAAGGAAAGCACCACCTCCGATTACGATCGCGAAAAGCTGCAGGAGCGCTTGGCGAAGCTGGCCAGGGGCGTTGCTGTCATCAACGTGGGCGCCGCGACCGAAACCGAGATGAAGGAGAAGAAGGCCCGGGTGGAAGATGCCCTGCACGCGACGCGCGCTGCTGTGGAAGAAGGTATTGTTGCGGGTGGAGGGGTCGCTTTTCTCCGCACCCAAATGGCGCTCGATAATCTTAATCTGGAAGGCGATGAGGCGGTTGGTGCGGGAATCGTCGGCCGCGCAATGGAGTTCCCGACGCGTCAACTGGCTGACAACGCCGGCAAGGAAGGCGCACTGATCGTCCAAGAGGTCAAGAAGCGCAGCGCGAATGAAGGGTTCAACGTGGCTACCGGTGAATACGGCGACTTGCTAAAAGCGGGCGTAGTTGACCCGACCAAGGTGACTCGCACCGCGCTGCAGAATGCCGCATCGATCTCAGGTCTCCTGCTAACCACTGAAGCGTTGGTGGCTGAGGTTCCTGCGAAAGAGAAACCGGCTCCGGCTGGTCCGGGCGGCGGCATGGATGGTATGGGCGGCATGGACTAACAGTCCCAGATTCGTTAGGAATGATTTCAATCGGCGTTATCGCCGTCTTTTTGAAAAATTGAGATTAAATCAATCCAGGCCATTGCCATCTCCGCTGAGATGGCAATTTGTCTGACCCNAGGGTCGCTGCTAATCTTCTCTAATTCTCGCAGCTCTTCCAGAGTTGCCTTTAATCGGGTTACGATGTTCCGCAGCTTTTCGCGATCTTCGCCCTTCATATCATCTATNCTGTCTCGGGTTAACTCGCAAAAGTTCACAACAGTTGAGTTGCTAGAGAACGCACTCCGTATTAGCTCCTGGCCCAAAGCTTTAGACCGCTGTTTTTCCTGCTTACGTGCTCATTTTTAGACGCGTGCCCACGTCCGGTGATTACGGAATTTTTTGAAGCCCGATGCAAGGGCCAAGACTCTCCCAAGACTCTCGGGAGACTGACGCGAAGGTAACGTCAACCGGACAAGCTCAAAGCTTGTCTACTCTTTAGCACCTCTGGCATGGGCTTTTGAGGCCTTATCCGAGAAGGCGGCAAGAAAGGCCCATCCTAAGGCAAGAACCGCCAAGCAGAGATACCGAGAACGCTTGAAAGTGGCTAATAGCGACCTAACTCGCTGCCGTCACTATTATGGCTAACAAAACACGAACCTCGGCCTCCCAAGCAAGGCCGCTCCACCGCGTAACTGCAGCAAACGATCATCACCGCTTCGATAGGTTATGGACTTCAGCAAATTTACCGAAAAATCCCAAGCTGCGCTGACGGAGGCGCAGGCCATTGCCACGCGCAACCACCATCAGGCGGTGGACGTGGAACATGTCGCCCTGGCTCTGCTCGAACAAGAAGGCGGCATCACGCCACGCCTTTTTGAAAAAGCCGGCGTCTCGCCTGACCTCCTGCGAGCGAGAGTCCAAGAGGCGCTGGAACATATCCCGCGTGTTTCTGGCGACACCCCAACCGACCAGGGCCTCTACGTCACTCAACGCCTCAACAAGCTCCTCGTCGCTGCTCAAGACGAAGCTAAAAAACTCAAGGATGAATATGTTAGTGTCGAACACCTTGTCCTGGGCATGTTCGCGGAGCCGGCCACGACCGGCATCGGAAAGATTTTCAAGACCCTCAACGTCCGGCGCGAGAATTTTTTGAAGGCGCTTACCGAGGTTCGCGGCAACCAACGGGTTACCAGCGCCAATCCGGAAGCTACTTATGAAGCGCTTGAAAAATACGGACGAGATCTAACCCGTCTCGCTGCGCAGAACAAACTTGACCCAGTTATCGGGCGGGATGCAGAGATCCGGCGTTGCATCCAGGTACTGTCCCGTCGCACGAAGAACAACCCCGCTTTGATCGGCGAGCCGGGCGTGGGCAAAACCGCGATTGTCGAAGGCCTGGCTCGCCGAATTGTGTCCGGCGACGTGCCTGACAGCCTCAAGGATAAACGTATCGTGGCGCTGGATCTCGGGGCGCTCATCGCAGGGGCGAAATTCCGAGGCGAGTTTGAGGAACGCCTCAAGGCGGTACTCGAGGAGGTCACTAAGGCCCAGGGTCAAATTATCCTATTCATTGACGAGCTGCACACGATGGTCGGTGCCGGCAAAGCCGAGGGTGCAATGGACGCCGGCAACATGCTCAAACCGATGCTGGCTCGCGGAGAACTTCATTGCATTGGCGCCACTACGCTGGACGAATATCGCAAGCATATCGAGAAGGACGCCGCACTGGAGCGCCGTTTTCAGCCGGTGATGGTCAACGAGCCGAGTGTCGAAGACACGGTCTCAATTCTGCGCGGTCTGCGTGAACGCTACGAACTGCATCATGGTGTTCGCATTCAGGATAGCGCGTTGGTGGCCGCGGCCCAGCTTTCGCACCGCTACATTTCCGATCGGTTTCTGCCGGACAAGGCCATCGACCTCATTGATGAAGCCGCCGCCAAGTTGCGAACCGAAATGGAGTCTATGCCGGAGGAGCTCGAATCCCTCGAACGGCGCATACTCCAACTAGAGATTGAACGTGAAGCTTTGCGCAAGGAAAAGGACCAGGCTTCCAAGGAACGCCTCGCTGGGCTGGAAAAAGAGCTAGCGAATCTTAAGAGCGACCGGGACGCGCTCAAGGCGCAGTGGGAAAGCGAAAAAAAGGTCATTGACGATATCCAAAAGCTCCGCACCTCCCTTGAATTGGCTCGGACCGAAATGGAGCAGGCCCAACGCAAAGGTGATCTCACTCGCGTTGCCGAATATAAGTACGGCAAAATTCCCCAGCTCGAGCAGCAGCTGAAGGAAATGGAGGCCAAGGTGGCCGGTGATCACAGTCAGCGGCGTCTCCTGCAGGAAGAGGTTACGGCCGATGAGATCGCCGAGGTGGTCTCCCGCTGGACCGGAATTCCCGTTGCGCGCCTTTTAGAAAGCGAGAAGGAGAAGCTGCTCCGGTTGGATCAGATCCTGCACGAACGCGTTGTGGGACAGGATGAAGCAGTGCAAGCAGTAGCGGACGCCGTTATCCGTGCTCGGTCCGGCCTCAAAGACCCCAAGCGACCGATTGGTTCGTTCATCTTCCTTGGTCCGACTGGCGTCGGCAAGACGGAACTGGGGCGAGCGTTGGCCGAGAGTTTGTTTGATAGCGAGGACAATATGGTGCGCATCGATATGAGCGAATACATGGAGAAGCATGCCGTAGCTCGTCTCATCGGTGCGCCGCCGGGTTACGTCGGTTATGAAGAAGGGGGGCAACTCACCGAAGCGGTCCGCCGCAAGCCCTATTGTGTCTTGCTCTTCGATGAAATCGAAAAGGCGCATCACGACGTATTCAATGTCCTTCTGCAAATCCTCGATGACGGTCGGCTCACCGACAGCCAAGGCCGCACCGTGGATTTCAAGAACACCCTCATTATCATGACATCCAACATCGGCAGCCCACANCTCATCGAAAACGCGAGCGAGACGGGGGAACTCGCTGACTCGGTACGCAAAAAGGTAATGGGCGAGCTACGGTTACACTTCCGGCCTGAGTTTCTGAATCGGGTGGATGAAATCGTTTTGTTCAAGCCGCTCACGCTATCGGAGATCAAGCGAATCATCGACCTGCAGCTCAAACTGCTGCGCGACCGGCTAAGCGAGAGGCACCTCGAACTGGAACTGACAGAAGCAGCGAAGGAGTATATCGCCCGTGAAGGTTATGATCCCGTCTACGGCGCTCGGCCGCTGAAGCGATTTCTACAGCGCCATCTGGAGACCGCATTGTCACGACAGATCTTGGCTGCCACGATCCAGGAAAACAGCCGAGTTACAGTGGATTTCAAGAAAGGCCAACTGTCGTTCGAGTCGGTGCCACTTAACAAAGAAGAATCAACCGTCGTTTCGAGGAACCCATGAATATGTTCGGCAATTCGGTTGAAAGGTCTACGACAGCGCTGCAACTCTTCGAACCGGATGCGCGCGCCTTGTACACGCTCGAAGCAGCAGCGACCCTAAGCCAATTACCCCGCCGGGTCATCGCCGTCTATTGCAAATACGGACTTGTGTCGCCGGTAATGGATCCGGCGTGCAGCGGCTGGTATTTTAATGATGAGGCCATACGGATTCTGCGCCGTATCGAATATCTGCGAAACGGTTGTGGCCTCAACCTGGTCGGCATCAGACTCATAGTGGATCTGGCCAGGGAGGTGGAACAACTCCGCGGAGAGCTCGACTTTTCCCGCCGCCTGTAGACTCAGTGGCCTCGAACATCGTGGCATAGTCTCCCAGACTGTCGTAGTTGTCGCCCCCGGCAAGGAGGATGTCTTGCCTGGATATACCTGACTGGAAGCCACTGAAAACTTTGCGTGAGCGTCCCCAGAAGGGTAAGGTAAACCCAAGTGAAGCCGCAGGCTGACATGATGGCTCCGCACCAAACTGTCATTCGGAAGAACCCGCCGATCATTTTACTTTCGACCAAAACACGTCCAACTGACCAGGCGTTAAACCACGAGATGGCAAAGTTTAGAATTAGGAGAAGAAAGATCATGCTGATTTTACCCGACACGTGTGTGTTCGGAGGAGATCTGTTTTAACCGGCGGTTGACATTTTTGCTAACAAGGGGCCTTTTCATTGCGTTCCTCTGAGATTTGTTAGTGTAGTTTACTACCCTCAGTCCGCTTTGATTTGGCGCACTTCCTAAAAAGTGAGGAAAATAGGTGGGAAGGAAAATACCACGTCCCGGCGTGAGTAGAAACACGACTTAAGTTAGATCGACACGTGGTTAGGTCGGCGGCGGAGGTCAACTGCTGGATCACGCGAGCGATCGCGCGTCACTTCCTCCCGTGATCCGAAAGTTGAGCGCTGCCTAAACGATTGAACATGGGCGAGACGCGAAACTTTCGACTATCCTGGCAATTGGCAGTTAGAAGCCCTGCGACATCGAAGTATGCGAGCGTGTAATTTCCAAAAGCCGTGAAGCAGCCACGTCATAATTATGCGGACCCAATCGAACCAGGTGGGCGAGGATGGG
>JGI25616J43925_10000499_pt1 | contig 14098 bp, 8 predicted proteins | sample GraSoi2013_100cm_FD_43925 | JGI IMG/M metagenome (IMG submission 43925) | reverse complement strand
GCACATATCAGCTATCAACTGGCGCCCGGTCTGAACATTAGTGCGGCCGTAGGATACAGTGTGAGCAACACCAAACAGTATTCCGCCTCCCCCCTTGCGTCGCAGGAGCCGGGGAAGGGCAATGCCGGTGCTATATTCGACAGGGGTGATAACCAGACTATCAATATAGAGCCGCAAATAGATTACAAACGGAGGATAGGAAAGGGCGTGCTGTCTGCACTGGTGGGAAGCTCCTATAAGAAAAGCATGGGTTCCGATATGCAGGTCATGGGTTCCGGATATACTGACGATGCCTTTATTGGGTCCATAGAAGGCGCCACGTCTATCACCGCGTCCAATAGTTCCACTATTTATAAATATACCGGTGTCTATGGCCGTCTGGGATATATTTATGACGGGGAATATATCGTTAATCTGACCGGCCGGAGGGATGGCTCCAGTAATTTCGGCCCGAATCGCCAGTTCGGCAACTTCGCATCGGCAGGCCTGGGCTGGATCTTTTCAGAAGAGAGAGCTTTTAAGGCAGCGCTGCCGTTGGTCAGTTATGCCAAGATTGCCGCCAATTACGGCACCAATGGTTCGGATGGAGTAGCGGCCTACATGTACCAGCCATTCTGGAGGATTGCTAATACCTATACCTACCCGCTGTTCCAGGGAACCCGTGCATATCAACCCGTCAACCTGTATAATCCCGATTATAGCTGGGCCTCCAAACATGCGGTGAACCTGTCATTGGACCTGGGCTTCCTGCATGACCGCCTGCTGCTGAATATTACCGGGTACCTCAACCGGACCAGCAACCAATTGACGAGCTATACATTGCCCAGCCAGGCCGGCTTCCCCAACGTGGTGCAGAATTTCAATGCCACTTTGCAGGATGCGGGCTTAGAAGTAAGCATCACCACCGTTAACGTTAAGACAAAAAATTTCAGATGGTCGACCAGCTTCAATATTTCCGGCAACCGAAACAAGCTGATTGCCTTCCCCGGCCTGGCCACATCTTCTTATGCTTCTAATTATACGATCGGCAAACCAACGAGCCTGGTAAGCGGATTCAAGTATAAAGGTGTCAACGACACCACCGGCGTTTTTGAATTTTATACGGGGAAAGGAGGCGTTACGTCTACCCCCAGTTACCAGCAGGCTTCCAAAGGCGGGGACATACAGCCGATAGTGGACATACAGCCGAAGTACTTCGGGGGAATGGGCAATACCCTTAGTTATAAGGGATGGAGCCTGACCCTTTTCTTCCAGTTCTCCAAGCAAATAGGGCATAATTACCTGTTCGGCGTATATAGCGGGGGCAGCACGCCAGGCACCCAGTCCAATTTGCCTGCCGAATTAACCGGCTTCTGGCATAAGCCGGGGGATAAGGCTACTCTGGAGCGGCTGACTACCGGCGACTATCATCAGAATGCGCTGGGAAGGACAGCTTCCCAGGCTGCCTCTTATTTTACCTCCTCCTCCGGCAGTTATGGCGATGCCTCTTATATCCGGCTAAAGACGTTGGCCCTGTCCTATGCGCTTCCGGCTTCTTATCTGAAGAAAGCAGGCATTAAGGGTTGCAACATCTATGTAAATGCCCAGAACCTGCTCACATTCACCGGCTATAAATACGGCGATCCGGAAATGAAGGGAATCCTATACACTGTCCCCCTGCAACGTACCATCGCGGGAGGCTTATCGTTAGACTTTTAATTATTAAAACCCCATTGCAATGAAAAAACTGCTTTATATAAATAAAAAATGGCCGGCCATCCTGGTTTTCTCTTCCCTGCTGGCTGTTTCCTGCAAGAAGCTGATCGAGATCCCTCCTAACCCTATCAATGAGATTCCGCAGCAGCAGGTGTTCACCGACAGCGCCGATATTATGAGCGCGGTGGCGGGTGTCTACGCCAATTTCAAGACATCCGCGTATAGCCCTTCCTGGTCGAGCGGAGCCATTACAGTGAACACGGGCCTTTCATCCGATGAACTGATTGCCACGGGCTCGAATCCATTTCTTACGAATGCCATAAAAGTGGATGACGGCACTATACAAGGCATGTGGAAGCAGGCTTATTCCGATCTCTACCAGATGAATGCCTGCCTGCAGGGTATCGGAAGCACTACCGTGATCAGCGACTCCCTGAAACGGCAATTGTTGGGGGAGATCAAGGTAGTCCGCGCCCTGTATTACTTTAACCTGGTCAATTTATGGAGCGGAGTGCCTTTAGTGACCACGATCGATTACAGTGTAAATGGCACACTTCCCAGGGCGTCGGTTGATTCCGTTTATTCGTTGATCAAATCAGACCTGGCGGATGCCCGGCAATCGTTGCTCCCTAAATATCCTTCCAGCGGAAGAGCGCGTCCCAACCTCTACACAGCGGAAGCCCTCTCGGCCAAAGTATATCTTTATCGGAAGCAATGGGACAGTGCAGCCTATATGGCCGGGCAAGTCATTCAATCCGGAAAATACAGCCTGGTGCAGAACCTGAACAGTGTGTTCCTGGACGGGAGCAACGAGGCCATCTGGCAATTGCCGGCCAAGGGCAGCAGCTATCAGACAGCAGAAGGGGCTGGCTTTATTCCTGCCTACAGCGCCCCAACGACTACTATATCGAATAATCTATCGGGCGCTTTTGAACCGGGAGATCAACGGAAGGCAAACTGGATATCCCTCGTCACCCTCTACGGCAGATCCTATCTTATTCCCTATAAATATAAGAACAACCACAATTACAACCCCACGACCGAGGATTATATGATACTCCGACTGGGCGAACAATACCTGATCCTGGCGGAAGCGCAGGCACAGCAGAACCAGTTGAACGTTGCACTGACCAACCTGGGCCAGGTGCGTACCCGGGCAGGCCTTACCGGCAGCAATGCCGTCTCCCAGACAGACATTCTGGCTGCGATCATGCACGAGCGGCAGACAGAGCTTTTTTGCGAATGGGGCAACCGCTGGTACGATCTGAAAAGGACCGGCGCCATCGATGCCGTGCTGGGTGCGGAAAAAACGGGGTGGAACCCCTATGCAGCTTTATATCCCATTCCCCAGCAGGAACTAATCTACAATACTTTCCTGGTGCAAAACCCCGGCTATTGAGTTTGACTGAGCATATATGCGTCCCGACCCCGGAGAAGGTACTTCTCCGGGGAGGCCGCAACCGGCCCTATAAACAATGACACTACAATAGATAATGCATGCAAGAACCAATCGTAAGAATTGAGCATTTGTCCCATAAGTACAGCAGCAGCTGGGCGATACGGGATATTAACATGACGATCAGCCAGACAGGCATCGTAGGATTGCTGGGCTCTAACGGGGCGGGTAAATCGACGACGATGAACATTCTCTGCGGCGTGCTGAACCAGACGGAAGGGTCGGTGTACATCGACGGCATCGATCTGCGCAGGGAACCGGAACGGGCTAAGCAGCAGATAGGATTTTTGCCGCAGACGCCACCCCTCTATATGGATTTTACAGTAGACGAGTACCTGACGAACTGCGCGTACCTGCGATCGGTGGAAAAGCCGGAAGTGCCGGCTGCCCTGGAAGAGGCGAAAGAGCGCTGCGGGATAGCCCATTTCAGCAAGCGGCTGATCCGGAATTTATCCGGCGGCTATCGCCAGCGTGTGGGCATCGCCCAAGCCATCATCCATCGTCCGAAGCTGGTGGTGCTGGACGAACCGACCAATGGCCTGGACCCTAACCAGATCATCGAGGTCAGGAGCCTGATAAAGGAAATAGCGACGAACCATGCGGTGATATTCTCCACGCATATCTTGTCCGAAGTACAGGTGTTGTGCAGGGATATCCAGATGATAGAGGGCGGAAGGATCGTCTTCTCGGATACCATGGACGCCTTCAATAACTATGTGGCGCCGCACAGTGTGCTGGCTTTCATGGAAGAACCTCCTGCCGCGGAGGAACTGGAAAAGATAGAGGGCGTCATCAAGGCGGATTTCCTTACAGAACGCCAGGTGCGCCTTTATTTCAGCGGTGAAAGGACCGTCGCGGAAAGGATCATCGCGGCAAGTGTGCAGGGTGGCTGGCGCCTGCAGGAGATCAACTTGGAAAAGAGCTCGCTGGATGAAATATTTGCGGAATTGTCAAATAAAAAGGGAAGTAAAAAATAAATTTTTTTGATGAAAAAGACTTTAAGGATCGCGCGGATCGAGCTCAGTACGCTGTTTTTCTCCCCTATTGCCTGGTTTTTATTGATCGTGCTGATGGTCCAGGTGGCCCTGAATTATACCACCTCGATGGAATGGATGGAGCAATCCAAACAGCTGTACGGCAGCTCTGGAGCACTGACCGGCCAGATATTTGCCGGCCCTCCCGGAGGATACGGCGTGCTGTCGGGCATACTGAGCAAGCTCTACCTGTATATTCCACTGATCACCATGGGCCTGATGAGCCGGGAGATCAGCAGCGGAACGATCAAGCTGTTGTATTCCTCCCCGATAAAAGTGCGTGAGATCATTTATGGCAAATTCGTCGCCATGATGGTCTATAACTTGCTGCTGATAGGCGTATTGTTATTGTTTGTAATAGCAGGGATCATCACCGTGCCGCATTTTGATTATGGTTTGGTCCTGTCCGGCCTGCTGGGCATCTACCTGCTGTTATGCGCCTATTCAGCCATCGGGTTGTTTATGTCCTGCCTGACTGCTTACCAGGTGGTGGCTGCCATCAGCACATTTGTCATTTTTGCATTCCTGAGTTATATCGGGACGATGTGGCAGGAGATTGATTTTGTAAGGGACCTGACCTATTCCCTGGCTATGACGGGCCGTGCGGAGAAGATGATCGCCGGGCTTATTACGACAAAGGACCTGGCCTATTTCGGAGTGATCATCTATCTTTTCCTGGGACTTTCCATTCTTAAATTGAGATCGGGGAGAGAGTCCCGCCCAATCCTTGTCAGGATAGGACAATATACCTTTATCGTCGTTTCCGCTATATTGGCCGGTTATCTCACTTCCCGGCCAGGTTTCATAGGCTACTGTGACGCTACCGCCACGAAGTCAAATACCCTGACCGGGAATACCCAGGAAATAATAAAAGGAATGGGAGAAGACCCTATAGAAGTGACCACTTATGTTAATTTCCTTGACAGGACTTACGGATACGACCAACCGAGTCAGCGGAATTCGGATATGGACCGGTGGGAATCTTATATACGGTTCAAATCCAATATCAAATTCAAATATGTCTATTACTATGACAGCGTCATGACCGAGCCCAATTTTTATAAATGGATGAAGGGCAAGACCAATAAACAGATCGTCGAAATGCGGACGAAGGCTTATAAAACGGATATGAGCAAGCTGATGACACCGGAAGAGATCAGGAAGATCATCGATCTGCGACCCGAGGAGAACAGGCTGGTGATGCAATTGAAATACAAAGACAGGTCCACCTTCCTGCGGGTCTTCAATGATATGGAATTCTGGCCGGGAGAGACGGAAGTGGATGCGGCTTTCAAGCGTATGACGGTCAAACTGCCGAAGATCGCCTTCCTGGATGGAGGATTTGAACGCAGCATCTATAAGGCCGGCGACAGGGAATATAAGACCCTGACCAATCAGAAATCTTTCCGGTATGCCCTGATCAACCAGGGCTTCGACGTGGACACGGTGAATGCGGAAGACAGAGATATTCCCACAGACATTGCAGCGCTGGTGATCGGCGATCCCAAAACGAATTTCAGCCTCCAGGCTTTAGCCAGGATCCAGCAGTATATGGACGGGGGCGGCAATCTGCTGATTGCCGGCGAGCCGGGCAAACAGGCCGTGCTCAATCCCTTGCTAAAGGGCCTGGGTGTACAATTGATGGATGGCGCCATCGTACAACGCAGCAGGGACTATTCTCCCAACCTGGTATTGCCCTATCTCACTGCCACCGGTGCAGGGCTTTCTAAAAAATTGGACAATGACTTCCAGGACAGCGTCCGGATGTCCATGCCGACCGCTGCGGGATTGACATACGGCAGCAGCGGCGCCTACACGATCAGACCGCTGCTGATGACGGACGAAAAGGTGAGCTGGAATAAAAAAAGGGCGTTTGTAATGGATTCCGCTGAAGTGGCGTATTCTCCGGCAGAAGGCGACGAGAAAAAGGCCATTCCTACCGCGCTGGCTTTGACGCGGAAGGTGGGCGGCAGGGAACAGCGTATTGTCGTGACGGGAGATGCCGATTTTTTGAGTAATTCAGAGCTGGGAAGGAACAATGTGAGAGCGGACAACTTTCATTTTAATACGGCCTTGTTCGGGTGGTTTGCCAATGGGGAGTTCCCGATAGAAACGACCCGGCGGAAGTCGAAGGATAACCATTTAATCCTGAATGCCTTGGGCGTAAATGTTTTGAAAGCGCTGTTCTTAGGCATATTGCCCGGCCTGTTACTGATCGGCGGAGCGGTTTTTTTGATCAGGCGTAAAAGGAAATAAATTCATCATGAGGTTCATTACAGACAATCAGACGCTGGAAGACCTGAAGATATTGGGGCGGGGGGACAATTCGGTCATGAGTATATTCAACCGGACGGTGACCCGGGGTGGTGCAGAACTGCTGGATGAACTATTCCGTTACCCGCTGTCCGATGCCAACGCTATCAACCATCGCAGCGGCATCATTCAGTATTTTGCTTCGATAAAGGCCGTATTCCCCTTTTCGGGTGAGCTGTTCGATGTCCTGGAACAATACCTTTCCCATACCGATGAGCGGACCCGACTTTCTCCGGACGAACATACGCTGGGGAAAAAGCTGACCCATTTAATCGCGGAAGATACCGAATACAAGAACATCTATAAAGGGGTCACCGCTGTCATTGACATCCTGCATGGCTTCCGGAGTTTTATCGATTCTATCGGGCAGGCAGACGAATTCCCTTACCGCGCCGAAAAGAACGCCATCGCCGAGCTTCTGTCCGATCCGGCGCTGGCGCTTTTAGTGAAAGAACAATCGAATAAAAAAATACCTTATAATAAAGTGGCCGCTTATGATACGCTCATACGGTTCCGTCATCGCGATACCATAAAGAGAATATTAGGTCCTATCTATCACCTGGATGTATATATATCCGTAGCAAAGGTGGCGCTGCAGCGCGGCTTCGTATTTCCCCGGGCCTTGCCTAAGGAGCAGCATACCCTTCAATTGGAAGGTGTTTATCACCCGCAGTTGAAAGACCCTGTTCCCAATACGCTCCATATGACGCCGGACAGCAACCTGGTCTTCCTCACAGGCGCCAATATGGCCGGTAAAAGCACCTTTATGAAGTCGCTTGGCATTGCCCTGTTCCTGGCGCATATGGGCTTCCCTGTCCCGGCAAGGAAAATGGAGTTTTCGGTCTTCGACGGCATCTATACCACCATTAACCTGCCGGATAACCTGGGCCTGGGCGCCAGCCACTTTTATGCCGAAGTGCTCCGGGTAAAAAAACTGGCAAAAGAGCTGAGCCTTTCCAAAGATCTCTTTATCATCTTCGATGAGTTGTTCCGGGGCACAAACGTAAAAGACGCATACGAGGCCACGATAGCCATTACGGGGGCATTTGCGCAGCGGCGCAACAGCATGTTCGTGATTTCTACCCATATCATGGAGGCAGGAGAAGTACTGCGACAACAGTTCGGGAATATCAGCTTTCAATACCTGCCCACGAAGATGAATGGAAATGATCCCGTATATACCTATACGCTGGAGGCGGGAATTACAGATGACCGGCACGGGATGGTCATTATCCGGAATGAGGGCATTATCGATATACTGAAGAACGGGAAAAAGAAAATCTCCTGATTATGAGCTTTACAGCCGATAAACAGACATTGGACGACCTGAACCTGCCGGGCAAATACAAGCCGGATTCCATCTACAACCTTTTCAACCGGGTGCATACTGCCGGCGGGGAGAAATTGCTGGACGCCTTGTTTCAGCACCCATTGACCGATCCGGATGAAATTAACCGGCGCAGCGAGCTTTTCCGGTATTTTCAGCAGAAGAAGCTGCCATTTCCATTGGTTGGCGAGTCCCTGAACGTCATGGAAAACTACCTGGGTGCAGGAGGCGGAGAGAATTTCCTGATAGCTATGATCGGCACCGCACGAAGAAAGCTGCTGGACTCCATCGTCCGCGATGAAGCCTACGTCCGAATAAAGACCGGGCTGCTGACTACCATCGGGACGTTAAGAACATTTTTCGATTTTATGAACAGGCTGGAAAAGGAGGATGGATTGGACGGCCCTTTCGGGAAACAGCTCCAAAGCGTAAAAAAGATCTTTAATGACAGGCGGCTGGAAGGACTTCGGACAGAATGGGATGCCGGAGAGTGGGAAGCAAAAGAGCTGTCATGGCTCAAAGTGGCCCGGTACGATCACCTGCTAAGAAGGTTGCTGCAGACGGAAATGGCGACAGTGACCGGGATCATTTACCAACTGGACGTGTATATGTCCGTCGGGTATGTGGCCGCATTAAAAGGGTTCTCTTATGCATGTGCCCTACCTGCAGCGTTCAATACCATTCGTGCCACCGGGTTGCGCCATCCTCGACTGGAAAGAGCGGTGGGCAATCCGGTATCGCTGCACCAGGATGGGAATATGCTGTTCCTGACTGGAGCCAACATGGCAGGTAAGTCCACCCTGATGAAAGCGTTCGGTATCTCCGTATATCTTGCGCACATGGGCTTTCCGGTCGCGGCGGAAGAAATGACGTTCTCTGTGAAGGACGGGATCTATTCCTCCATCAATGTCCCGGATAATCTCAGCCTTGGGCATAGCCATTTTTATGCGGAAGTGCTCCGGGTAAAAAAAGTAGCCCTGGAGGTGAGCTTGTCCAAAGACCTGGTGGTGATCTTCGACGAGCTCTTTAAAGGCACCAATGTGAAAGACGCCTATGATGCCACCCTGGCCGTCACGGAGGCGCTGTCCGAATACAGGAACTGCTTCTTCATCATCTCCACCCATATTATCGAAGTGGGAGAGACATTACGGGAAAGATACGACAACATTCAATTTGCCCGTTTGCCTACCATCATGGAAGGGATGACTCCCCGGTACTTATATAAACTGGAGGAAGGCATTACCGCCGACCGTCATGGCATGATGATTATTGAGAATGAAGGGCTCCTCGGGATCATTCTATCGGAAAAAGAAAAAGCGTCCTTATACCCCATTAATCCGCGTTAGCGGCTATTTTTTCACTTAATCTCTTTTATTTATTAATCTATCAGTATGTTAACAAAAAGACCATGGATCTATCCGTGCGCCCTTGCCATCGCCCTGTCATTGACCAACAACGCTAATGCACAGCATAAGAGGACGCAGCGGCCCGACACTTTGGGCGTCCGGCCTGCCGATACCACCCAAAAGCATTCCGACACTTCCAAAAGAGTGCCGCCTGCCACCCGTCCTTACAAAGATGTGATCACCCCGGACATGCAGACGTATAAAGGCTTTTTTACGGTGCACCGTAAAGACGATAAATACTATTTCGAGATACCCAATGCTCTTTTAGGCAGGGATATCCTGATCGTGAACAGGGTCGCCAAGGCTTCCGCAGACATGCGCAACGGCGCTTATGGATATGCCGGCGACGAGATAGGAGAATCCGTATACCGCTTCGAAACGGGCCCCTCGAAGAAATTATTCCTGCGCCGGATCTCCTTTTCCGAATATGCCAATGACAGCACCCGGTCCATGTTCGCCGCCGTGCAGAAAAATAATGTACAGGCTATCGCCCAGGCCTTCCCTATCGTGGCCTTCCGGCCGGATTCCACGGCCATCGTAGTAGATGCTACCGAACTGCTCAACAGTGATAACGATATCCTGTATTTCGAAAGGAAGATCTTTAAGGAAAGGGCCGGAATGGGCGCCCAGCAGAATGACCGTAGCTATATCGAATACGTCCATACCTATGCCTCCAATGTAGACATACGGGCGGTAAAGACCTATTCGGCTGGCCTGAACCCTACCTCCTCCAACTATACCGTCGAGCTGAACTCCTCGCTGGTGCTTCTTCCCGAAAGGCCGATGACCCCCCGGCTGCAGGATAAACGGGTAGGCTATTTCACCACCCAATACAAGGACTTCGATGCGGACCCCCAGGGCGTTAAACAAACTGCATATATTAAAAAATGGCGCCTGGAGCCCCGTCCCGAAGACATGGAGAAATATAAAAGAGGCGAACTGGTAGAACCCGTCAAGCCTATCGTCTTTTATATCGACCCGGTAACTCCCAAAAAATGGGTACCCTACCTGATGAAGGGAGTCAATGACTGGCAGAAAGCCTTCGAACAGGCAGGCTTCAAAAATGCCATTATTGCCAAAATCGCGCCTACGAAGGAAGAAGACAGCACCTGGAGCATTGACGATGCCAGCCACTCGGCCATCATCTACCGTCCATCTATAGTTGCCAATGCCATGGGACCCAGCGTGGCCGACCCCCGTAGCGGAGAGATCATTGAAAGCCATATCTTCTGGTATCACAATGTAATGTCCCTGTTACATGACTGGTATCTCGTTCAGTGCGGAGCCGTAGACCCCCGCGCGCGGAAACCTGAGTTGGATGATGAACTGATGGGCAACCTCATCCGCTTCGTCAGCTCCCACGAAGTGGGACATGCCCTGGGACTCCTGCATAATTTCGGGTCCAGCTCTACCGTACCCGTCGAGAAACTCCGCGACAAGGCCTGGGTGGAAGCGCATGGACATACCCCCTCCATCATGGACTATGCCCGTTTCAACTATGTCGCCCAGCCGGAAGATCATATCGGCGAAGCCGGCCTCTTTCCCCGCATCGGCGACTATGATAAATGGGCCATCCAATGGGCCTATACCCTTCACCCGGAATATAAAACTGCCGAGGAAGAGGGCAAGGCCCTGGTAGGCATCGTGACGGATAGCCTGAAGCAAAATCACCGCCTGTGGTTCGGCGACAACCCTTACGATGCCAGGTGCCAATCAGAGGATCTGGGCGACAACGCTGTAAAGGCAGGCGGCTATGGCATTAAGAACCTGAAAAGGATATTCCCCGAACTGATCCATTGGACCTCTGTTCCGGGTGAAGAATATGAAAACCTGTTTCGTTATACCAAGGCTGTGTTCGGACAATATCAATTTTACCTGAGTCATGTCATGGCTAATATTGGCACGATCTATCATACAGAAAGGATCGCGCCGGACGAAGCTCCTGTCTTTGAGATGGCTCCCTATGCCGTCCACAAAGAAGCTGTCCGTTTTGTCAACGAACAGTTATTCACGACCCCGCTCTGGCTCAATAATGAAGAGGTGATGAATAAGTTGCCAGTGAGCTTTGGCGTGGAATTGAACAACCTCCAATCAGCCGCCATCAACATGATCCTTACCCGGGACCGCATGAGCCGGCTTCTCTGGGCAGAACAGTCTTCTACCGGCAGATCGGCTGCTGCTACGAAAAAGACCTATACCGTAGCCGAATTGCTGGATGATCTTAATATGGGCATCTTCCGGGAATTGTATGAGGGGAGGAATGTGGATGCCTATCGCCGTAACCTGCAGAAGATCTATGTAGGCCGGCTGACCGAACAGGCTTTCGCCCCCTCGGACCAGAACCTCATTCTGCCCGCTTCCACTTACCATATTGCACAGACGGACCTGCTTGCTTTGCTGAAGGATGCCCTGCGGCAGCAGCAAAAATTATTTAAAAAGGCAATGGCCAATCCGGCCCTCGACAAATTGACCCGGCTGCACCTGCAGGACCTGGACACGAGGATCTCCGGCAAATTCGCAGAAGAACAACATAAAGGCGATTAAACTTTTTTCCGCCGCTCTATACAGGAAGGCGCCCGGTAAGGGCGCTTTCCTGTTTTTAAGGCGCTGCTTTGCAGCGGTCCGGGCAGCGTCCGGGCTTTTATTGTTGATGCAAACTGATGACGTTTAATGCAGACTGATGACGCGGGTGATCTTCCAGCTATTATCTACGTGGTGCCAGATGAGGACAAACCTCCCTGGTCTGGAAGGAGCGTTGGGCTCCGCGCTATTATGAAATTTATGAAAACCTATTTCGATCGCTCCGAAATTGGCGATAGGATAGACCTCGATACTGCCGGACACCAGTTCCCGGGTCACCTTCCCGCAAATATTTTTTTTAGTAGCCTCGACCACGTCCTGTTTCGAAGTCGACAACCCTCCTCTGTCATGATAAAATTCAAGATTATCGGCATAGAAGGCAGCATATTCCTGCAGGTGTACACTACAGGTATTGTAGGCTCCGAAGAAAAGGCTGTCCTGATGCAGGATCGTATCGTACAACGCCTGGTCATCCGCCTTGAATTGAGCATATCCGCTTTGGGGGCAACAGGCGCTTATCATTACCAGAATAGCAAGGACCAAACGGGCAAGAGTGGAGGCTCTCTTCCCCGCCTGGTAGGCCCCATGAAATTTTTCCCGGTAACTGGTGGGCGTCATGCCTACCGTCTTTCGGAAGACTTTCCTAAAAGCCTTTGGGTCATTGTACCCTGAGTTCAACATCACTTCGGTCATCTGCTGATTGGTCTGCTCCAACAATTTTTTCGCTGCTTCTACCCGTGTTTTTTGCAGGTATTCGATCGGTGTAATACCGATCACCTGCTTGAACCTTCTTACAATATTCCTGCGGCTGGCGGGAACATCCTTGATCATCTCTTCGATCGTTTCGGCATCCTGGTAAGCTGCTGCTATTTTTTGTTGCGCCATGGCCACCAGCTCATCATGGTGGTTGTGCTTTGGCAGAAAAGTGGCAAAATAAGTCTGCTGGCCGCGGTCCATATCGATGGCGAATATTTTAGCCGTTCTTACCGCCATCCCTTTGCCGCAACGCTGCTCGATCAGGTGCAGCATTAAATGAAACCCGGAGGTAGCGCCCCCGCTTGTATAAAGTCCGCTCTCGCCGGTAACGATCCGATCCGGCTCCAGCCTGACGGCAGGGAATACGGAGGCAAAAGCCGGACAGGCATCGATATGAGTGGTGGCCGTCTTGCCATCCAGTAAACCCGTAGCCCCTAATAAAAACGCACCGGTACAATAACTGGCTATTTCGGCCCCGGCCAGATGCTGTTGTTTCAGCCAGGGGATATATTCCTGGTTGGCGGAAATAGTCTCTTTTATATCATCGGTGGAAAAGGCAGGAATAAAGATCAGGTCCTGCCTAGGCTGATCCTGAATGAGTTGCGGCTGATACCCTGCAAAATCTTCTATCCCTGCCTGCTTCATGCCGGCTGAGTGCAACACCTTTATGCAGAACGGGGGCTCCTGTCCTTCTGCCGTATAAAACCGGTTCACGGTTTCAAAAACATCTAAAATAGCCGCTACGCTTAATAAGCGGTATTTCCGGGTCAGCAGAATACCTAATTGTACCATCGTAGTTTTATTTCCTTAAAGGTATCAATTTTGTCCTGAATGCCCCGCTGATTGACTTTTATTGCCGCGTAATGCTATACACTTAGTTAGTATCTTAGTGGCAGAAATCTTAACCATAAAAAAATAAAACGATGGCAGCCGTAAATCCTTATTTGAATTTTCCCGGAAACACCGAAGAAGCGTTTAACTTTTACAAATCCGTATTGGGCGGAGAATTCCTCGCCGTACAACGCTTTAAAGATACCCCTTATGGCGACAAGATGTCTGCCAGCGACCGCGAAAAGATCATGCATATCGCATTGCCGATCGGGCAGGGCAGTATACTGATGGCGACGGATACCCTGGAATCCCAGGGCCAATCACTGACACAGGGTAATAATATCCAGCTGGCGATTAGTCCTGACAGCGAAGAAGACGCCACCAGGATCTTCAACGGCCTCTCCGCAGGAGGAAAGGTAACCCTGCCACTGGAAAAGGCTTTTTGGGGCGCTTACTTCGGGATGTTTACCGATAAGTTCGGCATTCTGTGGATGGTAAATTATGACCTCAATCAGAAGAAATAAAAAAGCTATTCGGCTTTAAATACCTTGTTCAGGATCCGATTGGTCTGCTGCATGGTAGCCGTCAATTCACCGACATCCTCCGGGCTGGCAGACCCATCGGAGGATGTCGGTTTTTGTTCAGCCGGCTGCGGTGCAGGATCCCTGCGCCATTCCATCAGCCCGTAGATGAAAAAAAT
>JGI25616J43925_10000498_pt1 | contig 14110 bp, 27 predicted proteins | sample GraSoi2013_100cm_FD_43925 | JGI IMG/M metagenome (IMG submission 43925) | reverse complement strand
CCCCGAGCGTGGCGCCGCCGCCAGCGGTCGAGGCGCTGAACGTGATACCCGCCGTGTTGCCCTCCGCGTTCCCGCAGGCTCCGAAGACGAACTCACTGGCCGCTGTAGTTGTGGCGCTGACCGCCGTAGCTAGGGTTGCAACCGCTGTCCCGATAGCTGTTCCGGTGCGATCAAGGGTCGGGGTACCAGTGAAGCCGTTGACTTCTGCCATGTCGATGACAAAGAGAGTGCTAACGGAGATTTGCATCTGCGGGCCTGTCGTGCTTTCTCCTACTCCTGCAACCCGATACCAAATCTCGGTCTGGCATGTCGTGCCATTAGTAATCGTCGGACCCTTGATCCAACCCTGAGTCGTGTTGTCACCGGTCGTAGCGTTGCCTCGGAAGGTAAGGGCCATAGTGAGCAGATTTCCTTGTGTCGGCGCAGACGCCCAGGCCGGACCAATCGCGTTCCCGGTTGCGTCGCTAGTGCCCGTACCCGGAGCCGGATGCTGAACGATGGCGTAGGCATTGAGGATCGGCAGCCCACCGGGAAGCACGACCGGCTTCCAGGGTCGCCAGCCGGGCTGTGGTCGCCCGGGAATCGAGGGTTGAGGGAGAACGCGGAGTCGAACCGATGGGGTTAGTCGGAGTGGAGTCTCTTCGAACCACTCTTGGACGCGAGCTAGAGCGTTCACCATGTCCAGACCCCACGCTTGAGGAATCCATGGAAGGGGCCGTTTCCGCCCACGATGCTGGGTGTGACACTCACAGTTCCATCCTCATGGACTTCGACTTGATGATGTTGGACGGTGATGCTTCCAATGTCACCAAGCGGATCACAGATTTGCCAATGCGGTGGCTGCGTCCAATCGTGGTATGCGTAACCACCCGGCTCCATCTTTGTCGCTGACGTGTTATTCGGGTAGCGCCGTCCTTGGAGTTCGCTCATCCGTCGAACACCCACCCGTCAGCCATCGAGGCATCGGGGTTGAGAGGCCAGGTTAATCCGAGGGATGTCAGGTCGAAAACCGTAGTACCCACGCTAACAGTCTCCGTGAAAGTCTGGAGTGGATTGGCGGTATTGGTCACCGTGAAGGTGTAGGGGTGACCCAGATTGTTGACCACGGTCGCGCTCAGTACCAGCAGTGTGACCGAGTCGAAGGTGATGTTGAGAGTGAGCGTCCCTGTTGGCTCACGCAGGACGACGATTGACTGTGAGAGTACGGCCATCAGCCTAACTCCCGGGCGATGGCTACCGAGGTCTTGAGATCGATCTCCCCGGCATAGACCGGGTTCAGGCCCAGACTGAGGATCAGGATTCCCAGGTGGAGATCGACATAAGGGCCATAGACCAATCCATCGCCGCGCTTGCGGTGGCGGAAATCGACGTGGACGCCGAGGCTAAGCCAGCCGTCCCACTCCCACTGGATCATCCACCATGAGCCATAGCGTCGGTGCCACATGGCACCAAAGCCTACTGCTCGTCTTCTACGTCGAGAGTAAAGAGGTGCGCAGCGGGGAGTGCGTTGCCAAAGTTGACAAAGGCCAAGCCGTTCGCTGTTCCTTGGTCGCAGATCAACTCCTCCAGCATTTCCCAAGGCAGATCGAGACCGGCCTGAGTGTTGAAGGAGAATTCGACAAGTGGGTTGGCGCCCAGTGTTGGCCCTGTGGTGCCTGCGGTTGCGGCTGTGGTGATGTCCACGCCCGTGATCTGGCTCGCTGCTCCACGAGGGTCAAGGTTCTGATCGACCGTGGTTGAGAAACCAGTGCCGACAACTCGGACAGTCTGGCGGTAAATACGAATCGTCATCTGTTGCGAAGTCGGTACGGATGCACCAGCACGGACTCCGACCTTGACGCGACGCAATTTGAAGTTTTGCGAAGCCCCGGCCACGACAGCAGCGAAATAACCGTTGAACGTGGTGGTGACTGGAAGACCAGCCGGCTGGGCTGTCTGAGACTCAACTGCTGCACCAAAGCGAGCCATTTATTTACCTCTCCCTGCAATTATTTTGATGTGTTCGATTGGGCGTCCGTTTGGCGAATGAACCTCGTTATCGCCGTGTACTTTGGCTCGACTTACGATTCGCCGAGCAAGTTCGACTTCGCGGATTTCTTCGTCGAATAAAGCGTCAGTGGCCATGGCTACCGTAGCAAGTGCGTGATCGAGCTGTTCGAGCCTGGATAAATGAGTTCTTGGCTCGTCCTCGAATTGGTCGTGGAGAGCTTGGCTGATCTCTTGCAGGCTATCTTGAATTTGTTCGCGAGTCATCTTCCTGCGCACTCTAGCATTGGATCAAGCATCTGGGGGAGTCGATTGTGAGTCTGGTTGACGCTTTGCCTTCTTGATCTTGGCAGCCTGGGGTGGTGGAAGTGGGCTGGCGATGGCAAGCTGCGCCTCTTCGAGTAGCGGATCGAAGCTAGGCTCGGGAGCCTGAATTGGGGGCTTTTCTTTCTCGGCCTGCATTTCCTTGTACCGATCAACCGCCTCCATGAAGGCGGGGAGGAGTTCGACGACCTCGGATCGCAGGGCACGGGTGGTGGGCGGGTTGATGCCTGTGGTCGCCCGTGCGCCAGGGGCGATGTTCTGTGGGCCTTCCTCGCGGTCACGGTCATGGCGAGGAGCCGATCTTCCGCCTGGACCGGGGTCTCCCTTTCGAGTGTCGCCTCCGTTGTTCGATCCCTTGGCCACAGCTTTGACCTGCGCGTTCTTGACGCTGACCTGGAGGTTGGCGGCAGCTTCTGCCTGCGCCTGCCTACGGGCCTCGTCTGCCGCGATTTCCTTCTCCATTTCGAAGATCGCGTCGTCATCGAAGCCGAAACGAGTCTGCTGGACAAAATTGCGACTGATGATTCCCTCTTGCAGATAGACCTGATCTCCCTGGGATCGCTGCATCTCGGCCAGCGAAGCGATGGCTTCGTCGGTAGCCGAGAGGCGAGGCCACTTGACCGAGTAGGGCACCGACTTAGGGTCCTTGCCTTTGAGGATCAGTTGGGTATCTATCAACTGCTCAAGGCCCTGGCCCATGGTCTGCTGGATCCGGCGCAGGAAGCGGACGTACTGCACATCTTGCAAGGTCAGCGTGGCTTTGGCGTTGATGTCTTTCTCAAAGCCCATGTGGGCTGGAGGAACTCTGACCGTGGAGAGCATCTTGCGATGGAAGAACTCCATGTCGCTGATGTTCTGAAGACCCTCGTTCTTCGGGTCCAGGATCTCGACCTTCGTCTGCTCCTGTACGACCTGGGTACCCATCCTGGAGTTGCCTGCACTGAGATAGATGTCGCTCATGACAGAGAAGTTCGACTCACGCCGGCCATCCACTGTCTGGCGCTGGGTCATGCTGTCGCGGAACTCGCGCAGGGCTGCAATCTTCTCTGGCTTGCCCAGCCCGGTTGTGTCGATGTGATAGACCAACTTCATGTAGGCACGTGTCAGGCGACCGATGATCAGCGCCTCTTCTTCGGCCTTTAACTTGCGCCAGATGACTCGGGTCACCTTCATCATCGAGCGCCCATAAGGACTCATGCCGTCCCAGTTGTGGCGGAAGTGGATGATCTGCCAGGGATAGAAGGCAGCGATCACTCGCTGGGTCTGAACGTCAACCTGCGAGAAGGCGCAGTCCTCTTTGCTGTTCAAGCACTGGCCGTCAGAGTTGTATTCCGGAGCGCCCTGGACGAGGTTGCCGAATTTGTCTTCGTTGCGATAGATCGTGTTCGGAGGCAGAGCTTTGACCGCCACAACATCCCCCTCGCCATTGACCACAACTTCGTTGAAGCCATCGCCGAACTTCAATGCGTTGCGGACGATGGAGTAGAGGCGCTTGTGCAGGTCGATCCGGGCCAGCATGTCCTGGATGATCTGCAGGGCATCGGCGTCGTCACAGATGACCTCGATTGAGGTCTGGACTCCATCCTCAGAAGAACAGACGTTGTCGGCGATGGTGTCAAGGGCGGTAGAGCATTCCTCGGATTGCTCGTCCATCTCCTGCACGTCTTTGTAGATGACCAGACGTTCGACATCGGTGAGAAAGTATTTGTCGAAGATCGACTGGACCGAGAAGGCGGTCGTTCCGGTGATCGTGGAGTCTTTCTGGCTCGGCTGCGGCCCTTTGTCTGGCTGATTTCGGACAACCAGGCGAGCGATCCAGTCGACCAGGCGGTTCCTGCGAACCGGCTGGATCATGTCTGGGTTGAGAGGTGTGTTAACCATCAGAGCGCCAGGTCCATACCGGGCATCTGCTGCTTCTCTTGGCACTTCTGGCAGAAGCCCTGCGTGGCTCTCTTGATGGCGCTTACTCCGAGTTCATCGCAATGTAGGCCACAGAGCGTTCGATCCGACTGTTCGGAGCGAATGTGGACCATGCTGTGGACGATCACCCAGTCAGCTACCCGCTCCATCAGGCGAATCCTACTCCGGAAGGCCCAGGAGTTCGCGGAACGAACCTTCGAACTTAGCCAGTCGCTCGTGGACTTCGATGACTTCGTTTGCGGTCACCGGTTCGAGGACATTGTCGATCGCCTCGGTGATCGTCCACTCACGTCCGCACTCGCAACGGTAGTAAGTAAAACGTCTGTCGATGCTCCGTTGAATGACAAAGTGAGCATCAGATTGAGGTCTCCCGCAACTGCACTTTGCGGTCGTTTTCATATGTCCTCTATGTCGAGGCGAAAGAGTCGGTTGATCACGCCAGCGTCGTCGGGGGCGTGACGGGGAATGGGCTTGCCTGGGGCGTTCGGATCCTCGTGGTCTTTTTCTGCGGCCAAGAGGCCGACAGGCCAGATCTTGGTTCCACCCTCCGCTACTGCGCTGCCACGTAGCTGGGCAGCTTGGCTCGCCATCTTCTGGCCCGAGGTGTCGACTTTCGAGACCGCCTCGCCTTTGGAGCCGGGACGGAGCTTTGCTCTCAGTCCGTCGAGCATGAGGCCATCCTACCTCGGTGTCGGGCGAAGGTGGAAGTCGGGTAGCTGTTTGCGTCTGATCGATCCCATGGAGATCGTGGGGGCCTGAGAGTAGCCGGCGATACCGGCGCACATGTAACGCAAGGCGTCCATCAGGTGCTCGGCAGGTTGTGGCTTCTTGGGTTTGTCGAGCAACTGGTCCTCATCGTGGGGATCCTGCGCCCAGACGTACTGGTTTCGGTAGTCCATGAAGGTCTTGAGGCCGCGCCAGACTTTAAGTCGTCCTGTCTTCATTCGGTCATAGACCAGGTCGATGCCGTAATTGACGGCGTTCTCTCCGGGCTCCATCGGATAGCCCATCTGGTTGGCGACCTCGATCAGGTCAGGCGAGGTGGGGTCGCCCCAGGACTGGTCGATCAAATGAAAGTTCCAGGACTTCCAGATCTGGACGTGCTCTTCGAGTGTGAGGTCGGGAACCTCGTATTCGGCCACCACATGGAGCACGTCGTCTGGAGACAAGCGAGCCCATAAGCCGGTTGTCGGGTTGTTGAAACCGAAGTCATGTCCGGCGAAGGCGGGCCAATCGCTCGGCACTTCGAAGGGATCTTCCCAGAGGGCTCCGTCCTCGGGATCGGGGTAGACCAGACCGTGTGGCTTTGCCCATTCACCGAGCACGTAGACACGAAATTTGTCTTCGCGCCAGTTCTTGCGTAGACGCTCGATAGCCGCTCCGGAGAAGTCTTTGTTGTCCAACGTCTTGCAGGGAATCCAGTCGATGTCCCGATCGCCCTCCATCCACTTGTCATAGACATCTGTCTTCAACCAGTTGTGGAAATAGGGAACGCTGGTGACATAGATCTGCGTCGGGCGTCTGGCGTCGTCCTTGCGCATGGCGGTTCGACGTTGGGCAACTTCCCATGCCAGCCGGGGCATCTGGCCACCCTCATCGATCCAGCACATGCCGTCGAGGTGGACACCTTCCAGGCTCTGTGGCTTCTCGGCTGAACCGAACATGAGCACTGAGTTGTTGGTGAGTTCGATGGTTGCTTTGGTCTTGTTGTGTTCGTAGGGAATCTTGAAGCGTTTGAAGAATTCTTCGAGCTCATAGATCATGGTGCGAACGACGTGTCGCTCGAAGCCCAGACCGATGGCCAGAGAACGAGAGTTAGGGCGGTCCTTCATCACGTTGTAGACCTTGAACGGCGCTCCCCAGGTTTTCCCGGAACCCGAGCCTCCGACGTGAGCGACGATGTACTTAGTGCTGTGTATCGCCTTCAGCTGGTGGAAGAAGAGGGCGGTGAACTGGCGTTCCGTCGATGGTGGTGGAGCGAGCGTTGATCTCGTCGAGGAATCGCTGGGCATCGGCATCTCTGGGATCGGCGAGAATATTGATTTCGATGTGCTGTCCTTGAGAAGTTTGCTCCTGGCGATCCTCATAGTCTAGCCCGAGCAGTTCTGCCTGTCGCTCAAGGACTTTGACCGCGACTTCGACGGAGCGTGGGTTGCCCTGGATGATTCCCTTCTCAAGTTTGTTGAGCATGTTTTCGGTTCGCTCGATGTGCAGTGCTAGCCAGTCCTGCCACTCAAGCTTCGCCGTCCGTTGTAGCTCGCGTCTGACCGCTGCATACGCGGTCGACTCGTAGTTGTAGCCAAGCTCCTCGCAGATGCGCGTCCAACTGAAGCCTGCACGCTTCATGACCAGCGCCTTGCGTGCCTTGTCGCGCCTCTCAATGAAAGCCTGGGTCATGGGGCGCTTGACGTAGGTCATGCGCTTGCCCTGGCCTCGCTTACCTCCACCCCTTCGCTTGCGCTTGGGAAGCTTGATCATCGTGTCGCCGGGAATGACGTTGGATTTAGGCATTGATGGGTTCAGTCTTTACCAGATTGAGCAGGGCTTTGCAGCGAGGTAGGCCACCATCGTGTACTCCGTGAGCTTGAAGCATCTGCGGTGGTGGTTTGGGCAAGGTCAGGACGTAGCGGTGGCCCCATGAACATCGATAGATTGCTTTGTACCAGGTCAGAGTAGAGATTCCATCCGTCGCAGTTGGGCGACAAAGCCTGCGTTGGGATTTGCGACGGGTCGCTGAGCATGGACCAGAGCGAAGGCGGCGTCGAAACTCATGTGGCCTGAGCGCATGTGGATCGCGATGTCGAGGTAGGAGGCTCGGCTGACACCGGCTGCGCAGTGGTCATAGACGTTACCGCCATCCTGAAGCCACTTCTCAACAGTATCGACCAGCAGCAGCAACGATTTGTCGTCCAGCATTGCGTCTGGGCTGTCGTCGATCCAAACTGCAAGGACGGCCTGAACGTTCTTATGGTCGATGAATTGCTCGTTGAACTCGCCTCTGTCCATGCAGACGATGAGGAGCGGCCCAGGAAGCGTCTGGACTGCCACGTCTGCTGCCCCACCCTGCCATATCGAGCCCCACCCTGCCTGTAGACCATCAAGATCGATTCGATTAAAGTCCATGGCGGCAGGATAGCCTACGTGGCGAAGTCGTTTATGCGGATGTGTTGCGCCATCACTTCCCCGGCGAACCTCGGGTCAAGGATGACGGTACGAATACGGAAGCGACAGCCGGGGTTGGAGTTGCAAAGACGACTAAGTTCTGTGGCCGTCACGTATCCGTTCCCAACTATCCACTCCTGGTGACTTTCGTTCCAACTTTCAACAACAAAGGCTCTAGGTAGTGAAGTCATGCGCCTCGCCACCGACAAGAATAGGGAGCTCTTCTGTGTACTCCTGCCAACGTCTGCATATGACATCTACGAAACCCGGATCAAGCTCTACGGCGTAGCAGGTTCTACCGCTGCGCTGACAGGCCAACAATGTGGTTCCCGATCCGGCAAATGGATCCAGGACCAGGTGGCCTCGATTGCTTGAGTTGTTGAGGGCGCGCTCGACAAGCTCGACCGGCTTCTGAGTCGGGTGCCGGTACTCCTGCACCTTCTCGCGATCGATCTTCCAGACATCGCGTTCTCTCTGACCGGCGTGCCAGTGCGAGACCTTGTCACCCTTCCAGCCGAAGAGGATGAGCTCGTACTGTGTGCGGTAGTGCTGGCCGAGGCCGAAGTGTCCTTTGTCCCAGACCAGCAGTGACTTCTGGTTCCAGAAGCGGGCGAAGGCGATGCGGGTGTCCGGGTAGCCATTCCAGTCCATGCAGACATAAATCGAGGCTCCTGGATGTAGGTGTTGGTCGATCTCACTGAAGCTGGCTTCGAGGAAGCGACGGAAGGCTACCGGGCCTTGACTGTCGCCCTTGATGCCGAGCTCGCCGAGGCGCTTCATCTTGTTCGCCACCGCCTTGTCCTCACGCCCGGTGTAATCGGCGTTGTAGGGCGGATCGGTGAAAACCATGTCCGCCTGTCTACCCTGCATGAGATTTGTAACATGTAACTTGTTACACGCATCGCCCACGAAGAGACGGTGGTCGCCCAACTGCCAGATCTGCCCTAACTGAGAGAAGGGCTTTCGGGGTTTACTGGGGGCATCGTCAACGTCGGTCGAGCCCTGTTTCTTTTCCTGGCGCAGGAGCTTGAGTAGCTCGCGGTCCTCGTAGAGAGTTCCGGCGATGTCGCCGCGGACGGCTTTGACCTCTTCGAGCAGGGTTTGCAGGAGTCCCTCGTCCTCGGTTGCTTCCTTGCCTGGACGGTTGTCGGCCAGCATGACCTCGATGGCCTGGAGGTTGTCATGACGCAAGGGAAGCCGGATCACCGCCATGCGTGCGATCTCCTGCTCCATCGCTGCCATGTAAGTGTGGTTGCCCATGAGCACGAAGTCGTCCGAGGAAACGACGATGGTGCGGAATTGGCCATGGGTGTCGAGCGAGCGTCCGATCATGTCGGTGTCGCCGTTGTGTGGATTACGTGGATGGGGCTTGAGGCTGTCGATGTCGACGACCTCGGTCCACTTCTTCAGTTCTTCCGGGGTGAACTGTCTACGTGTTGTCTTTGCTGTCGTCATCAATCCTCAATTCGGCTTTCTCTGAGCCGAGGTCGGGTAAGTGCTCTAAACAGAAATGTACTTCGTATGCACCCAGACCCTCATGTCCCACGAGAGTCATCTCTCGCGTAAAGGTTGCCTCGTTGGAACAATTGCTCACATCGCACCTTTCCGATCTAACGAACATTGGTCATCTTCCAGACCTCAACACATCGATAGTCCTCGTCCCGTTTGTCCTTGTCGGCTGTTCGCTTCCAGCGCTCGATCCGATAGGCCAATGAGTCAAAGACCATGAGATCACCTTTGCTCTGCCAGGCGAAGCAACGATTTTCTCGAATAAGGTCAGAGGGCGCGAGTTCATGGCCGTCCGGAGTTTTTACCACGCAACTTGTCCAGAACACGGCGCAGTCGCTTTGGCTTCGCCTTCGGCTTGATTAGTACTGGCTCGGGAAGCTTGGTTTCCTTGAGCAACGGAGGAATCGCGATCTCACGAATCCGTTTCATTTCTTCCTGGAAGTGGCGCTCCATGTTCGAGCGAATCTTCTTCGACTTGGTCCCAGGTCGTCGCTGGCCCTTGACACGCTTGCGAGGTTTGGATTCGAAGAGGCGACTGAAGTCCATCTTGACTTTTTCTTTGTTCATAGGTTGGCTTCGCTCAAATCAAGCTGTTCGACCCGAAGAACTGGCGAGGACTCAACCGACTCAGACATTGGTGGCTTCGAGTCCTCAGCACTCACCAGGCCCAGATGGACCTTGATCAGGCGGATCTCGCGGATCACATCAGCAAGCACTGCTGGGAGACTGATTCTCACCCCGACCTCGCCAGGATCCTCCTTGACCATTGCTTGAAGCATGATGCTCAGATTGGCTTCGACGATCTTGAGCCGTTCGGTGGGTGGGATGGCCAGGTAACGCCGAAGCAACGCCGGGCTCGACTCGGGAGGCCTTGGAAGCTGGGCTGTGTCAGACACTGTTGACCAGGACGAAGGCACCGTTGGCGTCTTTGGCCAGGTCGCCGAGCATGCAGTCGTAACAGATCAGATCGCCTTTCTTTACCTCTCTGCCTTTGTGGTGTCCCTCGATGACACGACCATCACTCGCCACTTCAAAGGCGACATTTGGGTCACGGCAGAGAACGCACCTACGCGCCGCCCTCACAGCTGGACGGGTCCGAGCATCCCTCCGCAGGTGACTTCGACCCCGTCGCGTGGGCCGACGGCTGGGCAGGTTCCGTCCGGAGCGTCCTTGGCGTAGAACCGACCCGAACAGGAGGCGCACTGCATCACGGTGTCCGCCTCGATCGTGACCGGGACGAAGACGGAAGGCTCGCCAAGCCCTGGCGCGCTGTCTGGTGACTCGCTTGCCGAGGGGGCCGATTCAACAGGTGCTACCTGCTCACCCTCGGTGACCTCGGGGATTTCGACTGGGGATGTGGTGGTGTCGCTTTCCATGTTGGCCTCCTGAATTTCCTCTGCCTGCGAGTCTATGACCTGGCCGGGAGCGAGGGAAGCGGCGGTGCCCAACGAACCCGGCTTCCTGGAACGCTTTGCCATGCAACGCAGTATGAGGCAAAAGATAAGGGCCGGTCAACCCACCACGATCGTCCGGCCCGAGCAACGTGCAGCAGGGCGAGAGTAACACATTTGCTCTGACATGAAAAGTCTTAGCGGTTGCGGACGCGGTCGAGTTGGTTCAAGGCCACGGCCCGCACGTTGGTCGCCGCGACCAGGATGTAACAGGCGGCGAAGAGCACGAAGCTGGCCTGTGACGCCTGGACCACCTGGCTTTCCAGACTTCTGAAGGCGAGCAGGCCGAGGAAGAGAAAGAAGCTGTGCAGGAGAAGGCTGGCCTGGGCGCTCCGCAGATTGCCTCGGACGATGGCACGCAGAGTTCCATTCTCCCCCGATATGGTCTGGGCTTTGCCGTCGAGGTAGCTGTCGATCAGAGCCCAGCCCGAGACAAGGATGCCAAGGATGGCGATCAGGGTCCAGGTCAGGTCGATGGCGAAGACGACGATCACGAGGACCGCTTCCCGCCCTTGTTGGCCCGGATCGAGAAGATCGTGGCCTGGTCACGCAAACGTTCGATTCGCTTCTCGTTGTCAGCCAGTTGCTGCTGAGCTTCAGTCAGTTCTTTGGCTGGTTCTCTGGCCGGCCGACGAAAGAGCCTCATTTTCCACAACCCAGCATCATCTGCCACGCTTGGCCGATTCCATGATGTCTACAAGTGCAGCGTTCTGTTTGACGGCATCCTGCGCGATGGCTTTCCAGGCGTCCCTGTCCTCGCGCATCTCCTTGTAGGTCCGGCCAAAGACCCAGTAACCCAGGAAGCCGGTGACGAGGACGAGGGCAAGGATGGTGGCCGAGGAGCCCCGGCTCAGGATGTCGAGGGCCTGCTCGGTGCTCATGCTTTACAACTGACTTGACAGTGCTGGGTAGGCGAGAGCACAACCGAGGAAGGGATCCGCCTTCACGCTTCTGCCGCAAGGCATCGTGTGGTGTGCTGCATGGGCCAGCCCACCGTAGCATTTCCCTCCGCCCTCTTCCCTCTCACAGTTCCCTCAATAAGGGCAGTAAAGGCTATTCGGTAATCTCCACTCGCTGAGTCTCAGCTATACCTGACTTTTCCCCCAAAGGGTCCCAGTCGATTCTCACCTGAGGCTCGATTATCACGCACCCCCACCGGTGGTACCAAACATAGATACGGGTACCAGGGGTGGTACCGAACGTCTGTACGTGTACGTGGGTTGGGCTTGGGGAGGCCGGTAAGTCTTTTCACGTCCCACACAAGAACGAACAGCTTTAACAGGCACAGCCCAAACGCCTGATCTAAGCTTCCCTACATGGACAGCAGGTACACAGCAGGTAGGCAGTAGGCCGGTACACAGTGCGCTGTGTGCGTAACGCCCCTATTACTGACGTTGGTACTGCCGGCTGATCCTCTGACTGGGCAGACGCCCAGATAGCAAGGAGCCATCATGGCCAAGCAGGAAACGGTCGCCCCCGAGGCGACGAACGGTGCGGTTGACGTGCCAACCGAGGACAGTGCGGCGGAGAAGCGCTACACGCGCAGCTTCACCCCCGAGCGTGGCTACGACACGGTCGCCTTGGTCGCCATCGTGGCGCCAAGCGGTACGGTCGACGCCGACGCCATGGCAGCCGCCGAGAAGTCGCTGGCCGAATCGGCAGCCCGGATCATAGCCAAGCAGTTCCCGACCTTGACCATCGTGGAGACCGAATCGTCCAAGCGCTGGACACGGGTGCAGGGCGACACGCCCGAGACACACAAGGCCGTCAAGGTCAAGTCGGCGGGAACCTCGAAGCGCTTGGACGCGTTCTTCGGGGCGACGATCGACCTCGCCAAGCTGCGCAAGCGGGCCATCGCCCTCGCCGACCTCAAGGTCAAGGCTGGCCAGCCCGTGGCCGACGCAAGGCGCGAGGCCTTGCTGGAAGCCGCCAACGAGCAGGGTGCCGACGAGGACGCGCTGCGCTCCCTGGGCCTGGTCGTGACCAAGCGCAAGGTCGACGCGGCGGAAGCGGCAGCGACCAAGTAGCAGCAGGCCGGGTGCAAGCCCCGGCCACAAGTCCAGACCTGTGTTTGACGGTTTGGCTGATCCGGCAGGTACCGGTCGCAGGAGACACGCCATGTTGAACCCTGGGGCAGCAGCCCCCTATGAGCCCACGTGGGCCGAGCTTCAGCGCAAGCCAATCGACCAAGCATGGCAAGACCTGATCGCCAGTGACCGTCGGATGTTCTACGCGCCCGAGCTCTACAGCTTGGCCCTCTACGTGGACGAGCTCAGTCACCTCGTTTTCCCGGACGATTGCCATGACTGACCACCGATCCCACAGCACGCCCAAAGCGCTGCGCTGCAACTGCTTTGTGCGCCACGACCCAAAGTGCAGCTACACCGGCGTCGTCAGTCGTGACCCTTATGTAAGAGTCGTTCGCAAGCTGGAGATCGACAGCCGGCCCGAGTGTCTGGCTTGCCACGAGCCCTACGAGCTCGGCACCGGTCTGATGGGTGTCTGCGCCCCCTGCCGAGCCTCGATCCGGGTGACGCTGTGAACGCCCGTGACGGTGCAGCGAGCATCAAGACCAAGGATGGCAAAGACCAGATGTCGGTTGTGATCAAGCACCGCAAGCATGCCGCCATTGGCGACACCACGCTTTGCGGTGCCTGGGTCAATCCCCACTCCTGGATCAACCTCGGCGCACTCACAAGCATCCTCCAGTTGACCTGTGTTCCCTGCACGACGACACTTTTCTGGCAGGACCGCATCGAACTCGATGGGAGCATCAAGCCATGATCGAATATCGCGAGCCAATCCTGACCGCCGACCGACGCGTGGTACGCCGTGGAGACCGCGTCTTCAACTACTACGACATCGAGTGGGGCCTGATCGTCAGTGAGCCAAACGCCGAAGGTTGGTTCAGTTTCCGGGCCGAGATCCCTGGTGGCTACGCCAAGCCAAAGATGCTCAATGGCGAGCGGATCTGCTCAGACCAGCCAGAGTGGATGAAATGAACTACGCCACCGAAGACCGCATCTTCAAGCTTGCCCAGGCAGTCACCGAGGCCAGGGACAAGATCACCGAGTCACTCAACGAGATCGACCTCCACGCCTTCGAGTGCGAGGACTGCAAGCCAAGCCCGCATGGTGGACAACCCAGACTTTGTGGTCAGGCAAGCCATCTCAACGCCGTACTTGTCGGCTGCATCGAGCAGCACGCCCAGATACTTGATGAATGGCGCGAAGCCAAGTACGGCCAAGAGCAGCCGTGAGGAAACTCTTGATCCTGCCCGATCCCAGCACCCTTCGCCTCATGGGCGTGAAGCACCACGAGAATCACATAGCCATCTGCGTCTTCGCCGTGCTGACGCTGGTTGGACTATTTTGGAGCAGCCAATGAAGACCACACTCGCCGCCATCATGATCATCGCAGCCGGCCTCGCCACCACTCTACTTCTCTGGTCTGTCGACCGTACTCATGGCGGACTGAACACCTTCGGCGTGACTGCCGAGCCCGAGCACGACTACCCCTCGCCGTCTTACTGGCCGATGACACCGTTCCCGATGGGCACGCCTCGCTACTACCCAACACCCGAAGTGACCATCTCGCCTTGCCCAGCCTGGGCACCGACGCTGATCTATCACCCGGAGGGTCACTACTACGAGTGTCTGGGTGTCATACCACCCGACCCACACACCGGCCCGATCCTTGCCTCGCCAGTACCGTCACCCAGCCACTAAGGGTACGCTGACCGTTGACAAAGGGTACAG
>JGI25616J43925_10000497_pt1 | contig 14110 bp, 10 predicted proteins | sample GraSoi2013_100cm_FD_43925 | JGI IMG/M metagenome (IMG submission 43925) | reverse complement strand
GCCATGCTGGTGACGCAAAGCGAGCACGGCATGACCTTGGTAGCGCGCAACGGCGAGGCCATCCATGTGCCGGCCCATCCGGTCAAGGTGCGCGACGTCTCGGGCGCCGGCGATACCGTCGCCGCGGCGCTTGCGGTGACGCTGGCGGCGGGGGCCGATTGGGAGACGGCGCTGCGGATGGCGAACGCCGCCGCCGCCGTCGCGGTCAGCAAGAAGGGCACCGCGATCGTGACATCTAAGGAATTGCGGCGAAAAATCCTTCCCCATGCCTACCTTGCAGCCGAAGAGAAGATTATCGCGGCGGGCGGCGACCTCGAGGCCCACCTTCTGGACTGGCGCAAACAGGGCCTGCGCATCGGATTCACCAATGGCTGTTTTGACATTTTGCATCCCGGCCACGTCAAGGTCCTGACCGCTGCGCGCAGCGCCTGCGACCGCCTGATTGTCGGCTTGAACAGCGACGCGTCGACAAAACGGCTGAAGGGCGAGGGGCGTCCGGTGCAGGACGAGCGCGCCCGCGCGGAAGTGCTGGCGGCGCTGGAGGCGGTCGATCTCGTCGCGATCTTCGAAGAGGACACGCCGATAAAATTGATCGCGCAGATCAAGCCGAGCGTGCTGGTGAAGGGCGGGGACTATGCCCGCGAGCAGGTCGTTGGCCGCGAGATCGTCGAGGCCAATGGCGGCGAAGTGCTGCTGGTCGACGTCTTGCCCGGCTTCAGCACGACCTCGCTGGTCAATCGCGCGCGCGGAGGCAAGGCGTGAGCGCGGTGGCGAANGAGTCGGTGCCGGCGCTGTTGTGGAGACTTTGGCGCGATCCGGCCGCCTGGGTGACGACNGCGGATGTTTTTGTCATCCTGATCGCCCTGTCGCTGCCGTGGTCGACGTCGCTGGTCGCGATCTTCGCNACCGCGTTCCTGGTAACGATGACGCCGTTCCTCGACGTCAAAGCGTTGCTGCAATCGCTCAAGCGCCCGATATGCGNCCTGCCGATCGCGCTGTTCGCCCTCGCCGCGATCGGAACGCTGTGGTCGGACGCGCCATGGGGAACGCGATTATATGCGGTCAGTCCGACCGCAAAACTGCTGGTGCTGCCGATACTGTTCTATCATTTCGAACGCTCGGCGCGGGGCGCGCAGGTGTTCATCGCTTTCCTGGTATCGTGCACATTGTTGATGGCGATGTCCTGGATCGTCGCGTTCGATCCCGGCCTCTCGCTGAAATCGGCGGCGGATGCCGAGCGGGGCATCTTCGTCAAGAACTATATCGACCAAAGCCAGGAATTCGCGCTGTGCGCGGTGGCGCTTGCCTATCCGGTCATCACGCTGTTGCGGACCGGGAGAATNGTGCCGGCCGTGCTGCTTGTCGCGATCGCCCTGAGCTTTGTCGTCAACATGGCTTTCGTCATCGTTTCACGGACGGCGCTCGTTACCATCCCGATCATGCTCGCGGTCTTTGCGTTGCTGCATCTGAAATGGCGAAGCATCGTCGTCATTCTTTGCGCGGCAATCGCATTTGCCGCGATTGCATGGCTGACGTCGCCTCACTTGCGCTGGACCGCGGAGACTTTTTTGCGGGACTACCAGCTATACAAGGAGCGGAATATTGCCACCTCGATCGGCAANCGGCTGGAGTACTGGCAAAAGTCGCTGCGGTTTTTTGCCGAGGCTCCATTGTTCGGCCACGGCTCGGGATCGACGCGCGGGCTGTTTGAGCAGGCCGCCGTCGGCCAGGTCGGCGCCGCCGCGGAGGTTGTCGGCAATCCGCACAACCAAACCTTTTATGTCGCGATCCAGTGGGGCCTGATCGGCATCGTCGTGCTCTATGCGATGTGGTGGCTGCATCTGATGCTGTTCCGCGGGGACGGTTTGGAAAGTTGGCTCGGATTGCTCGTCGTGGTGCAGAATATCTTCACCTCGCTGTTCAATTCTCACATATTCGATTTCCACGAGGGGTGGATGTACGTGCTCGGCGTCGGCATCGCCGGCGGAATGGTGCTAAAGACAAATTCGCGGCAAACGGCTTCGGGATCGCGAAATTCCGTTGGATCATAACGGCTGGCATGTGCGCGGGAGATGCGCTATCAGCAGCCTCGCAACGGCCTAGCCCCCGATAGGATCTTTTAGCGGTCAGCGAAATGATGCGTTTCCCAGGTCTGACCTACCGCAACGCGTTGATCGCAACGCACGACGCCCTGGCGACCGCGCTTGCGGTCCTTACCGCCTTTTATCTGCGCTTCGAGGGCGAATTCTTTGCCGAGCGGTTGCCGCTGCTGCTGCGTATCCTGCCCTATTTCATCGCCTTCAGTGTCGTCGTTTGCTACTTCTTCCATCTGACCACCACCAAATGGCGCTTTATTTCGTTGCCGGACGCGCTGAATATTATCCGCGCCGCAACGGTGCTGACGGTCGCGTTGCTGGCGCTGGACTACATCTTTGTTGCGCCCAACGTCCACGGCACGCTGGGGACACCTAACCTTCAAACCCCGTTCTTTCTCGGCAAAATCACCATCATCCTGTATTGGTTCCTCGAGGTGTTCTTTCTGAGCGCCTTGCGCTTCGCCTACCGTTATTTTCGCTATACGCGCGTCCGTCATCGCGCAAAGACGGAGGATGCGGCGCCGACCCTGCTGATCGGCCGCGCTGCCGATGCCGAAATTCTGTTGCGCGGGATTGAAAGNGGCGCGGTCAAGCGGATCTGGCCGGTCGGCCTGCTGTCGCCGTCGCGGGCCGATTGGGGTCAGACGATCCGGAATATTCCGGTGCTGGGCGGCATCGATGATATCGAGGACGTGATCGGCGATTTCGCAAGGCGCAACAAGCCGATTGCGCGCGTGGTGATGACGCCGTCGGCGTTCGATCCTGAGGCGCGCCCGGAAGCGGTTCTGATGCGGGCGCGCCGGCTCGGGCTGATCGTCAGCCGCCTGCCGTCGCTGGAGAGCGGGGATACGCCGCGGCTGACGACGGTCGCGGTCGAGGACCTATTGCTTCGCGCCAGCGAAAAGATCGACTATGCGCGCCTCGAAGCTTTGGTGAAGAACAGATCGGTGATCGTCACCGGCGGCGGCGGGTCGATCGGTTCGGAGATTTGCGACCGCGTCGTGACATTCGGCGCGGCGCGATTGCTGGTGATCGAGAATTCGGAACCTGCGCTCTATGCGGTCACCGAGGCGCTGGCGGCGCACGAGAGCAGCGCGGTGATCCAGGGGCGGATTGCGGATATTCGCGATCGCGAGCGCATCCTGCGGCTGATGAGCGAGTTCAAGCCGGATATCGTGTTTCATGCCGCGGCCCTGAAGCATGTGCCGATCCTCGAGCGCGACTGGAGTGAAGGCGTCAAGACCAACATTTTCGGATCGGTCAATGTCGCCGATGCGGCATTGGCCGCGGGCGCCGCGGCGATGGTGATGATCTCGACCGACAAGGCGATCGAGCCGGTCTCGATGCTGGGGCTGACCAAACGGTTTGCGGAAATGTATTGCCAGGCGCTCGACCGCGATCTGGCGTCCCGGCTTGGCGACCAACCGCGGATGCGCCTGATCTCCGTGCGATTTGGCAATGTGCTGGCCTCGAACGGATCCGTGGTACCGAAGTTCAAGGCACAGATCGAGGCGGGTGGGCCGGTGACGGTCACGCATCCCGATATGGTCAGNTATTTNATGACCATCCGCGAAGCCTGCGATCTCGTGCTCACCGCCGCCACGCATGCGCTGGCGCCNGCCCATCCGGANGTTTCGGTCTACGTGCTCAACATGGGGCAACCGGTCAAGATCGTCGATCTCGCCGAACGCATGATCCGGCTGTCCGGCCTGCAGCCAGGCCATGATATCGATATCGTCTTCACCGGCATGCGGCCGGGAGAACGGCTGAACGAAATATTGTTCGCGTATGAAGAAGAGACGGTTGAAATCGGCATCGCCGGTATTGTCGCGGCGCGGCCTCGCGAGCCGTCGCTGATTGGGATTCGCGCCTGGCTGGCTACCCTTCACGAAGCGGTCGACGGCGAGCAGCGAAGCCTGATCGAGACCGTGCTGAAGGACGCCATTCCGGAATTTGTCACCGGCGCAGGTCCGGCTAGCCGTTCGGTGACCGCGAAAATCGGGCAAGCACGATCATGACACCGAAGGCTCCAAGCACGAGGGTTGCCAGATCGACGCGCGTCGAGCCGGCGGCAATCGATATCGTCGCCAGACCCGCCAAAACCAGGTTGAGCAGGAACAATTCGGTGACGACCCGCCGGACGCTAAATCCGTTGTCGGTTGCGCGCTGATAAAAATGCGATCGATGCGCGTCCCAAAACCGCTCGCGGGCCGCCATCCGCCTGAACAACGTGATCGTCGCGTCGGCGAGATAGTAAAGCGGCAGCAGCAGGGCTGCGGCAAAATGCTGACGCGATGCCAGTTCGATCAGGCACCAGCCGGTCAGCAGACCGATCGGCAGGCTGCCGACGTCGCCCAGGAATAATCGGGCGACCGGCCGGTTGAAAGGTGCAAAGCCGAGCAGGGCACCGGCGAGAGCCAGGGCGATCGGCAGAACCTCCGATGGAGTTTCGCCAAGGAATGCGAATGCCGCAAGCGCGACCGTCATCGGAAGCATTTCCGCGACCGTCATCCAGTCGAGGCCGTCCATGAAGTTCACGAGGTTGACGAACCAGAGCAACCCCACAATCATGACCGCACGCTCCAGCCAAAGCGGGAGGCTCTCGAGAATTCGCAGCTGTGGCGGAACGGTGGCGAACAGNAGCGTGATCACGGCGAACTGGAGCGCAAGCCGTGGGACGACCGGGATCGGCCGCAGATCATCGATCATGCCGACCGCCGCGAGGAAGAATGCGGCAGCCAGCACGATGGGGATCGCGCTGCCCAAACCGGGCGCCCAGAGCAACCCGACGAGCACTGCGGCGACCGCCGTCGCCGCCATGACCGCGATGCCGCCGCCTTGGGGCGTGGGCGTGACATGCGATGACCGCGCATTTGGTCGGGCCAGGGCGTAGCGCTGAAGCAAGGGCCGCAGCAGCACGATCAGGCCGGCGCATATCAAGGCGGCTGCGACTGGGATGGCGAGGGCCAGGGCAGCGCGGTGCGGATCCAAGGCGGTCATGAAGGCAGGGCCGGCGGCAGTGGGAGCTTCGATGCCAGCGGCGTNTCGGATCGGGGTCTCATCGGAAAACTCATGCGGTTGAAATCGGCTGCGGTCAACATCCGGCGGCTTGCGGCTCAGAACCGTGTCGAACGCTGCTATCGTACCGTGCCCATCAATAGCGAAAGGGATTTCTAACCGATTGATTAATATTAATTTTTTGAGTAAAGCGCAAAGCGAGAAGGGCAATTTCGACGACCGGGATGGCCTTGCGATTAAAATGGTTGGGTTAAAGGGCGATATCGGCTAGGTCGTGCGCAACAAATATCCTGTGTATCTCGGGTAGATAGGTGGGCGGGTGATCAGGTTTGGCCTGTTAGGGTGTGGGCGCATCGCCAAACGCCATTCCGANCTGCTTGGAGGCGGTCATATCGCCGGCGCCAAACTGGTTGCCGTCTGCGATGAAGCCCGCGAACGGGCTGACGCNATCGCTTCCCGCTTTGGCGTACCGGCGCTCTATGACCTGGATGATCTGCTCGCCCGGAAAGATATCGACGCCGTCTCCGTGCTCACCCCGAGCGGCATGCATCCGCGTCATGCCATAGCGGTGGCGAAAGCCGGCAAGCACGTCATCGTCGAAAAGCCGATGGCGCTGCGGCTCGAGGATGCGGATGCGATGATCCGCGCCTGCGACCAAGCCGGCGTNAAGCTGTTCGTCGTCAAGCAAAACAGGTTCAACGTTCCCGTGGTCAAGGCACGGGAGGCGCTGGAGGCCGGCCGCTTCGGCCGCCTCGTGCTGGGCACCGTGCGCGTTCGCTGGTGCCGCGACCAGAGCTATTATGATCAGGACAAATGGCGCGGGACCTGGGCTTATGACGGCGGCGTGCTATCCAACCAGGCCAGTCATCACGTCGATATGCTGGAATGGTTCTTTGGCGACGTCGTCAGCGTCCACGCGCGCGCGGTAACGGCGCTGGTGAATATCGAAGCCGAAGACACCGCGGTGGCGACGCTTAAATTCAGAAATGGCGCGCTCGGCATCATCGAGGCGACCACGGCGGTCAGGCCGAAAGATCTCGAAGGCTCGCTATCGATCCTGGGCGAGAAGGGCGCGGTGGAAATCGCAGGATTTGCCGTCAACAAAATCCGCCACTGGCAGTTTGCCCAAGAGCTACCCTCCGACAAGGACGTCATGGAGAAGTTTTCGGTCAACCCGCCAAACGTCTATGGATTCGGGCATCAGGCTTACTACGAACACGTCGTCAAATGCCTGAACGATCAGAGTCCCGCATTGGTCGACGGTCTGCAGGGACGCAAGAGCCTTGAATTGATATCGGCGCTGTACGAGTCGATCGAGACCGGCAGGGAAGTAATGCTGAGTTTTGTTCCGCAGCGCTGCCGTCTCGGTGAATTGCCGTGAGCGAGCCCGACATCCGGCATGTCGGGGTGCGCGACGTGCAGTTTGGCACACGGGTCAGCNTCGTNGAGCCNTGCAATCTTTACGGNTGCGAAATCGGCGATGACTGCTTTATCGGGCCGTTCACCGAAATTCAGAAGACCGCCCGCGTCGGCGCGCGGACGCGCGTTCAATCCCACGCCTTTATCTGCGAACTCGTCACCATCGGCGAAGATTGCTTTATTGGTCACGGCGTGATGTTTATCAACGACACCTTCTCGACCGGCGGTCCGGCTCGCGGGCGCAAGGAATTGTGGCGCTCCACGACCATCGGCAACCGGGTATCGATCGGGTCGGGTGCGACTGTTCTTCCGGTAACGATTTGCGACGATGTCGTGGTCGGCGCGGGAGCCGTCGTCACCAAAGATATAACGGTCCCCGGATCGTATGCCGGAAATCCGGCACGCCTGTTGGCGCGCAGGTAGCGCGGTCTTGTTGGATTTCTAGAAGAGAGCTGCTGTCGATGGCTGTGCCCTACGCTGATCTTCATCTGCAATACCAGACCATCAAGTCGGAAATCGACGCCGCAATTGCTGCCGTCATTCGCGACAGCGCGTTCATTCGCGGTCCCTATGTCGACGCGTTTGAACGTGAATTTGCCGACGCCGTCGATGCCCGTCATTGCGTGTCCTGCGCCAACGGGACCGACGCGCTTTACGTGGCCATGAGGGCGCTGGGGGTCGAACCCGGCGATGAGGTGATCACGACGGCACATTCCTGGATCAGCACCTCAGCCATGATCAGCCATGCCGGGGCAAATGTGGTGTTTTGCGACACCGNCGACAGCACGTTNACGATCGACCCCGCCGCTATCGAGAGCGCCATCACGCCGCGAACCGTTGGAATCATTCCGGTCCACCTCTACGGTCAGCCCGCCGACATGGGGGCGATCATGGCAATCGCACGCAAGCACGGTCTTTGGGTGATCGAGGATTGTGCGCAAGCGCACCTGGCGCGGTATAGTGGCCGGCAGGTCGGCACCTTCGGGGATGTTGCCACCTATTCATTCTATCCCGGCAAGAATCTCGGCGCGATGGGCGACGCCGGCGCCATCGTCACCAACCGCGCCGATCTCGCCGAGCGGATGGCGATGCTGGCGCGGCATGGTGGCTTGACCAAGCATCAGCACCAGATCGAGGGCATCAATAGCCGCCTCGATGGTCTGCAGGCGGCGATCCTGTCGGCGAAGCTGAAGCATCTCGCCCGCTGGACGCAGGCGCGGCAGGCTGCGGCGGCGATCTACGATGCCGGCCTCAACCAGATCGAAGATGTGATCGTGCCGCAGATCGGTTCCGATCGCACCCATGTCTATCACCTCTATNCCATCCNGCATCCTCAACGCGACAAGCTCGCCGCGCATTTGAGTGCCAACGGCGTGCAGACGGCGATCAATTATCCGGTTGCGCTGCCCTTCCTCGAGGCCTACCGCCGCTTCAACCATCGTGCGGAACAATTTCCGAACGCCCACCGCCATCAGGGCCGGATTCTGTCGCTGCCGATTTTCGCCGAGATCACGCCACAACAGCAACAGGCCGTTGTCGACCTGATCCGCGCTTTTGGTGGCCTAAGTTGAATTTCGCAGTGGCCTACTGAGATTTGTTTGTGCAGCTTATAGGTAGTCGAGAGCCTGCCCCGGCAGAGCGTACCCATAGACCCTAAAGCCGCCTTCCGTTTCCTCTCCGGCAAGATGGATTTTCTTAAGGGCGCTCCTGATCTGTTCGCGGTGAAGTTGGTTATTGGCGAAGATATCGACGTATCGAAGGTCCTTATAGCCGCCTTCTCGGAAGTGATAAAACCATTCGCTGTACGCATGCGAGTAGTAGCCAGCAATCGTCATGCATCGATACTTTGGTGCAGGCTCAATGGCGTACATGGCCAAGCGCAATTCTTCCCACTTTGTATGGTTCATCACGGGATGAATTTCAGCCATCGTGTCGGAATCATGCTTTGCCGACGTCAATTGTTTCGTGCCGCCAGCCAGCTATCGAAAGTAGAGCAATAGAGGGTTATTCAAGACGGCTTCCAGCCAAGCGCAAGCAATTTGTTCGGCCGCGCAACGAGTGGGCAGCCGATCCTTTGCCAGATTGCGCTCTTACCAATAGCTTTGAGAAACAGTTCAAGCCATCTTTCGGGTGTAGATATGAGCCCTGGTGGTCTGCCCAAGCGAGCGCGGTAACGTGTGATGACATCCGAAACGGAAAGTGGCGTCGGATCCGAGACAATGAATGTTTCTCCGCGCGCGCGGGGATCGGTCAGAGCTAGTGCGACGGCTGAACAGAAATTTTGAACCGACAGCACAGATCGTTGAGCCGTTAACCCTCCAAACGGTAGTGGAAGCGGTAGCCGCGATATTTTGTGAATGGTCGCAAAATTACCTTTTTCGCCATNGCCGTAAATCACAACGGGACGCAGGATGGTAAACGAGGCGCCGGTCGCGCGAACACCTTGTTCAGCCGCTAATTTTGATCGTCCGTAGGCGTTGTTTGGCTGGGGAGGATCATCCTCGGTCAATTCGCGATCCGAAAATGAGCTGGACTGTGCGGCGATAGACGAAACGAAAACCAGATGGGTGCCGCAGCGAAAGGCTGCGCAGGCGAGTGCTTCAGTCGCCTTATGATTGACGCGGTCATACAGGTCGTCTTCAGCAAACGTGTGAGCGATTCCGGCAAGGTGGACGACGGCATCGCATCGCTTCAGCAGGGGTTCCCATTCGAACGGTGCTGATAGATCCGGAAGCGATGCAGCGACTATGTTAGAGCCTTTGAAACTGGACGCGGTCCTTGATGCGGCAATCACCTTGTAGCCTTGCGCAGCGAGATAAGGAACGAGATGGCTTCCAATGAAGCCGTCAGAGCCAGTTATGAGCACGGTGGTTCGATCGTTCATAGGAGCGTACCCGGGAATCGATGTGTTCTCGATTTAAGCTGCGGCTTTCGAACTTTTGGGGATACGTGAAAGCTGCAGATCGAGCAACCTGTCCATGAGATCGCGATAGGCGTCCAGGGCGATCTGTCGGGTAAAGCGGGAAGCAACCATCGCTGCTCTATGTCCTTTTTGCTTGGTGTCGGCCGCCGAAGACGCAGCAAAGCCGATGATTTGAGCAATCGCCTCCGGATCTTCAGGCGGCGTGACCCAGCCAATTTCCTCCTCCCGCATCAGAATTGCTGCCTCGGCATCCGGCTCCGAACAGATGATGATCGGCCGACCGATGGCGAGCAGATTATAGATGCGGCTCGGCACCGACACGCCGGTGTTGTTCTTGCGATACGGCACGATCCAGATATCGCCTGCGGAAAGGAAGCACTCCAGTTCGGATGTGGGCACCCGCTCGATCAGCGTGACATTGGGAAGCCGCGATGCCGCCTGCAATTCATTGAGCCTGGTCCAGCCTACGCCTTCGCCCGAAAGCAGGAATCGGATGTCCGTATTTTTTTGCAGGATTCGTGCGGCTTCGAAAACGGACTCGGGATCGTGCGTGAAGCCCGCATTGCCCGACATGGCGACGACAAATTGGCCTCCACATCGCTTGCGATAAGGATTTTCGGGGTCGAGCTCTCGGTAGCCCACCGGCAGGGTCGCCCAGTTTGGAATTAATTTGAGTTTGGTGGCGGTCATCTTGGGATAATCGAGCAATTTCGCGCCCATGTCGCGACCGATGATCACAATGGCGTCGAGCCACTGAAACATTACCTTGTTGGCTGATCGAAGCCATCTCGTCAGAATTGAGGACGCGCCGAGAAAGCCTGCCATGATCAGGGTGTCGGGATAGAGATCGTAGATGATCAAGGCGGAAGCGGCCTTTCGGAGCCGCGCGGCCAGGGCAACGGTATATGGCAAGGTGAAGGGCGTGGTGACGCACAGCAGGACGTCTTCGCNGCGGGCATGCTTCATGACCGCGACGAAGACCTGGATGGAAAACAGTACGGCGGCGAATGATCGCGACACCAGTGCGGATTTCTCCGGCCACCAGCTCTTGATCTCGATCACCTCCGGCTCGCCTGGCATCGGTGGCGACTTGGAAGCGGAATTGGGTGAGCTGGATATCACGACCACCCGGCTCTCTTTCGCCAATGCTTTTGCGATGTCCGTCATATAGCCGGATGTCGTGCTGGGGAAGGGCGCGTAATGCTGGGTGACCAGCAAGATCTTTCCGGGTTGCTGGCGTCCGGCCACCCGCGCCGCCGGCCGGTAGACGCGCGAGTGCTCAAGCAACTGATCATATAACAGGACAATCGAGCGGCCGATGATTTTTGCCGAAAGCTCGCTGACGACTAGTTGCCGCGCGGCCTTTCCATATCGTGCGCGCAGATCAGNCGAGGCTGCGAGGCGCATAATGGCTTGCGCAAGTGCCGTCGGATCTTCGATCGGCACCAGAAGGCCGGTCTGGTCCTGAATGACGATCTCGCGACAACCCGGCGCATCGGTTGCGATCATGGGTCTTCCGCATGCGGCTGCTTCGAGCAGGCTCACGGGCAGGCCTTCCCGGTGCGATGGCAACACCGCAAAGTGACAGCTCCGCCACAACGACACGATATCTTCGATATGTCCGAGCCAGGTGATGCCGGGCCGACGACTCCACTCCTCCACTTCTGCTTGCGAGACCGAAGCCGGATTAGCGGGATCCAAATTGCCTGCGATGATCAGGTTGGCGTCCTGACCCTGTTTGCGCAGAATGCTTTGGGCGGCCACCAATGCCCGTATGCCCTTGTCGGTCAAAAGCCGTCCCGCAAAGCCAAACGTGATAGGTCCTTCCGGCTCCGGCAGGGGTTGCAAGGCGTCCGTGTCGACGCCCGATCCCGGGATCAGAACCATTCGCTCCTGCTTGATTCCGAGATCATCGAGTGCCGAACGATCGTCAGGGTTTTGAACCAGCACGAGGCTGCGCCGCCTGTTCAACAGAGCAGGAAGGATCCATTTCATGCTCTGCTTCAAGAGCCGCGTCCGCCAGGTCGTCGAGGTGAAGATGTAGCCTAGGCCGGTGATCGCGTTGACTTGCGAGAATGCTCTGCCGAAGGCGGCGATCGATCCATAGACACAGCATTGCAAGCCCGAGTGATGCGCGATTTGCGGCTTTATCTTCCGCTCGATGCGCCGAAGCGCCAGGATGGTCGGGATTGCCGCGAACGGAGACAATCCTCCGCGCTGGAAGGGTATCGGATGCAAAACGAAGCCCTCGGCTTCGATCGCCTTGGCACCTCTGTTGACACGGGTCGCGACATGCACCTCAAATCCCGCCTCGCGCGCAGCACGCGCCATCGGCAGACGATTGAGCAGGAACGCGAAGTCCTCGTTCGCGACGTAGAGCAGACGGCGGGGTGAGGAAGTCGTCATTCGGTCCACTTGCTCAAGCTCAGGAAGCCGGGCGCCCGCCGCGAAGTGTCGATGGAGCCAACAGTCATTTGCGCAATCATCTTATTGTCGTTGGGCCGGTTCGGACTTTATTTGTTCTGAGCTGCGTGCTCAATCGAGGAGGTGGGGTTTCGTTGGCGGAAATACCGACTTGCGGTCACCAACAAGCCAGCCAGGATCGGCGCAAGCAGCAGTCCACCCGAAAACAGGGCAATGTTCAACGCGGTGACCAGCAGCGTAAATACACCCATAAAGGTAGCGCCCAGTACGGCGACGCCGACAACGGTCTTACCATGCCCAAGGAAGGCAACGTCGATTGAACGGCAAACCGCGCCGGCGATAAGACCAAAGACGATCACGCCGAAGTAGGAAAAATCGGCCCAGGCATCGGCGATAAAAAGAGCAGGGCTGGTAACGTCATAGTTGCCATACCATGTGTATGCCACAATGCTAAAGGCCGGCGTGTAAGGCAATCCCATCAACATCGCTACAGGACGGAGATTGGCGCCCCACATATGGGAATGTACGAATGGGAAGGTGGCGAAGTTTTCCAGCAATGCCTGATTTTCCGCTTCGAAGACACGAGAATAGACCACCTCAGACACTGCGGTTCCCTGAGGAAAAATCATGATCAGGCGCGTGGTCGCGTAGAGTACGATGGCAACAATGCAGGTTAAGCCGAGCGCATTTTGCCATGTAACGCGGTTTGTGAAGGCAAGCAAAGCCGCGATCAACAGCTGAATGAGGAAAAATGCCGGCGGCGCTTTGCTGAGGGTATCGGCCTTTCCAACAAAGGTGACTATCAACAGCAGAGTGGCAGCTAGCAACAACGACCACGACCTGAATAACCAGCCCGCCAGCAGTCCCCAAATAACGAACATCGGTGCAACCGCCCCGAGTATCAACCGATACAAATAATTGGGGCTGCCGCTGAATTGCAATCGAAAGGCATTTCTCGCGGCATTGTCATCCGCTGTTATCGAGAGGAAGTGCCAGATCGTCTCAATGTGATGCTCCGTGATCGAGAAAAACGACATGAACACGAGGAGGGCGATAATTGCGATCAGCAAAATGCGGTGATCGCCAACATCATCATGAAGATTTTGAGCGTTCCAGTTCGCCAATGCGGACCGCATTGTTGCGATCCGCTTGGGGATCAGTCGATCGACAGCCTCGATCCCCGCATGACGCTGAGATACATCAAAGCAATCGAGAAGTTCATCGCAGTTATGACCGCATCAAGGTCCGGAACTTTTGCCTTGATGATTGCAAAAATTGGATGCGGGCTGCCCACTGCGCCCGACAATCGGTTGATCAAAAAGTCGGGCTCGCCCGAAGAAAAGGTATAGCTCAAGAATGCCGGTCCATAGATCAGCAGCAGGGATCCGACCAGCATCATGGTTGTCGTCAAGAACAGCCGCAATCTGAAAAACAGGTACAGCGCTGCCGCGAACATGGCTGTGGCTGCAGTGGCGTAGCTTACCGAGAGCACATTCATTTCCTACAAAAGACCAAACGACATCCGGGCCAAGAATTTTGCGCCTTCTCGGAGAAACCCCGTTAGGAACATGAGACGAGCCCCAACCGCGATCTCAAGTCAACTGGGTGGATTTTGGGTGGTTGGGTCGCATGAGGGACTACGGGAGGCAGCCGCTGCATGGCTGGCTTCTTTTCAACGTTTTTTGCCGACCGCGCACCAGTAGGGCACGGTATCCGAAAAACGGATCCCTTCAAATCCAGCTTTCGTCAGCATCTCCTCGATCTGGCGTCGCGTAAACCGCTGCTCGAGCCTGGTACAAAACCGATCGTAGGCATCGGTGCGCATCACGTAGAATTTTCTATCGCGGTAGGACTCAAGTGGAATGGCAAAAGGAGAAAAGCCGGCCCGCTCGACAATCGCTGCCAATCGCGCCAAGGGCCAATAGACCACGACCGCAATGATCTGGCTGATGATCAGCCGCGCGGTTGGCGGCAGCGATGAAATGATCACGCGCAAGAAATTGCTGAACTGCCAGATAGCGCGGTACCACCACGGACGGTTGTCCAGCGCATAATAAAGGTAGATTAGAAACGGCGCGCCGACCTTCAGCTTGGCTGCGACGGCGCGGATGGCGGCNGCNGTATCCGGCACGTGATGCAAGACCCCGAGCGAGAATGCGAAGTCGAGGGAGTTATCTTCGAGCGGGATGTTGCCGACGCTTGCGAGATGAAAGCTGACGTTTGCGGCCCC
>JGI25616J43925_10000491_pt1 | contig 14195 bp, 15 predicted proteins | sample GraSoi2013_100cm_FD_43925 | JGI IMG/M metagenome (IMG submission 43925) | reverse complement strand
GCGTGGCTGGTGCGTGGCTGGTGCTGGGTCGTGTGCTGGGTCGTTGCTGGGTCGTGCCGGTGAGAACTTTCCTTACGGCTTCAAGGGCACGCCCTACGGGCGCGTCAGGCAGCCAGCCTCGGCAAGGCTCGGGGCATGAGCGCGGATCACCGGAGAGGGGAGCAAACCGACGGGCGGGAGGCCCGCCGCCGGGGCAGGGGTAGAAAGGGCCACTCGCCGCTGCTGGGCGGCAGCCTGGCCTGCCGCCTCTAGCGCTGGCGGCGCACCGGCGCGGGCCGCTGCCGCACCGCGGTCAGCCGCGCACCCGCCCGCTCGCGNTCCCCGCCGTCACGCACCTCCAGTGACTGCGCCTGCAAGAGCCAGCCGAGCGGTCCTCCACCGCCAGGCAATCCTGCCGCCGCGNAAAGATCATCAGCAAGGGCGCTCCGGCCTGCGGCCTCCACGTCGCTTNCTTCGCAAGCGCAGACCCTTGCCTGATGATCTTGCCCGGCAAGATTGGCGCCTATCGGAAGGACGGGGGAGAGGCGGGACCAACCTTGGCGAGGCGCCGNGCATCCTCGATGAGTTCCGGGCCGGGCGCAGCGAGCCCGGCGCCTCGGCTGCCCGGCTGACCGGGGCGCAGAGCGTACNNTGGAGGANACGCAGCGCGAAGCCGGGGTGCGGGAGGCTGCGATGAGACTGCGCTCACATCGGCGGAACCTTGTGGCGTGGAGTCTGTCGGCCAACCCAGCCGACAGGTACGGTGACCCAAGGCTCATGCGGCCCGTACGCACCAGACGAATCCGCAGGTCGCTCCGTACTGGTGCGCTAATCACGGTCATCGGCCTGATGCGCCTGGCGCGCGGCGCGCGACACCGCTGGCGGCCGCTGCTGGCCGGGACGGTGCTCACGGTGGTCGGCGTTATGCTGCGCGGCNGCGTGTGGGGACTGATTACCCTCCCCGGACTCTGGTTCCTGGTGTACACCCTTCTAATTCCTGCCAGCTCTAACACGGATCGTAAGCGGCACGCTGAGCTGGAACGCGAGCTAGCCGCATACTCAACTCCGGCCGAGCGGTGCGATCTTGAAGCGACGCTTGACCAGTACCCGGAGGAGGTCACATACGAGCTACGGGTCATCCTCACTAACCAGGCAATGGCTGCCCGCAGCAGCGGGATTCCGGGCACCGGACGGTGCTGAGACCAGGTCCAGCCTGGGGTCGCACGCTGTCATGCGGATGTCCCAGGGCCGTGTGGCGTGCCACATACGTGCCACGTGACCGCGTCACTTGTGCTCAATCACGGTCGCTCACGAGGCATTGAGTTGGCTCGTGACCTGGGCATTCGCAGGTTGCAGAAAGTCGTGAAGTGTCCTCCTAATACGGCAGTATCCATGTCACCTGATCGCCGCGCGCAGCCCAGAACTGCCTGACGTCAACGCCTCCGGACACACCCGGGGGCGGCAAGCGATCCGGCTCGGCGATTGCCTAGTCGACGAGTGGCTGCTCAGATTCGGCGATGGCGGCCTCGTCGGCTGCCTCGCCGAGGCCCTGGCCGCCGATGAGGTTTGTAGCCACTTGCACGAGGCGTTGCTGAGCCGCGGCGCGCCTGGGCGCGGAGGCATCCGCTGACGCGCCCGCCAACGATCCCGGCTGACCGCCGGACGAGCAACCGCATGACCGCCGGTACCTGATCGCCATAAAGGCGCGGCATGTGGAACTCTCGCCCCCTGCGGACGGTGGCGCCCGCGGCCCGCGTCTGCAGTCCGGGAGCGGACGTGAGCAGGTGTTATATCGGGCTTATAGCCCTGTCGGCCAGGCTGGGCCTCCGGGCGAATGACCCGCTACTCGAAGGAGGTTTCGGTGAGATGAGGCTCCGATTCCGGCTCGCGCAGCATCTGGGGGTCCTGGCGNAGGCAGAGCCGGCCGGGCAGGCCGAGGACTGGCCCGGCGGGCGGGCGGATCTGCTCATCGCCGGGATGGGCGGGCAGGGCCCAGTCGTCGTTCAGCTAGGCGTCCTGGCCCACGCCGATCTGGACCGGCTGGCCGGTCTTGGCCGGAACAGCCGGCTCGGATCCGTCCGGAGAGCTTGGGGAACGGAGATGGCCCACCTCGNTGGCGACCGGCTCCTCCAGACGACGGAAATGCTCTTCCGCCGCGATGGGGTACCCGGGTGTCGGTCATTGATTTTCTGCCGATGGGAGTGGCTGCAACGAGTACCCGCTGCAGCCTCTGGCGGAACTGAGGCTCATTCACAGGAGGCGCTCGCGGGTGGCCGTGGCCGACGCCGATTGCAGAGCGTGATTGACAAACTGCTGGCAGCTGCACGCAGTCCCGCCGATCTGCGCGGCAGCCCGGTTGCCACTTCACTCCGCCCATGCCGCACACGAACGGGTGATCTGAGCGCGCCTGGTGTGGCCGCCGACCCGCTCACATGCCGATGACGGTCTGGGCTGAGCGGCGCCGACGGCGGCTTGACCGCCTTGTCTGCTACCGGCGCCCGATCCTGCCGTTCGCCTGGCTATGACCCTTGGGTAATTAGGAATACAAATCTATCGTTTCTCCCAGAGGCGGCGGCCATTGGTCATGGCCCTANTATGCGCATCGATGCGCTATCAAGCTGATTGCTAGAAGTAGTAAGTGAGCGGCACGACCAGCAAGAGGACTGTACCTCCTATGAAGAACCACCCTGACATCGCAGCCATCGTGAGGCTTCCTATCGCCCAGGTTTCGAAGAAGACCGCCTGCCGTCCTAGCCGCAGCTCCAAGGGGCGGCTTTCCGCCTTGTAGCGATCACGGAGCTGGCGGAGCCTCGCGACACGGGTCGTAATCCGATGGGAAGCCAGCCGATTGAAGGCAAGCCTCAGGCCGGCCAGCACGGAGCAGGCCATGGCCAGTAAGCCGATGAGGAGCAGCCACCGGCGCCAGCCGAGTCGATGCAGTTCGGCGCTGCTCGCGGACGCGTTGACCGCGAAAGCCAAGAGCCCGACGGCGAGGGTGACCAGCAGGTTGTTGACAAATCCCAGCTGGGTCTGGGTCCGTTCCTGCAGGCGCGGGAAGGGTCCCTCTTCCACATACCGAGATGGCGGCNTGTCAGCTGTTACTCTCGCTGGCGCGCCTGAGTTCGGCTGCGTGCTCTGGTCAACGGCGGGCTCCCCCATCGCGACCTCCTGACGATCACTGTCACTCAGCAGCAGAAGGTGTGGACCAGACCGAAGACTACTGCGAACAAGGCCGTATTCGCACCGGCTACGCCGATAGGGGCATCACGCTGACGCCGGCAATTATGAGCTGAGCAGCGAGTATCCCGATGTCGCGGCCGTTGTTGCCGCGCGGCCGGCGAACAGGGCGGCCCAGCGGACGTCGTCGGCCACAGCATCGGCGCCACCTGCGTGCTGGGTGCCGCTGCGCTCGGCGCCCCGTTCCGGCGCATCGCGCTCTACGAGCCGCCCGGGCCGCAGGCAACGCAGAACAACTGGCCCGAGCGAGTCGCCGCCATGGTGGCCGACGGCCAAGCTGGCCGCGCGGCCTTCACCTTCCTCACCGAGATCGTCGGCTTGACACCCAGCGAGGTGGAATCGTTGCGCGATGCACCCGGCGGGCGGTACTGCTCCCCATCGTTGCTGCGACGCTGCCGCGCGGAGCCCGCGCGCTCGCCGCCGCCGACCTGGCCGGCGCCGCCCGCCAGGTCCGGCAGCCTGTGCTCCTGCTCCTAGGCACGGCCGGCCCGCCGTGGGCTCGCCAGATCACGCGGGAGCTTGCCGCCGCACTCCTGGCGGTAACCGTGACCGAACTTCCAAGTGTCGGACATGAGGGTCTCGACCGAGCGCCGGATCTGCTGGTGATGCAGGTATTGCGCTTCCTCGGCGACGAGGCACTCCCAAGCTGACCGACACGGCTCGTGCGGCTGCCCAGCGAGGGTAAACGACCGAGGCCTGCCGGGCGCGGTCACGAATCTGGCATCGTCCCGCTAGCCGCCCGCCAACTACGCGCGGCTCGGCCAAGTTCTGGTGAGGCTGGGGTCGAGTGTCTTCGCGATCTCCACCGAGCGCGCTCATGGATTTCGAGCTCCGCCGGGGAACCACGGCGGCTGCGTTGGCTAGTGGCAGCCGTGCATGCCGACACTGGGACGCGCTGAAAGCGCTCGCCGCCGGGACACCCGACGTCGACGACCTCCGCCTGCTCACAGGCATCATCGGGGTTGAACCCTCGGGCCAGGCGCGGCAGATTCCGCGCCGGCTTCTACCCCGACGAACCGGTATCGCCCAGATCCGCCACAGTCCTCCGAGTACCCTTCGGCTGAACACTCATCAGCCCAAGGCTGGCCTCACCGAGCTCACCATGGGCGGCATCGTGGGACAGTGAGCGACTGTGATGAAGTTCCAGTACCCGTTCATTGCTTTTGCCGCCTCGGGGATCGGACTAATAATGTCTAAGCGTTTTGATTACGCCATTGACAAGCGATATCTGCCGTTGTTGCTGCCCTTCGGGCTGCGAGGTTCAAAAGACGGCGTCACGCTCACGGACGAAGGCTCCCTCCTGGCGACCTTCGGCTTCATCAAGATCAAGACGCCGCTGGCAAACGTCACCGAGGCGCACATCACCCGGAACTACCGCTGGTGGACAGCATTCGGTGTTCGTGCATCCATGGTCGACGACGGCCTGAGCTTTGGAACGAACCACAGCGCGGGGGTATGCATCCACTTCGCGGAGAAGGTGCCATCACCGCTCCGCCGCAGTGGCCACTCGGCGCTCACCGTGACCGTGGCAGACCTCGAAGGGCTGACCAACGCCTTGGGGGCCGAGCCCGGCNGAACATCCAGTGCCTCCTCACCCTGACCCGTCGGCGATCTGGATCTTGACGACGAACGGCGATCTCCAGCGGCGTGACGAACCTGGGCACCACCGCCATCCGGGGTGTGCCGGTGACTGGGTTCCGGGTGTATATCGACCCGGCGAAGGCGGCAGGCCGGGTCCCGCGCTGGGAGCGTGCGGGCTTCCTGGGATTCACCAGCAGCCTGGGCCCGGGCGCGATCCCCGTCGACGTCGGGGTGGACGGGCAGAACCTGGTGCGGCGGGTGAAGCTGTCCCTGCACCTGCCGGCCGGCGCGCGTCTGGTTCAGGCCACCGACTTCTACGATTTCGGCGTGCCAGTGCGGGTCTCGGCTCCGCCCGCGGCGCAGATCACCAGCATGTCCCAGTTCATCAAGGGCGAGTCGCCGGGATCCGCCGGCCTCGGCGGATCCTCGAGCCCGCCGCGGGTGTCCGGGACGCTGTTGCCGGCCCAGGCGGCTGCCGCCGAGCAGGTAGTCGGCGCGTTCTGGTCGGCGCTGGGACGCAACGACCCGGCGGCGGCCGCGCGGACCGTGCCGCCCGCGCAGCGCTCGTGCGTCCGGTCGTTCCTGAGCGGCGGCGCCCCCAAGATCACCGTCACCTCGTTCCGGGTCACCTCGGCGCAGCCCGCGGGGAACGGCAGCGCGACCGTGCGGTTCACGGTGCAGGCGCGGGCCAGCCTCGGCGGGCAGACCGTCCCGGTGTTTCCCCAGGGGCCCCGCCGCGTGCAGTGGCTGGTGACCACCGAAACGGCCGGCGACTGGCATGTGGACCTCGCCCGCAGCAGCGCCCTCGTGTTCAGCCAAGCCTGCCCCTGACCTCAGGGCATACGGCGCGTCAGGTCATCCCTGATGTAGCCGCCTGGCCGCCGCCGGGCCAGATCGACAAGCACTCAGCCAGCGACCGGCTGTGACCTCCAGCAGATCGCTCACGCTGGACCGGTAGGAGGCCGGCCTCGGGCTACATCGATCCACAGCATCACTCTGAGTCACCGGAAAGGTCAGAGAGAACGNTCACCGAGCCGCCGATATGCGCGCCGACCGGGCCGTGCANGCGTTATGCGCGCCGCGTGCAGATCTGGGTGATCGGCGCGGCTGTCGGCGCCCGGGCACGCGGTGAGGGGATGTCGGATCTCTGCTAACCCCGGCGAGCTTGCGGGCGGGGTGAGGGCCGCTAAGGGTACCGAGCGTGATGGGTGGTGGTGACGTGTCCGGTGGCGATGTCGTATACGCGGCCGGAGACGCTCACCTTCGGCGACAGCGAGGGTGAGATGAGCAGGCGCTCCACGCCGGCGCGGACGGTGGTGTGCGGGTCGGCGACCGCGGAGGCTTCGAGGGCAGCCTCGGGGAGGCCGGTCGCCTCGNCGGCCCGCTGCCGGAAGCCGGGGTCGGCAAGGAAGCCCGTTCCGCATTGCGTGTGATGGATGACCGCGACTTCGAAGAGCGTGTCAGGCGCGCCCGGGCCCGTAACTCCAGCCGCCAGCGCGGCTGGCGTGCCCGCCAGCCCGGCACCGGTCAGAACGGCAGCGATCACCATCGGGAACCGGAAGCGGTACGTGGCCGGTCCTTTTTCCGCGAGATGCCACACGAAGGCTACGCCGGACGCCACCAGCACGGAGAGCCAGCGCGCACGCGAAATCGGCAACGAGTTTCTTTGCATTCATGGGCCGCAGGTCACCAATTGTCCGAACGTTCGTCCGGTGGTGCCGTCAGCTACGTGGCGGCGGCGCCTTCCCGTCTGATATCTCCATTTCACGGTGCTACCCGGCTCGCCTCCGGAGGTGCGGTGGCGCCACAGACGCCGACCGCGAGCAGTACAGCCGATGCGGCACTCGTCATCCTTGATCTTGCCCTCAAGGCCCGATGGCACTGACCGGAGTCGGGTCCCCGGCGTTACTTGATCGTTGCCGTTTGCTCGATGAGGCCCGCGGCCTTGCGGACGCCGTCGCGCCGCTGGATCGCGGTCGCCGAGCTGGAGAGCCGACCGCGCAATCCGGCATCGCCGAGCAGCCGACCCAGCGCGTCATGCATCTCGGCGTCGGTGAACCGNTAGGTGTCGAGCCGCNTCCCCAGGCCCAGCTCCTGCACGCGTTGCGCGTTGTCGGGCTGGTCCCAGAACAGCGGCAGCACGATCGTCGGCTTGCCGAAGTGCAGGCACTCGGTAAATGTGTTGTTGCCCCCATGAGTGATCACCAGATCGCAGACCGGGATGACCGAGGCCTGCGGCAGGAACTCGGCGCCCGCCATGTTGGGAGCCAGCTCGATTTCCTCATGCAGCGGCCCCTTAGACACGATGTAGCGGTACGGGGTGGCGGATAGGCAGCTGATCACCCGTTGCATCAAGGGCACGTCTGCCGATCCGAGCGAGCCAAGCGAGAAGTAGATAACCGCGCCGTCACCGCCGGCCAGCGCATCGGGCAGCGCGAACTTCTCATCGGTCTCCCGCACCGAGGAGTCCAGCCGGTGCCAGGAAGGCCCAAGCGGCCGAGCGCGCCGGTAGTCGGCTAGCTCCGGGTATAGGTAGAGGTTGACTGCGCCCTCGTGGATGAATTCGAGGTAGGGCAACGGCGGCGCGCCCTGCTCGGTGACCCAGGCGTTGAACTCCGCCCACATCGGCCGGTGAACCCGCTCGTACTCGTCACGGAAGTCCTGCCAGCCAGCCTGGTCTGTGGCCGGGTATCCGGAGAACACGGGCGGGACGCCCGGATCCTTGATTTCCAGAGGATTGCAGGACACGATCCGTACGAAGGGCGCTCCCGCGGTCATCAGGGCGGGAAAAACGACCACGTTGTCCTCGACGATCACATCCGGTCGTACCCGTTCGACGATCCCGGCGAGCTGCCGCTGGCAGTACCGGGCGCCGCTGGTCAGCTCCTCCCAGACTGGCCTGATCCACGTGTCTAGCTGCTCGATCGCGGGCTTGCGGAATTCCGGCGCCGTATCGCGGATGAAATCCTTCCAGAACTGCCCAGCGTCCTGGTCAGCTTCGCCGTCTCCGCGCGGCGGCGCGAGGGCGACGAGGTCCTCCTCGAAGCCGAGTGGTTCAAGGCGCCCCTTCCACGACGCCTCGGCCGCGAACACAACGCGGTGGCCACGGCGGCGCAGCACATCGCCGATCCCGATGCAGTTATTGGTCGGCCCGTACGCGCTCTCCGGCATGAACAGGATGGTCAGCGGCCGCTCGCTCATTGTCTGCTCCTGCAGGCAAGGTCAGCGGAGGCCGAGAGCGGCATCCAGACCTCGGGACGTCTCCTGGCCCGGGGTGACCTGCACGCGACCGCGGCGCAGGACGATGGCGGTGACCACCACGGCCAGCAACGTGGCGCCGAGCATGATCGTAGCGAGAGCGTTGACGGCGGGGGTCAGGCCGAAGCGCACGGCCGAGTACAGCACAATCGGCCAGGTGTTGGTCGTGCCGTTCGTGAACGCGGGCAGGACGTAGTCGTCGAACGAGAACGTGAACGACAGGAGGGCCGCGGCCACGATGGCCGGCATGAGCCGGGGCAGAGTTACCTGGCGGAAGGTGGCCAGCGGCCCGGAGCCCAGGTCGTAGGCGGCCTCCTCAAGCGTGTCGCCCATCCCCACGAACCTGGCCCGGATGATGAGCATCGCCACCGAGGCGTTGAAGACCACCTGGCCCAGCAAGATGGTGGCCTTCCCCAGCGGCGGGAAGGCGTGAATGTAGTTGCGCGCCTGCACGAAGAAGATGAGGGAGGCCACGGCGATGACGATCTCGGGCACGACGAGGGTCAGGTACACCAGGGCGTCGAACGGGGCACGGAGCCGCGGCTTCATCCGGGCCAGGGCCAGGGCCGCGCACAGGCCCAGGACGGTGGCGATGATCGACGCCGCCGCGGCGATCTGGAGGCTGGTCACGATCGCCGGGATGAAGGTCGGGTCGTGCAGCCCGGCGCTGAACCAGCACGATGTGAAACCGTTCCAGACCGTAATGTTTCCGACCTGGTCGGGCGGGATGCTGCAGATATTGGAGCCGTGGTGGGCGGCGAGGGCGGCGGGTGACGGCTTGTTGAAGGCGAAGACCGCCATCACCAGGATCGGCAGGAACAAGAATGCGTACACCACCACCGCCCAGCCGGTGAACGCGTGCTTGGCCTTGAGCCGCCGCTTAGGCACCGAACTGCTCCTCTTTGGTGGCGAACAGGATGTACGCGATGACGAACACCGACAGCGCCGCCATCAGCGCGATCGAAAGGGCCGAGCCGAACGGCTGGTTCTGCGCCTGGTTAAACTGGTCGCCGATGACGTTCCCCACGAACTCGTAATTCCCGCCGCTCAGGATATTGGGGATGATGTACTCGCCGGTCATGGGGATGAACACCAGCAGAGCCCCGGTAACCACACCTGGGAGGGTGAGCCGGAGCGTGATCTCCCGGAAGGCCGTGAACGGGCGCGCCCCCAGGTCGGTGGCGGCTTCGATCAGCGTCCAGTCCATCCGCTCCAGCGAGGCGAACACCGGCAGGATGAACAACGGCAGGTAGTTGTACACCAGGCCCACGCCTACCGCGTACTTGGTGTACATGATGTTCACGCCCACGTCTCTGGCGAGGTACCCGTTGGGGTCGAGGATGATCTTCAGCGCGTAGGTGCGAATGAGGAATGACGTCCAGAACGGCACCACGATGAGGAGCAGCGCGAGCATCTTGTAGGTCGTCAGGTAGCGGGCCATCCAATATGCGATCGGATAGCCGACGACGATGGTCAGCAGGGTGCCGACCGAGGCCATCACCAGTGTGCGCTCGAAGATGTTGAGGTAGAGAGAGGTGGCGATCTGGTGGTACTGGGATGTATCGAATCCGTACCGGAGACTGCCGAAGCCCTGCTGGACCGCCAGCGAGAACGCCACCAGAATGGCCATCGGCCCAAGGAAGAAGATGACGTAGTACAGCAGGGACGGCGCTGTCAGCCACGCCGGGTAGCGCGGTCTGAATGAGCGCTTCCGCCGGGTGGCGGCCGCCGGGGCGGCCGCCACCTCCGGTGTCTTCTCGGCGACGGCCATCAGGCCGCCTTGAACTCCGAGTAGATCTGCGTGCGGGCCTCCACGACCTGCGGGCTGACGTTGAGGATGTAGTGATAGTTGTCCGTGTACGTCTTGGGCACGTTGAACATGGGGTCGTCGCGAAGGCTCGCGGACAGCTGGGCCAGCGCGCTCGGCATCGGGATCTTGTAATTGTGGTAGTTCATCTCGGTCACCGCCGTGCTCGGCGTNAGCAGCCAGTTGATCCAGGCGTGCGCGGCCACCGGATGCGGCGCGGTCGCTGGGATGCACCAGTTGTCCGCCCAGATCTCCGANGCCGCCTGCGGGATGATGGCGGTGATGTCGCCTTGCTTACTGCGTCCCTGCACGATCCGGCGCACGTCGCCGTTCCACCCCTGGCTGAGGATGATCTTGCCGGCGATGGCGTCGTTGATGTAGGCGGAGGAGTCGATCGTGGTAACGCCCTTGCGGATCGAGAGCAGGAAAGACTTCACTGTGCTGANGTCGGACTGGCTCGAGGTGTTGGGGTCCANTTGCAGGGCCATCAGCGCGAGCGGAACAACTTCCTCCGCCCCGTCCAGGAGGTTGGTGCGGCCCTTGCTCACGTATTTGGGCAGAGCCATATAGAAGTCGTGCATCGTTGCCGGCTGCTCGTTCACGATCTTGTGGTTGTAGAAGAACATCGTGATGCCGAAGTCCTTGATGATGTGATAGTCGCCGGTCGGGTCGTACGACGGCTTCAGGAACGACGGATCCAGGTTCTTGAGGTTGGGCAGCAGCGCCTTGTCCAGGGCCATCAGCCCCTTCTCCTCGATCAGCTCGGCGACGGCGTTCTGGCTGGGCACGATGATGTCGTAACCCGTGCCGCCCGCGTGCAGCTTGGCCAGCAGCTCGTCGTTGCTGGAATAGAAGGTCTCGTGGGTGGTCATCCCGACCTTCGCCTCGGCCGGCAGCTTCGCGAACTTCGTGAAGGTCGAGGCGTCGTCGTACTGCGACCAGTTGTAGATCTCGAGGTGGCTCTCGAGCGACCTTCCGGCCAGGGGGTTCGCCGGGGCGCTGGAAGAGCTCTTCGAGCCGGAGCCAGTCGTGGTCGTCGTGCCGCACGCCGCCGCCGCCGCGGCGAAAAGCGCCATCCCGCCCAGGCCCAGGGCTTGCCGCCGGTTGAGCGGTCGTCCGGCCGCGCGCTGTACCTCGCGGTGCAGGTAGTCGAGCTTCGGCTTCATCTCGCGGGGCGCGAGAATGTTGAGTGCATCCCGATCTTCGTTCATGATTCCTCCTGCTGGCCATCGGTGGCTGGTGGGACGGCCTCACCCAGGAACAGCGGGGCGGCTTCGTCCCAGCTGAGAGCGATATGGTCGCCTGGGTGGATGGTGTCGAGCGCGGGGTCCGCACTGGCCCGCTGCTCGCGCACCACCACGTTGCTGCTGATTGGCAGCTTGGCCACGATCTGGATCTGGTCGCCCAGGTACATCTTGGTGATGACCTCGGCGGTGGCTGAGTTGGCGGTCCCGCGGGACGCGCCGGGCGCGGCTGCTATGCGCTCGGGCCGGATGCCGACACGCACCCGGGTGCCCTTGACAGCCTGGCCCCGGCCGCGCACGACGATGCCCGAGCCGACATCGACAGCGAATCCGCCGTCTGCCGCCTCGGCGACTTCCCCGACAAGGAAGTTCATGTCTCCGATGAAGTCAGCCACGAACGGGGTTAGTGGCCGGTCGTAGATCGCGCGCGGCTCGTCGATCTGCTCGATGACCCCGTTCGACATGACGGCTACCCGGTCGGACATGGACAGCGCCTCGCCCTGGTCGTGGGTGACATAGATGAAGGTGATGCCGACCTGAGCCTGGATGCGCTTGAGCTCGATCTGCATCTCCTTACGCAGCTTCAGGTCGAGCGCGCCCAGGGGCTCGTCCAGAAGGAGCACCCGCGGGTTCATCACCAGGGCCCGTGCGAGTGCGACGCGCTGCTGCTGGCCGCCGGAGAGCATCGCGGGCCGGTGCTTCTCGCGGCCGGTCATGTGCACCAGTTCCAGGGCCTCGTACGCCTTGGCGTGCCGCTCGGACTTGCCGATCTTGCGCTGCTTCAGCCCATAGGCCACGTTGTCCAGTACGGACATGTGCGGGAACAGCGCGTACTGCTGGAAGACGGTGTTGACTTCGCGCTTGTAGGGCGGCGCGCCGGCCGCGTCCCTACCACCGATCAGGATCTCACCCTCGTCGGGCTGCTCGAAGCCGGCGATCAGCCGCAGCGAGGTGGTCTTACCGCAGCCAGACGGCCCCAAGAGCGACAGGAACTCGCCCTTGCGGACTTTCAGATTTACGGCGTCGACCGCGGTCAGAGAGCCGAAACGCTTGGTCACGGCACGAAGCTCTACGTCGTACGCCCTGCCGCCGTTGGGGGAACTCACGCCCAACGTCACCCCCCCCACCAACGAGTGTTAGAGGAACTGTAAGACAACCGTCGCCTGGGGTCCATGGGCCCGGAGTGAGCGCTCGAGGCGGAGCATCTGGTGGACGTACAGATGAGACCGGGGACCGATGCATTCTGCGTTCGCGTCTGAGTAACCTTGCGGGTTCGGGCTATGGGGTCGGGTCGGCCAGCATGGCGCTCCGGATGTCGCTGTTGCCGAACGTTGCCGGGCACGAGCCGATCACGTTGGGCGCGGGTACCGGCGAGGACGTGTACAGCGACGCACGGTAAGTGTCGATCGCTGAGCAGTCCGCGGCGTTGCGCGTGTCGTTCCAGGTCGCCACCACATGGTCGTTGGTCGCGGCGGCGTACACGTAATCGCCCAGGAACTCTGCGGTCAAGCTGTCCGCTCCGATTCAGCGCCCGGGACTCGGAGATGGGACGCTTCACCTCACGCTGCGTGATCAGCCCCCGTCCTGAGCGGGGCGCGCATTGCCGCCGTTATGCGCGGACGATGGTTTCTTGGTGCTGATCACCGGGGGTGCGCAGATCGGGTCGATCTGATTGCGCCATTCCGCCTGGCACGCGGGGTCGGTGGGACGTGGATCGGTGGGGTCTGGCGGGGTCTTGATTACTGCGGTGGCGCGCTGCAGGCGCCGTTGCGTGGGTGGCTGTCCGGCTGGTAGCTGAGCAGGTCACCGGGCTGGCAGCCGAGTACCTCGCAGAGACTGGCCAAAGTGGTGAAGCGGATCGCGCGTGCCCGGCCGTTCTTCAGGATCGACAGGTTGACGATGGTGATCCCCACTCGTTCAGCTAGCTCGGTCAGCGTCATGCCGCGGTCGGCGAGTATGTCGTCCAGGCGGACGGCAATCGGTGCGCTGGCGCCGTTAGCGCCGGCGCCGCTGGCGGCATCGCCGTCCGCGCGGCCATCGGCGCGGCCACGCCGGGCCACTACACCGTGCCCTGGATCTCGTCGCCCATCGCCGCCCCGAGCCGCAGGATACGCGCGAAGGTCAGCAGCGCCGCTCCCGCCAGCGCAGGTACCGGGACCAGCGCACGCAGCGCCGCGACCGCGACCGAGCCGATCCCTTCCGGCCGTGGCGCCACCAGTGAACCGAGCAGCAGGACCGTCGCCAGCTGCTCAATCGCGGCAGCAAGGACAGACCCGGCGACGATGTACCAGCCNAGCACCCGCATGGCAGCAGCGACCCGCACCGTGAATGGCCCGCCGCGGCGGGCGATCACCAGCAGCCGCCACAGCAGGAGCAAGATCCCGCCCCAGAGCAGGATCTGCGGGATTGTCATCAGCGAGTACAGCAGATGCTGGCCAAACCCGGGATGGATGGCGCACACCGACAGCGGGGCGTCTGGTGGCTGCAGGGCAGCCCCGGGCCTCGCGGCGTAAACGCCGGTGAACGAGCTGGCGCCGGAACCTCCACTAACGTTCGGGTCGGTGGCNCAGACCAGTGCGTGCCCGAGGCCGCCGAGAGTGCCCGTCCCCACCAGCGTGGCCACGGCAGCCAGGATCAGCACGGCCGCGAACAGCGAGCCGAAGACAGCCGCCGTGGTCTCCAGCGGCTCGGTCAGCTTCCGGTTGCGAGTCGTCATGCCCTGTCCGCTCCTCCGCCAGCGCGGCTGCAGTCCAGCCACCAGACCGATACTTATCGAAAAACGATGTTATCGAATAACGATAAACGTCGTCAACCGTGATGGCCGCCTTCCGGCATAAGCCAGCCGGGGCTTGGCGCGGCAGTGTCAACCGCAGGCCTCCAGGTAGCCACCCCAGGTCNGTGCGCCGCGCTGCGTGCCCGCAGCCAGATGATGACCGGCCCGGAACCCGGCGCCCACCGGCCGCGGGCCACATAACGACCTCGGCGCGCCCATATCGTCCCAGGCCAGGAGCACTCATTCCGCCGAGCGCCGGTCGCAGGGAAGAGCGGGCCTGAGCCGGGGCACCGGCCGCGGTTGAGGGCTAGCATGG
>JGI25616J43925_10000489_pt1 | contig 14235 bp, 14 predicted proteins | sample GraSoi2013_100cm_FD_43925 | JGI IMG/M metagenome (IMG submission 43925) | reverse complement strand
ATGCCGACCGCAAGCTCAAGTATCGCGGCCGGCTCGACGAAGGCCGCACAACTCCGCCTCGCGCGGGGGCGCCCCGAGAGCTTGTCGAGGCCATGCGTGCTGTTGCGACCACCGGTGTGGCACCGGCTGACCAAAAGGCGTCTATTGGCTGCTCGATCAAATGGAAGGACGAATAAATCCGAGCCCTGTCCTAAACGCCCCACCGGCTAAAGAAAGCGACCCTTTTTGCACGTCGGCTACTCTTCTGCCGTTACGGCCTTGCAGGCGAAACACATTTCAAAAAGGAGAGTTTCCGCTGCATTCTCACCCTCCTCGCGCCCGTCGCAACGCTGCTTCCAACCGAGCCTTCTCCTTCTCCCAATGTGCGATTTCGGCCCGCGACCTTTCCTCGAGAGCTTCGATCTGGGCTTGGATGTCCGCAGCGTTCTTTTCGTGCTTCCGACGAGCAGCATCCAAGGCGCTTTGCGCCTTGGCGACCGCTCGCTGCCGTCGCTCTCGTTCCTTTTGCTGGGCGGCCTCTTTCGCGCGTTCGGCGCGCCCGGGCTGCGTCACGCGTTGCTCTGTGCGACCTATTCTCGAAGTCCCACGTTATCCACCTTTCCCCTGCTTCCCTTTGATGGCCTTTCGAACGACAGATACCGTCTTCGGCCATCCCAGCGCAGCCAACATTTGGAATGGCCGCTTTGCGCCAAAAGCGGTCATTCCATAACCGTTCATTACGCGAATCCGACACGACCTTCGGCGGAGTTATTTTTGAAGGGCTATTTCCTCAACTGCCTCTCTCACCTAAATCAAGAAGAACTATGATAAATCTCGCAGACAAGACCTGGAGAAAACAATGTCACTTCTCGCTCGCCTCGCCCTTGCGTGTTATCTGGCTATTGCGTTTGTTCCCCAGGCACTGGCACGGGATGTCGTCACGCCGCCTCCTGTACAAGCGCTTGTACCTTTTACCTCAGATGAAGGTCTCGCCCGCTTTGCCCGGGCGGTGGGGAAGATCGACTTCCCCGCGCTGGCGAATCAATTTGAGCCCCAATCGAACATCGCCTTCTGCGGTCCCACTTCTGCAGCCATTGTGCTGAACACGGTACGTGCCAAAAGCCAAGATCTTCCCCGTGATCACAGCAGACTGCATCCTGAAGACCTTCAGTATCTGCCGAACGGATTCGACTTGACGGTCCCGCGCTTCACCCAAGACAACGTAATTAGCAAGGGCCATAAGACACGCGCACAGGTTCTTGGAGAGCCAGTCACCCTGAATGGAAAGCAGATTAGGGATGGCGGCTATCAGTTGCGTCAGCTCGACGAATTACTGACGGCGAACGGTCTCGCCACTCGGCTCGTCGTGGTTGATGACGAAAAGCCCGAGGCGGAGATTCGAGCTGATTTCGTAGAAAACCTCGAGCGCGCTGGCGACTACGTAATCGTCAACTACAGGCGATCGGAGGTCGGCCAACAAGGCGGCGCCCACATTTCACCGCTTGGTGCATATGACGCCGATTCCGACTCGGTGCTTGTTATGGACGTGAACCCTGCCAGTGCCGGTTGGGTCTGGATGCCGGTGGTGACTCTCATCAAGGGAATGCGCACGTTCGATACGATCGAGAATCGCGGGTATATTTTAGTTCAACCGCGTTGATTATCATGGGGCCACTAGGTTAGCTCGTCCGCGCGGGGCGCGGCGCATTCAACCAAAGGAACGTGCCATGCGCTGCTCTTCGCCAGAGTTCTGACCACCTTATTGTCTTACGAATTTCAGAGGTGGGAAGAATAGTCTGCGCGGCACGGCGCACCGCCGGATGGCGGGACGTCCAGGCGCACCGCAACACCTTCGAGTTCAGGGCTGGGGGCCGGATAGAGCTTCATAACCAGAGGATCGTGGCCTGGGACGATGTGGCCCTCGTCCGGCGCAAGTTCGAGCAGCCTGTCAAAGCCCTCCAGCATTTCTCCGATATGGAAGGCCGTTGTAAACGGCCGGCTACTTGCCATGTTCTCGTAGAAATGAGTGACGTCGGAGGCGAGCACGACAAATCCGCGGCGGGTCTTGACCCGGACGAATTGAAGCCCCGCCGAATGGCCGCCCACCGCATGTACCGTCAAGCCAGGCGCAAGCTCCGCGTCGCCGTTGTAGAACATCACGCGCCCCGCATAATTCAGCCGCACAATCCCGCACACGTCCTCGACCTCGAACGAATGGGACAGGCGCGGATAGTGCATGTAGCGCCCGGTAGCATAGGCCAGTTCGCGTTCTTGGAGGTGAAACCGCGCTTTCGGAAAGCGATCGAAATTGCCCACATGGTCGTAATGCAGATGGGTGAGAATGACATCTTCAACCGCATTCGCATCAATGCCGAGCGCGGCGAGCGCCTCCACAGGACAGCGCAAAAACGTGCGTTTGCGCTTTTCCGATACTTCCGCGTTGAAGCCGGTATCGATGACAAACGTTCGGCCGCCGCCTTTGGCCACCCACACGAAGTAATCCATCGGCATCGGCCCGTCGTGCGGATCGCCGCCGATAAAGTGCGCGCCGCGTCGCGCGTCGCGGGTGGCGTAACGGATCGCAAAGAGCTCGTAATCGAATTCGGTCATGATGTCTCCCACTTCGCTTCCCGTTCAAACCGGCGTTTCAATGGCCCATCTCCGGATAGGAATGGGGCGGTCCGGACGCCATGCCGAGATAGGCATCCTTCAGCTGCGGCGAGGCCGCCAGCGTCTTCGGATCGCCCTCGAGCACGACCGAACCACGCATCAGCACGTAGGCGCGGGCTGCGACGGTGAGTGCGACTGCAACGTTCTGCTCGACCAGGATGCCGCCGATGCCCATCTCGCGACGGATCCGGTCGATCGCCTGGTGCACACTCTCGACGACGAGCGGCGCAAGACCGAGCGACGGCTCGTCCATCAGGATAAAGTTCGGACGCGACATCAGCGCACGGCCGATCGCGAGCATCTGTTGCTCGCCACCCGACAGCGTGCCACCGACCTGACGGCGGCGCTCACCGAGTCGCGGAAAAAGCGCATAGACGTCCGCGAGCTGCTCGCGCACCTCAGCACCGGTGCGCACCACGCCGCCGACCTGCAGGTTCTCTTCGACCGTCATCTTCTTGAAAATTTTGCGGCCCTCCGGGACCAGCGCTATGCCGGCGCGGGCGGCGAGATGCGCGGCCTGGCCTGACAGATCGCGCCCGTCAAGCAGGATTCGGCCCGCAGATGGTTTCACCAGTCCCATGATCGCCTTGATGGTGGTACTCTTGCCGGCGCCGTTCGCGCCGAGCAGCGCGATGATCTCGCCTTTCTCGACCGCGAGGTTCACGCCGTGCAGCACTTCGATCTCGCCATAGGCGGCGCACAGGTTCTCAACCGCGAGCGTCATCGGCGCCTCCGCCGATGAGCTGGTTCATGCCGAGATAGGCGCGCACCACTTCGGGCTCCCTTTGCGCCGCCGCTGGAGTACCGGTGAAGATGTGATGCCCTTGATTGATGACGGTGACGCGATCGCAAAGGCGTCCGACCAGTTCGAGATCGTGCTCGATGAGCATTTGCGCGCAGCCTTGCGCCGCAATGTCCTTCACCAGCGTAGCGAGGCGCTCGCGTTCGCGCTCGGTGAGACCGGTCGCGGGCTCATCCAGCAACAGCAGGTTTGGCTCGGACACGATCGCGCGCGCGATTTCGACAAAGTGACGCTGGCCAAACGGCAGTGACTTCACGATCGCGCCGGAGACATCGCCGAGCCCAACCCGCTCCAGCGTGCGGTTCACGGCCTGCGCGACGCTTGCCGCCGACAGCGGCCGGAACACCGAGGGCCATCCGCTCGCNCGCGCGAACCAATGGCTCGCCAGCCCGGCCGCGACGTTTTCGTAGACAGTCAGTTGATCCGCAAGTCGCACTTTCTGGAACGTGCGCGCGATGCCGCGTCGCGCCCGTCGGTGTGGCAGTAGCCGTTGGATATCGCAATCCTTAAAGCGGATTGTGCCGCCATCGATGCGCAGTACGCCGGTAATACACGAAACAAGCGTCGATTTTCCCGCGCCGTTTGGGCCGATGAGGCCGAGCACCTCGCCTGACGAAACGGACAGGCTTACCTCGCTCAGCGCCTGCAAACCGCCGAAACGCTTGGACACGCCGGATAGCTCGAGCACGCTCATTTGCGCAGCCGTTCGATGAGGCCGCCGATGCCAGAGGGCAAGAACCAGAGCACGAAAAGAACCATCGTTCCGTAGACGAGTAGACGATAATTATCCTCGCCAAGCACCCGCAAGCCTTCGGGGATCATGGTGAGCATCAGGCTCGCGATGATGCCGCCCAGCGGACTGCCGATACCGCCGACGACCGCCATCATCATATAGCGAAAGGACTCCTGCTCATTGAATAGGTCGGGCGTGAGGAACCGCACATAGGCGGCGAACAAGGCGCCGGACAATCCAGCGAGACCCGCCGAAACCGTGAAGGCGATCAGCTTGACGGCAAAGATGTTGATGCCGCTCGCCTGCGCAGCGATCTCGTCGTGCCGCACCATCTTCAGGATGACGCCCAGCACGCTGTAACGGTCGATATATGCGAGCGCGGCCAGCATCGCCAGGCACACGGAGAGCATGATGATGTACCAGGTCTGCTTGTCGACGCCACCGGTCGGAATGCCGACCAGGCCCATGGGCCCGCGCGTCATGTCGACCGAATTGGTGAGCAGTTGATAGATCAGAATACCGAAGCCGAGTGTGCCGATCGCGAGATAATGACCCTTCAGCCGCGCGGCCGGTAGCCCGAGCAGGAAGCCGCATAGCATTGCGAGCAACACGCCGCAAAGCCCCGCGAGGATCGGCGGGTGGCCCTGCTTTGCCAGTACACCCAGCGTGTAGGCGCCGATGCCGACGAAACCGGCCTGTCCGAACGACAACAGTCCGGTAAGGCCGGTCAACAGATTGATGCTGAAGACTGCGAGGCTGAAGATCAAGGCGGTAATCACCATGTTGATCCAGAAGGTGCCGAACGTGAGCGGTAACGCCGCCAGAGTAGCAACGGCCGCGATCAGCAAGACACGCTTAGACATTCTCGTCGACCCTTTCGGGCACCAGACCGCGCGGGAAGAAGATCAGCGTCAACACCAGCAAGCCGAACGCGATAGAGGTCGAATAGGCGTTCGAAATGTAAACGGCACTGAGGCTCTGAATCATCCCGATCAGCAGCGCGCCGAGGATCGTGCCGTTCACATTGCCGAAGCCACCAAGAATGATCGCCGCGAACGCATTGAGCATTTCGGTGCGGCCCATGTCGGGTGCAATCATGTTCACTGGGCCGGCGAGCGCGCCAGCGGAGGCCGCCATCATAGAGCCGATGACTAGCGCGAGCCGCGACACCTGATTGACGTCGATGCCCATGGCAGAGGCGGTTTCGTGATCCTCGGACACCGCGCGGAACTTGCGACCGAGGCTCGTGTATTGCACGAGCCACCACAGGCCAAGGAGGATGGCGGCGCTTGCGGCAACGCAGATGAGGCGCTGCAGGCTGATGCCGACCGTGCCGAAGTTGATCGAAGTTTCGTTATAAATCGTCTCGAACGGCCGCGGCGTCGTGCCCCAGACGAGTTCGGCAACGTTCACCAGAACAATCGACATGCCCATCGAGGCGATCAGGCCGTTGAGCTCGACGCCGCGAAACGGACGGAACGCGGTGCGCTCCAGGATGATGCCGAGCACGGCGTTCACCGCCATTGCGGCGGCGATCGCGCCGACGTAGCCGACATACGGCACGGTCGTGTAGGCGACGAACGCGCCGATCATCACCGACTGGCCTTCGGCGAAGTTGACCATGCGCATCACGCCGAAGGTTAAAGTGAGGCCGACGGCAACCAGCGCGTAGCCGCCGGACAGCACCAAACCGTTGACGAGAATCTGGCCGAACATCTTATTGAACGACTTCGATGCTGCCGTCCGGTTTGGTGCGGATGAAGACGAAGTTCAGTCCGTCGGGTTTCGCGCCGCGGTTTTCGTCAAACTCATAGTGTCCCAGCACCAGATCGAGTTTCGTCGCTGCCATCGCTTTCACGTAGTCGGCCGGCTGCGGTCCGCCGCGCTTGATCGCATCAGCCACCAGGCGCACCGCGTCGTAGCTCGCAACGTCCCAGTAAGTCACGTCATGCGCCTCGTTCAGCTCCTTCTGCGCGCGCGCTTCAAGCTTCGCGACGAATTCCTTCTGGGCCGGCGTGTTGGTTTCGCTCTTCACGAAGAAGGCCGCGCGCACCAGGCCGATCCTGCCGGCCTGCGTGCCTACCTGACGCTCGAAGATGCGCGGCGGGGGCGGATAGTCCGAAAACAGCGGCGTGGTAATGCCGGCCTCGGCATATTGCTTGACGAAATTCGCCGCCTGGACTGCCGAGATCGACACGATGACGAGATCTGGCTTGGAAGCCGGAATGCGGGTGATGGTCGCATACCAGTTCGTGTCATTGCGATCCTGCGTGACGTCGAGAACGACTTTCTTGCCGGCCTTCTGCATAAGCGCGACCATGTTCTTGCGGAATGTGAGACCGAAATCGTTGTTCTCGACAATGATCGCGACCGATTCGAATTTGAAATCCTTTTCAAGCAGCACCGCCTCGCGCTGCTGCGAGTAGCGGTTCTGCATTGAGCTCTGGAACGCATACGGCCCGGCGTCGCCCGCAATCTGGTCGGCGGTCGAGATATTGACCAGCAGCGGCACCCTCTCGTCGTTCGCGACCTGCGCGACTGCGACGGACGCGCTCGAGCACCACTCGCCAATCAGCAACTGCACCTTCTCCTGGCTGATCAGGCGCTGCGCCTGATCGTGCGCCGGCCGCGGCTCGCATTGGCTGTCACCGAACACAAGTTCGATCTTGTAGCCACCCGCGAGGTCTTGCGCGTTCACTTCCTCGGCCGCGATGGCGGCTGCGATGCGGTTGGTCTTGCCGGCCCACGCCGTGTTGCCCGTGAGCGGCAGCAACACGCCGACCTTGACGGCACCCTTGCTGCCGGCTTGCGCGAGAGCGGCGGACGGCGCGGCAAGCAGCAGCGCACCGGCGAGCGCGGCGAGATGGCTTTTCATTTTGATCCTCCCTATCGCTTCTGTTTGCAGCTCATCTCATCGCACGCACCTTGCTAAGCCCGGTCGGGAATTTCTCTTCCGCCGCCCATGCGATCATGGATGCATCGCGGATCGCGGTGAGGAAATCGCCCGGAACATTGTTGCAGTCACCCGCCATGACCCATGGCACGCCGGCCTTGTCGGCAAGTTGCGAGACGTCGCGCACCGGACGCGAACCGATCGCCAGCACGATCCTATCCCCCGCGGGGTGGCGCACGATGTCCTGCCCGTTACGGCACAAAATCGCGTCGCCTTCGATCGAAACGACCGGCGCGTCTGTTACGATCTCCGCATTGGCGTCGCGCAGGCGCAGCAGCACGTCCCAGCGATTATTGCGCGCCATTTCCTTCGCAACGACGCTTTGACCTTCGAGGATTGCGACATGCCTTGCGCGCTTGGCGATGCACTCGGCGGTCTCGATGCCAACCATGCCGCCGCCGACCACGGTGACGCTTGAACCTTTGGGGATAAGCTCTGGCCTGCGCAGCACGTCCCACGCCTGTATCATCGGGACATTGGTATTGGTGGGAAAGGGAGCATCGCGCGGCATGGCGCCGGTCGCGATGACGATCAAGTCCGGCCTGTAGGCGCGGATGCCGTCGACGGTTGGCTCGACGCCAGTTCGGATCGGCACGTTGAGCTGCTCCAGCGCCGCGACCCGGTAGGTCCACACACCCGAGACGTCGTCCTTGTCCGGCGCCGCAAGCGCGAGGTCCATCTGTCCGCCGGCTTGGTGCTTGCGCTCCCACACCTCGACCTGATGGCCGTTCGTCGCGAAGACGCGCGCGGCTTCGAGTCCCGCGACGCCGCCGCCGATGACGAGCACGCGGGTATCCTGCTGCTTGATTCCCTCGAGCCCCGGCTCGAGCTTGCCGAGCGTCTCGAATTCGGTGCCAACAAGCGGGTTTTGGACGCAGGCGACATCGAGCTCAAGCGTCAGCCGCTCAAAGCAGACGTTGCACGAGATGCAATGGCGGATCGGCCGCTTCACTTCACCGAAGGCCTTGAGACACCAGTGCGGATCGGCGACCAGCGCGCGGCAAAGCGCGATGTAGTCGGCACTGCCGGCTTGTAGCACGCCTTCCGCATCCTCAGGGGTCAACATCCGGCCGGCCATGATGACCGGTACGCTCACCGCATCCTTGATCGGCCGCGCATGCGGCTCAAGGAAGCGGCGCGGAAATGATGGCGGCTGAATGCAATAGCGCGATAGTTCCGGCGTTTCGTTGGTGCCGCCCGAGAGATCGATCGCGATCACACCCGCGGCTTCGAGTTCGATAGCGTCACGATGTCGTCGAGCGAATAGCCGCCATCCACGTATTCGGTCGCTGACAACCGCACCATCATTGGGAAGTCGGGCAGCTCGGAACGAATCAGCCGCACCGTTTCCATCAGCAGCCGCATGCGGTTTTCGACCGGACCGCCATAATCGTCCTTGCGCTTGTTGTGGCGCGGCGTGAAGAATTGCTGGAACAAATAGCCGTTCGCGGCGTGCAGTTCGATCGCGTCATAGCCTGCGCGATAGAGCCTGATGGCGCTGGTCAGGAACAGCTCCTGAATCTCTGCGATATCGTGCTTGGTCAGTGCGCGGACTTCATCGCCCGTCGCCGGATTTTTCCCCGGCGAGGGGCCGACCGGTTCCATGCCGAGAACCGAGCGGCGCAGCAGCATGCCGCGATGATTGAGTTGGCCGCAGACCAGTGCGCCGGCATGGTGTATCGCTTTCGTCAGATCGGCGAGGCCCGGGATGAAGCGATCGTCGAAAATGCAGAGCGAGGCGCGATGATTGCGCGCATNGCNGGAGACNACCATTGCCTCGGTGATGANCATCGCGGCACCACCGCGCGCCCGCTCGGCGTAGTAGATCTTGTCGCGCTCGGTCGAGAAACCGTCGGTGGTGCCGAAGTTTGTCCCCATCGGGCCCATCACGACGCGGTTCTTCAGCCGCAGCGGGCCCATCTGGCCCGGCTGTTGCAACAACATTGACGGCTTGCTGTCGTGTGCAAGCATCAGCCGGACTTCGCGCGTTCCGCCGCTTGCTTCACGCGCTCCGGATCGGCCGCTATCTTGACGCCTGCGCGCTCCTGCTGGAGCAGCATCACCGAGCGCGAGTCGCGTCCTTCCCAGCCGCGGTTGCACGCTTCGGTCATCTCGGCGTAGGCAAGGTTGCATATGCGCATCGGCACACCGAGCTCGCGTCCCAGCGCGGTCGCGAGCGCGACGTCCTTGGTGGCGAGCTTGAGCGCGAAGTTCGGCGGATCGTATTTGCCGGGCAGGAACTGATCGAGCAGGCCGTCGAACGTGAAGCGGCGGCCGCCGACGCCCTGGCGCACGGCTTCCCACAGTGCCACGGGGTCCATGCCGGCTTTAACGCCCATGCTGAATGTCTCGGCGAGCGCACAGGTGATCGCATAGCCCGACATGTTATGCACGAGTTTGGCGACCGTCGCGGTGCCGATCGGCCCGATATAGGCCGGGCGATCACCCATCGCGTCGAGGACGCCCTTGTACCTGTCATATGCGCCCTTATCGCCGCCAACCCAGATCGCCATCTTGCGCGACGCCGCGCCGGACGGTCCCCCGCTCACCGGCGCATCGAGCATGTGCGCGCCCTTGGCGGCAAAGGCCTCGTGAATTCTTTTCACGACGCTTTGAGAGTTTGTCGACAGATCGAAGTAGGCCGCGCCCTTTTTTACACCTTCGATCAAGCCATCGGCCCCGAGCGAGACGCGCTCGACATCGGTCGGCTCGGGCAGCGAGGTGAAGATCACGTCGGACTTCTCGGCCAGCGCGCGCGGCGTATCCGCCCATTCGGCGCCCGCCTGCAAATGATGGCCCGCCGATTGTCGGTGCAGGTCGTGCACCACGACCTTGTATCCGGCCTTGAGAATGTTGGTGGCCATCTTGCCACCCATGGTGCCGAGCCCGATGAAGCCGACGACAACGTCATTGGCCATCGTCATTCCCCCTTGTTGCCTTCGACCAGCACCGTGTAGGCGACCTGCGCGGCCGACATCGCGGCAGGCCAGCCTGCATAGAACGCCATGTGGGTGATGACTTCGGTGATCTCTTCCTGCGTGACGCCATTGGCGATCGCGCGCGACAGATGCGACACGAGCTGCTCCGGCCGATAGGTCGCGACCAGCGCCGCCACCGTGATGAGACTGCGGTCGCGCTTCGAGAGAGCCTTCCGCTCCCACAGATCGCCGTAAACAACGTCGTTGGTGTAATCGACCAGTGCGGGCGTGAACGCCTTGATGCGGTCGCGTTTGGCGGAAGGCGGTGCCTTGGCCATGCGTCTCTCCCCTATCTTTTAAATACCGCGCGTCGTGATGCGGCTTTTTTCGTTGTCGTTGAAGCGAAGAACAAAGTTTCATTACCATCGCCGAACGGAAGTGTCGACCGGCGCAAAACGCCGAGCAGGCACGCGCGGATTGGCTCGCTAGTGATGGTTCGACATGCCCTCACTCATTTTCTACTTCCTTGAAGGCCTCGCGCGCGTTTCGGAAGGCATCGATCCCCGAAGGGATGCCGCAATAGACCGCCACCTGAAGCAGAATCTCTTTGATCTCGTCCTTGGTCAGCCCGTTCTTTAAGGCTCCCTTGACGTGCAGCTTCAATTCGTGCGGCCGATTGAGTGCGCCGAGCATCGCCAGATTGACGATGCTGCGGGTGCGGCGATCAAGTCCCGGCCGGGTCCACAACGCGCCCCAGCAAAACTCGGTCGACCATTCCGCCATCGTCCGCGTGAATTCGTCCGCCCCGGCAATGGATTTGTTGACGTAATCCTCGCCGAGCACTTCCTTGCGAACCTTCAGGCCCTTTTCAAACAAACTGCTGTCGCTCATGATCGATCCTTCCAATGTTCGAGGTCTAGTTCTTTCAGCGCGCCGAGCGAACCAGCGCAGATTCCCTCTCTCCCATCGCCGGCATCGGCTGGTTATGCGAGTTCATCACGCTTGAGACGTCGGCAACCGTATCCAGACGCCAGACGTCTTTAATAATGGCATCCGCATTCCATCCGGTTCCGCCGAGCCGCAAACAGTCGCGCAGCTTTGCCTCGATATCGAGGTCGGAAAGCGGATCGGCGAGACTGCCGCGCGCGGCCATGACGATCTCACTGAGCACCTCTCCCGACGCCAGTTGGAGATTGACGCGCGCCGCGCCGTCCGGAAGGGAAGTATCAAGCTGCGCCCTCACCTTTTGGCGCAGCGACACGATGTCGGGCCGAAACACGACCGTTTCGGTAAATTCGGGGACGCCCGTCGAACCGAGCAGCAGTGCGCAGGCGGCGCAATGATGAATGCTGACCCGCGCATCACGTTCGTTGCGAACCGGTCGATCGCCGCGCGCCAGCAATAGCGCCGAACCCTGCACCGTTATGGATAGGACATCGTCGATGCGCTGGTTCAGCCTCGCCCGCAATTTGAGGCAGGCATCGATGACGGCATGAAATACAATCCCCGCAGGATAGGGCTTGTAGGTGTTCTTGGCGATCTCCCAACTCTTGCCAAGGCCGCCAACCAGACTTTCAAGATCGGGCTCATCCCCCATGGCACGCGCCCAACCGAGCGGCCCCTCGATCGCGCGTGCCGAAGCCCCAAAGCCTTCAGCGGCAAGCAATGCCGCAAACAGGCCGTTGCGGGCCGCGTTGCCGACGCTGACATTCTTGGCCGCCGTTGGAAGATTCTCGACGATGCCGGCCGACTGGCTCGCCGCAATTCCGATCGCGTTCGTGATCCCGTCCGCCGAAAGTCCGAGCAGTTTTGCGCAGGCGGCCGCTGCTCCAAAAACTCCGCAGGTTGAAGTGATATGCCAGCCGCGGGCGTAATGCCCGGGGGAAACCGCGTTTCCAATGCGGCACTCCACCTCGACGCCGAGAATGAACGCCGTGATCGCGTCCCGGCCGGAAAACCCCCGTGCTTGCGCCAGTGCCAAAACCGGCGCGGCGACGGGAGCCGCCGGATGAATGATGGTGTCCAGATGGGTATCGTCGAAATCGAGCAGGTTGGCCGAGATCGCGTTGACGAACGCTGCGCTGAGCGCATCGAGCCGCTCCGGGCGGCCGATAATGGCCGACGTCGCAGCGCCGCTGAATGGAGACATCGTCCGCAGCGCAGACGTGACGGCTGGAGCGTAGGCCGAGCCGAGGGCGGTTGCGAAGAAATTCAGGATCGAGCGTTTCGCTTCATGACTTTGCGCGGCGACATCCGCCCATGAGGTGGCGGCAACGAAATTTGCGAGCGTTGCGCCGGCGCCCTGCCCTTCATCCTGCCGCACGGAGCGAATTCCTCGGTAGTTGTTTTTCAAATCCTATTCCGGCGGGCCGCCGCGTGTCGATAGCAATCTTATGCTTGACAGATTGACTGACAATCTGGACATTCGGGCCAAAGGGCCGGGCGACCGTGTCCAAGAACAACAATGCGCTCGCCTCATGCGGCGCGACAGGGAGCGAAGCGATGGCGGACGAGACAATCGGCTTTGTTGGAACGGGCCGAATGGGCGGCCCGATGGTCGGGCGACTAATCGACGCCGGCTATTCGCTATCGGTTTACGATACGCAGAGCGAGGCAACCAAACCGCTCGTGGCGCGCGGCGCACGCCTTGCGAAATCGCCCGCGGAGGTCGCGTCAGCTGCCGATATCGTGCTGACCAGCCTTCCGACCCCGGACATCGTCAAGGCCGTTACGTTGGGACCGGACGGGATCATCGCCGGAAACCGCGCCAGCATCGTGATCGATTTATCCACCAGCGGACCCGGCGCCGCCAAGCTGATCGCGGAAGGATTCAAGCCCAGAAACCTGACGCTGGTGGATGCTCCCGTCAGCGGCGGCATCAAGGGTGCGGTGAACGGCACGCTCGCGGTCATGGTCTCGTGCCCGAAGGAAACCTATGAGACGGTCCAGCCGATCCTGAAGAATTTTGGCAAGCTGTTTTATTGCGGTGACAAGCCAGGCACGGCGCAGACCGCGAAGCTCGCCAACAATCTGATGGCGGCAGCTGCCCTTGTGATCACCTCCGAAGCGGTCGCGATGGGCGTCAAGGGCGGCGTCGACGCCAAGGTGCTGATCGATATCATCAATGCCAGCAGCGGGCGTAACAGTGCGTCCGAAGACAAGTTTCCTCGCGCGGTGTTACCCGGCACCTTCGATTTCGGCTTCACTACCGGTCTTTCCTACAAGGACGTGCGACTCTGCGTCGATGAAGCCGAGGCCATGGGCGTTCCGATGGTCTGCGGTCGGTGGTCCGGCAAATGCTGGCGATTACCAACGCCAAATATGGCGCCTCATCCGATTTCACATCGATCGCGAAAGTCCTTGAGGAGTGGGCCGGGGTGGAAATGCGCGGCTAGAGGTGGGCGGCAGTCGAGCGAGGGGGCGCGATGATGATCGGGTCGACCGGACCAAGCGAGATGTCCCTGGCGCGGCTGCTGGCGCGCGCATCGCTTGCCGTCGACCTCAGCCGTTTCGATGCGGAAGTCATCGCGAAGACCAAGATCTGCCTGTTGGATTTTCTCTCCTGTGCGTTCGAAGCACGGAATCATCCATGGAGCCGCCAGGCGATCGGCATCGCCCGCGGAAACGAAGGCGGCGCAACCATCATCGGGACAAGCAAGCTTTCAACGCCAGGCGATGCCGCCTTTGCCAACGCTGTGCTGGGCCACGGCCTGGTGCGCGAAGATATGCACGCCGCCAGCATCTGCCACCACGGCGTGGTGATCTGGCCGACCGTGCTTGCATTGTCGGAACGCACGCCGCTCGCCGGTGCGGCATTGCTTGCGGCTGCCATCATCGGCTACGAGGCCGGAGCGCAGATCGGCCGCGCGCTTTTTACCGCCGACCTGGCGCGCCTCTATCGGCCAACCGGCCTCGTGGCGCCGCTGGGCGCCGCGCTGGCGGGCAGCTATGCGCTCGGTCTCACCGAAGATGCCGCGACAAGCGCCGCTTCCATTGCCGCCAACACATCGTCCGGCCTGAATGAATGGCCGCATGCCGGCGGCTCGGAGATGTATTTCCATCCGGGTTTTGCCGCTCGCAACGCGATTACCGCGATCGAACTCGCGGAGGCCGGTGCCTACGCCTCGGAAACGATCCTTGAAGGTGAGGCCGGACTGTTCGCCGCTTACCGCCGACAGCG
>JGI25616J43925_10000488_pt1 | contig 14246 bp, 13 predicted proteins | sample GraSoi2013_100cm_FD_43925 | JGI IMG/M metagenome (IMG submission 43925) | reverse complement strand
GCCGGCCGCCTGCATCGCACGGTCGTGGCGTCCGAAGGTTTCGCCGGAATCTGCGCCGACGGCTGGGCTGAGTTGGGCGAATTTCCGATCGCCGGTTTTTCAAAGGCCGAGCGCGTCTACGGGTTGGCGGATGAGACGCCGCAAAACCACTCGTAGCCCGGATGGAGCGAAGCGCAATCCGGGACAGACTTCCAACAGAAACGCCGTTTCGGTGAGCGCGGAGATTACCCCGGATTGCGCGTCGCTCCATCCGGGCTACGCGTTCTCACTTCCTCGGGCATTCCCGATACCCGAATTTGTGGATCATGTCGCGCCCGGAGATCGCGTGGAATTCCAGCGTGTCCATATAATGGTGCGCGGTGACGTAGTCGCGCAGGCTCGCATTATAGGCGCCCAGCATGTGGCTCGTTAAGGACGCAGAGGCGTTTTGACTGCGGTCATGTGCAGCATGAAACAACAGCGTGGCGTTCCGGTCGACGCATACATTCCGGATGCCGAGGAACAGCGTGCAGGACGATTGGCAATGGCCTTCGATGCGAAACAATTCGCCCGATTGATTGTACTGGCTGACGACCGGGTCGAAGCGCGCGTATTTTCCGCCCATCTCGAAGCCGGCGTTAGCGCCGGCCATCGCCGATGTGGTGAACATCAGCAGCACAACGGCGACGGCATTTCTCATAACGCGTTATTCCTCCGGCTCGGTCGTGAACAAAAGCGGATAGCCCTTGGCGCGGCCGGCGTCGGTGGCGCGCGTTGCCTTGGTCTCGGCGACGTCCTTGGTGAAGACGGCGACCACGCACACGCCGCGCTGGTGCGCGGTGATCATGACCTTGTGGGCCTGGTCCTCGGTCATGCGGAATTCCGCCTTCAGGACCGTGACGACGAATTCGCGCGGCGTGAAGTCGTCGTTGACCAGGATGACCTTGTGCAGGCGGGGCCGCTCGGTCTTGGTCTTGACCTTGGTTTTCGGCTTGGTGACGGTATCGGTCATGCCAGCTAGCACTCCTGACGCTTTCGCGATTAGCCCGCCAGAATACAATCCTCTGGCCGACCGTGGAACCGGCTGTTTTGCGATGGCTTCATTGCAGCGGCGGCACTGTGCGCAGATAGGCAATGATATCGGCGAGGTCGGCGTCTTTGAGGCCGGCATAGTAGCCGTAGGCCATCGGCGGCTTGAGCGGCCGCCCGTCGCGCGCAATTCCTTGGCGGATGGCGCGGCTGATTTCCGCATCGCTCCAGGCGCCGATGCCGGCGGTCGGATTGGAGGTGATGTTGGCGGCGACGCTGGACGGCGTTCCCTCCGGAGACCCTTCGCGGGGTGGAAAAACCCGGCCGCCGCGGCCCAGTCCGCCTCTGAAATCGAAGGTGCCGCGCGAAAAGGCCGAGTGGCACTCCATGCAATGGCCGATGGTGACCAAATAAGCGCCATGCCGGACCGGATCGGCAAACATGGTCTTGTCGAATCCGGCCTCGGCGTCGGGATAGGGATCACGGCGCACCGGGACCTTGTAGATGGGGTTCTGCACCTCGTTCCGGATCGGGTTGATGGTACGAAGATAGGCGATGATGGCGTCGAGATCGTCCGGCAAAAGCGCGCGATAGAAATTGGCCGGCATGATCGCGGCCAGCGGCACGCCGGCGAGGCGGCCATGATCGGGCCGCACTCCCTCCACCAGCGCGCGCCTGATCTCGGCGTCGCTCCAGCTACCGATTCCGGTCTCCGTATCGGGGGTGATGTTCGGCGCCGTCGCGATGAAGGCGGGTGTCGTGAATGTGAGGCCGCCGGAAAGTGCCTTGTCGGCGATGATCTTGCCGTCGGCGTCGCGCGGCGTGTGGCAATTGCCGCAGGCCATGATGGTATTGACGAGATAGCCGCCCCGCTCGGCGGGGGATTCAGCCCGTGCGCCACTCAAGGCCGCCAACAGCAATGCGCTCGTGATGGCGATCCGAAACATGACGCTCCCCTCGTTCAAGGGGCGCTGTATCGCATGACGCGCCGATGCCGCAAAGGCTCCGGCCCCTTGGACTTCAAATCTTGCACGGGACGGGCGTTATTTCGCGACCAAGCCGGCAAAATCCTTGACCACATCGGGATCGAGTTTTTTCGCCGCCATTATATCGGCTGCGCCGCCTTTGGGGTCATTGTGCTTTTGCTTGGCGAGTCCGCGCCCGTAAAGCACCAGCGGGTTGTCCGGATCGAGGCCGACAGCGGTGGTGTAATCTTCTATGGAATGCTCGTAGTCCTGTTTGTCGTAATAGGCCAGCGCCCGATTGCTCCAGCCCCGGACAAATCTGGCTTCGAGCCTGACCGCCTCGCTGAAATCGGTGATCGCCTGGTCGAAATCCCCTTTGCGATAATAGGCAGTGCCGCGATTGTTGTACGCGACCATCAGCACGGGATCGAGCTTGAGCGCCTGGTCGAAATCGGAAATCGCGCGGTCGAGGTCTTTCTCGTGCAGGTAGGCGACGCCGCGGTTATAGAACGCGGCCGCGATCGTCGGATCGAAGTTCAACCGAGGTCGTGAAATCGGACAGCGCGCTATCCCACTCCCCCCTCTGGGCGTGCGCCCCGCCGCGGGTGTGGAACGCATAAGCCACCTCTACATCGCTGTGATCGCCGCTGATGATGAAAGCGGTGCAGCCGGCCATTTTCATCTCGGGCGTGGCGCCGCCCTTGCCGTAGCACCAGTCGTGCTGCTGCGGCGTTTCGGCCGACGATGGAGCGACCGCCAGCAGCATCGAGGCAGCGACGCCGAGGGCTGCGAGAATGCCGCGAACGGCGATCGTTTCCATGGATGATCCTGAGCGTCGAAATGACCTCCTTATGTGCAGCCCGGCCTTCAGTTGGTTCATTTTCGGCAAACCGGTGGCGGCAAAATGGGAAGTCCCGCCGAAATTAAGGCAGCAGGCGCATTGACTTGAATGTGTAGAGCCAGTCGCTGTTTCCCGCTTTTCGAGCGCCGGTTTGCGTGTCACCATCGCGTCATGTGACGGAGGGCAGCTATGCGCTGGTATGTCTCGATCGGGGCGGTGCTTGTCGCGGCGGTGATTGCCGGAGGTGTCGCCGCAGGCATAGCCGCGCCGAACACCCGCAATCAGTTGGCGGACGCCAAGGACAATAAGGCGTCCGTCGATGTCGAATTGATCCTCGCCGTCGATGTCTCCTATTCGATGGACATGGATGAACTCGCGATCCAGCGCGAGGGTTATGCGCAGGCCATCGTCTCGAAGGAATTTTTGCAGGCGCTCAAGAGCCTGCCGAACGGCAAGATTGCCATCACCTATTTCGAATGGGCGGCATCGAGCGACCAGAAGATCATCATTCCCTGGCGGGTGATCGACGGGCCGGAGACGGCGGACGCGGTCGCCAACGAGATCATGAAGACCCCGATCCGCCGGGCCTCGCGCACCTCGATCTCCGGCGCGATCTATTTCGCGATGCCGCTGTTCGACGACAACCCCTACCATGGGGCGCGGCGCGTCATCGATATTTCCGGCGATGGGCCCAACAACAACGGCGCGCCGATCATCGGCGCGCGCGACGAGGCGCTCGCCAAGGGCATCGTCATCAACGGCCTGCCGATCATGGTGAAAGAGCCATCCTATTCGACCATGGATATCGACAACCTCGATTGGTACTACGAGGACTGCGTGATCGGGGGCCCGGGCTCGTTCGTGGTCTCGATCAAGGACCGCGACAAGTTCAAGGAGGCGATCCGGGCCAAACTGCTGCTCGAAGTCGCCGGCCGCACGCCCGATCGCCCCGTTATCCCGGCGGCCGAGAAGGAGCCGCGCGTCTCCTGCATGATCGGCGAGAAAATCTGGCAGGACAGGTGGGGGCGGTAAAGCGTTTTCGAGCGAAGTGGATGCCGGTTCGCGTGAAGAAAACGCGTCAAAACAAAAACTCAGCGCGCGAATTTCGCCACCAATTCGACATGCGGGGTATGCCGGAACTGGTCGACCGGCGTCACGCCTTCGATCCGGTAGCCGCCGTCGATCAGAATCCGCGCGTCGCGCGCAAACGTCGCGACATTGCATGACACTGCGACCACTACGGGAATTTTGCTGGCCGCGAGCTGCTGCGCTTGCGCCTGCGCGCCCTGGCGCGGCGGATCGAATACGACCGCATCGTAATCGCGCAGTTCCTGCGGCATTAGCGGACGCCGGAACAGGTCGCGGGTCTCGGCTTTGACCGGCTTCAGGCCGGACGTGGACGTCGCCGCCTTCTGCAGCGCCGTCACCGCGCCCGCATCGTTATCGAAAGCCGAAATCCGCGATTTGGCGGCCAATCTCAGGGCAAAAGGTCCGACCCCGCAAAACAGATCGGCGATGTGCTTGGCGCGCTGGCAATGTCCTGATACCAGCGCCGCCAGCGTCTCTTCGCCGGCGGCCGTGGCCTGCAGAAACGACCCCGGCGGCAACGTGACCGTCGCGGTGCCGATCGCGATCACAGGTGGCGTGCGCATCAGCACCAGCTCGCCGTGACGCGTCAATCGCGCCAGGCGATGTTGTTCGGCGAGGCGTGACAGCGTTGCGATCATCTTTGGCTGCAGCGGCCCCGAGCCGCGCACGTCGACATCCAGCCCGTTCTCCGCAGCCGTGATCTGGATATCGAGCGGCTTGCCGATCGATATCAGCGGCTCGGCGATGGCCCAACCCGCCTCGATCGCGCCGCCGAGCTGGGGCGCGAGAACAGGGCAGCGATCGACGGGAATGATGTCGTGCGAACCTGCCGCGGCAAAGCCCACCTTGAGCACCTCGTGGCTGCCCATCCTCGCGTGCAGGGTGATCCGCCGGCGCCCGAGGCCGTGCGCATCGATCAGTGGGGCCACTTCGCAGGCAATCTTCGCCTGCGCCAGCGTTTCGACCACGATATCGCGCTTCCAGGCGCGGTAACGCTCGGCCTCCCAATGCTGGATCGCGCAACCGCCGCAGACACCAAAATGCGGGCAAAACGGCGCGATCCGCTCCGGGCTTGCGCGCTCGACGGCGAGCAGGCGCCGGCGGTCGGGATGATGACCCGATACGGGCGCGACCTCGACCGTCTCGCCGCCGAGTGTGTAGGGGACATACACCGTCTGTCCATCGGCGGAGCCGACGCCGTCGCCGAGGTGACCGACATGATCGATGACGACGCGCTCAACCACGGCGCGCGCCGAGGAAGAATTCGATATTGCCGTCGCCGCCCTTGATCGATGACGGAAACACCTGGATATCGGCGCAGCCCAGCGAAGCCGCAAAACCTGCGATGTCGTCGCAGATCTCCTGATGCACCATCGCGTTGCGGATGATGCCGCGCTTGGAATGCTTTCGCGACGCCTCGAATTGCGGCTTTATCAGTGCCAGCAGGTGCATCGGCGCGGCCGCCAGCGACAGCGCTACCGGCAGTACGGCTTTCAATGAGATAAAACTGACGTCGATGACGACGACATCCGGCCGCGCGGGCAAGCGCTTGCCTTCAAAATCGCGGATGTCGGTCTCCTCCATCGAAACCACCTTGGGATGGCCGCGCAGCGATGGATGCAGCTGCTCGCGCCCGACATCGATTGAAAACACCAGGCTGGCGCCGTTGGCGAGCAGCACCTCCGTAAAGCCGCCGGTGGAGGCGCCGACGTCGANACAAACGTGACCCTCGATATCGATGGGATATTGTTCCAGCGCGCCCGAAAGCTTGACACCGCCACGCGACACGAACGGGTGCGCGGGCTGCGCCTGCAATACGGCGTCGGCGGCAACGCTCTCCGATGGTTTTGTCACTTGCTTGTCATTGGCGGTGACGAGGCCGGCTTCAATCGCGGCTTGGGCCCGGGCCCGGCTTTCGAACAGGCCGCGCTCGACCAGCAAAGTGTCCGCGCGCTTGCGGGGAGGGGACATACGCCGTTCGCCTTTGGCCAATTTCAATTCGACGGACGCGCTTGCGCAGCCGCCAGTCGCTCCGCCGCCATGCGCACGCACGTCTCGAACGCGCCGAGATCATGCCAGATGTCGGCGGGCGCCTGCCGCGGCGCTACCAGCGCGCAGCCATGCAGATCGAGCGCGTGAATCATCATCAGATTGTCGCTCAAACCAAAATCCTCGACGGTCAAACCCAGCGCATCGACCAGGCGTCCATCATGTGCATTGACATCGGTGAATTTGCGCACGCGCTCGGCATAGGTCGAGGGGTCGTTGGAATAGCCGAGACNGAGCTTGCCAAGCCCGGCCATATAGCCGAGTTCGTAGACCGTTCCGGGATCCGCGCCCGGTCCGCGAAACGGCGTGAGATTTGCGATGATGGCATCGGCTTCGATCATCATGGTTTCAAGGCCGCGAAATATCCGTAAAGAGGCATCGTTGGCCGCAAGGTCGATGGCGTTGTCCAGCGGATAGAGCCCGATCAGCCCGTGACGCCTGCACAGCTCGACCTTGCGGCGTCCGATATCAACGGCGTCGGGCAGGAAAACGTCGGGTCCGGCCAGATAAATTTTCATTGTTGATTGAAGCCCGTGGCCTCGCGGTTCGAGACGCCCGGTTGCCGCGCTCCTCACCATGAGGGTCTAAGACCTCATCCTGTGAGGAGCCGAGCCTCTGCGTGGCGTCTCGAAGGATGAAGCCACCGAACTGGAGATTTCCCAGAGCGTTTGATCGTCAGGCCAGTTTGACCGTTTCGACCTTAAAATCCTTGCCGANCGTTTCGAACACCTTGGCGACGATGCCCTTGGCGTCGAGGCCGGCGCGGGCGTACATCGCGTTCGGCGAGTCGTGGTCGAGGAACACGTCGGGCAGCACCATCGAGCGCATCTTCAACAAGCCGCTGTCGAGCATGCCGTGTTCGGCCAGCGTCTGCATGACATGGGAACCGAAGCCGCCGATCGAGCCTTCCTCGACCGTGAGCAGGATTTCATGCTCGCGCGCGAGTTTTAGGACCAGGTCGACGTCGAGCGGCTTCATGAAGCGGGCGTCGGCGATGGTGGTGGAAAGGCCGTGGGCAGCCAATTCGTCCGCCGCCTTCTCGCATTCGGCCAGACGCGTGCCGAACGACAACAGCGCGATCTTGGTGCCTTCGCGAATAATGCGGCCCTTGCCGATCTCGAGCGCGACGCCGGCTTCCGGCATCTCGATGCCGCGGCCTTCGCCGCGCGGATAGCGCAGCGCGCTCGGACGGTCGTTGATCGCGACCTGGGTCGCCACCATGTGCACCAGCTCGGCCTCGTCGGAGGCCGCCATGATGACGAAATTGGGCAGGCAGCCGAGATAGGCGTTGTCGAACGAGCCGGCATGGGTGGCACCGTCGGCGCCGACCAGTCCGGCGCGATCGATCGCGAAACGTACCGGCAGGCTCTGGATCGCGACGTCGTGCACCACCTGGTCATAGCCGCGCTGCAGGAAGGTCGAATAGATCGCGCAGAACGGTTTGTAGCCCTCGGTCGCAAGACCGGCGGCAAATGTCACCGCATGCTGTTCGGCGATGCCGACATCGAAGGTGCGCTCTGGGAAGGATTTGGCGAAAATATCGATCCCGGTGCCGGACGGCATTGCGGCGGTAATGCCGACGATCTTGTCGTCCTTCTGCGCCTCCTTGACGAGGCTCTGGCCGAATACGTTCTGGTAGGCCGGCGCATTCGGCTTGGCTTTCGCCTGCGCGCCGGTCGCGACGTCGAATTTTACGACGGCGTGATACTTGTCGGCGGAAGCTTCCGCCGGGCCGTAGCCCTTGCCCTTTTGCGTCACGACATGGACCAGGATCGGACCAGCCTCCATGTCGCGTACGTTTTTCAAGACCGGCAGCAGATGGTCGAGATTGTGGCCGTCGATCGGGCCGACATAATAGAAGCCGAGTTCCTCGAACAGCGTGCCGCCGCCGACCATGAAGCCGCGNGAATATTCTTCCGCCCGGTTGGCGCGGTCCGCCAGCACTTTCGGCAGATGCTTGCCGAGCTGCTTGGCGGCTTCGCGCAGCGAGCGGTAGGTCTTGCCNGAATAGAGCCGCGACAGATAGGCCGACATCGCGCCGACCGGCGGCGCAATCGACATGTCGTTGTCGTTGAGAATGACGATCAGCCGGGAATTCATCGCACCCGCATTGTTCATGGCCTCGTAGGCCATGCCGGCGGACATCGCGCCGTCGCCGATCACGGCAATGACATTATTCTTGCCGCCGGAGAGGTCGCGCGCCACCGCCATGCCGAGCGCCGCCGAGATCGAGGTCGAGGAATGGGCGGCGCCGAACGGATCGTAATCGCTCTCGGTTCGCTTGGTGAAACCGGACAGTCCGCCGCCGGTGCGAAGCGTGCGGATGCGGTCGCGGCGGCCGGTCAGGATCTTGTGTGGATAGGCCTGGTGGCCGACGTCCCAGATCAGGCGATCGCGCGGGGTGTCGAACACGTAGTGCAGCGCCGTCGTCAATTCGACGACGCCGAGGCCGGCGCCGAAATGCCCGCCTGTAACCGAGACGGCATCGATGGTTTCCTGGCGCAGTTCGTCGGCAACTTGCCGGACCTGTTCCACCTTGAGCCGGCGCAAATCGGCCGGGGTGCGGATCGTATCGAGAAGCGGCGTCTTACTGAATGCGGTCACGGCGATATTCCAATTTTGCATGTCGGGACCCAAGCCTTAGTAAGCTTAAGCCCGACGTGAGATGGGTTGCGCAGGTTCTACGCAGCGGAAACCCAGAAGCCGGATTTCACCTGAGCAGGCCGAAGCCTGATTTGAAAGCTTAGATGCGATCCGGATCGTTCAATGTGATCTATATCACCTTCAGCGATTTCATCCCTCTCAGAAACTTTTGTCAGCTATTTCAATTGCTTGCTACCCCAGGAAAACAGTGGTGGCGCGCCTTCAACAGCCCATAGCCCCTAAAGCTTTACACTAAAGGCGGAGCCAAAGCCAACCCGCTGGCGACGTCAGCTGCCTTCGGTGAGGGCGGCCGAAAGCCCGATCCTAACCCCGGCGCCGCGCCGATGGTTCCATCTCGCCTAAATCGGGAGCATCCGGGCGGCTCGAGGTTGCGGTTTCGAGCCGCTTCCAGGCCCATTCTCGCACCGCATCATCGCCGGTCGCGATCGCCAGCGCCGCCTCGGGAACCGCCATGCGCTCGGTCAACGGGATCGGCCCGCAGACGATCATGAAAAAATCGTAGGCGTGGGGCCGCTCGTTGGCCATGACGAACTGGAAATGGACGCGAAAGAACTTCCAGCGGAACAGGTTGTAATGCTCGGGCTTGATGATCTCGCGGAACCGGATCGTGACGATCGTCGGGTTGCGCCTTGAAGGGCCGGCGTCGATGCCGTGGCCGGCGATCGGATCGAACCGATAGAAATTCATCACATCCTTGCGCGACTGGCAGTCGATCCAGTCGATCGAAGGNTCGATCGCCAAGAGCCGAAGGTGATCGCGGAAATCCTGCGACACGGCATGAAATCCGACGATCGGGAAATTGCCGCCGATCGTCAGGAAGACGACGCGCGGCTTATGCCGCCCGAGGCCCGGGTCAAGTTTGAGCGCGCGCGCCAGAATTTCAGCGCCCAGAAACGATCCCGAACTGTGGCCGACGACGACGATCTCCTCGGCGTCGCTCTCCCGCGCGACATTGACGAGGTACTTCGCAAATCGGTCGATGCGTNCGTCCCATTCCGGCCGCTGGCGGTGCGAGAATTCCCAGGTCCAGATCGTGTCCGACAAGAGATACAGCAGATATGTCAGGTTTTCCGTGTATTTCAGGATGGTACCGAGCACGGCGACAAACAGCGCGCCCGCGGCAGCTATGCTGAACAGCTCGGGAATNCCGAGCGCTTCGAGCCCCTTTTCGAAGCCGAAGGCGACGCCCGCGACGCACAGGGCTTCGGCCAGCAGCATCAAATGCGGGTAGGTAATAAAGGTCGCAAACCGCCAATGCGCCTTCCAGAATCGCGCAATTGTGCCGCTGAAGACCAGGCGCCAATAGATCCAGATGGCGTGGAAAACCGTGCCCCAGATCGGCGCAGCCAGGTCGCGCTGGATNAGGTCCTCCCAGCGCAGGAAATCGTAACTGGTGCGGGTCTGCCAGTCGCCCGCNTTGGTCTCGATCGTCCAGGAGGCGGTCTCGCCGTCGGGGGTTACTTGCGGACGGCTGATGGTGGCATTGAGCTGATAGAGCCGGCCAAACTTTCGCAGTTCGGTTCGAAACATGCGGTAATACTGCGCAAGGCCGCGCGGATCGTATCCCTGCACATAGATGATATGGCGGTGCTGAACGCGCACTTAACTTATAATCCCCGGGCCTAGCGCCGGGACTATATCAGGCCGCGTAGCGGGCCAAGAGCTATTTCGGCCCTCTGCGGGGTCGCCTGGCGATGAATTCGCCTAATAATATTCCTTACTGTTGCCGGGGAGCGACGTGGATCTGCTCCCCTGCGGCCACGTCGTCACTGCACGTCGAGCGGCTCGGTACCGGTCACCTGGCCGTTGGCGTCGGTGGTGATCTTGTCGACCCGCGCCTCGGCCTGCCGCAGCAGTTCCTCGCAGCGCCGCTTCAAGGCTTCGCCGCGCTCGTAGATGGCCACCGATTCCTCCAGCGGCACCTTGCCGTCTTCGAGCCGCTTGACGATCGATTCAAGCTCCTCGATCGCGCGCTCGAAGCTCAGCTTTTTGACGTCGACTTGGCTGTTTCCTTGGGTATTTTCCGCCATATCGCTTTCCCGGATGCGCCCTTGGTCCCGGCGCGGACTTAAATGAATTTATGCGGGCTTATTGTGGCGCCGTTCACGCGCCCATCAACGCGCTGACATGCGCCGCGACCGATTCTTTCAGGCCTTGCAGATCATACCCGCCCTCGAGCACCGAGACAATTCGCCCGCCCGCGGTTAAATCGGCGATATCCATCAGTTTGCGCGTGACCCAGCCGAAATCTTCCGCCGTGAGATTGAGCGAGGCCAGCGGATCGCGGTAATGCGCGTCGAAGCCCGCGGAGACGACGATCAATTCGGGAGCAAATTTCGTTAGTTGCGGCAGGATCACATTTTCGAGCGCGGCACGGAATTTGGCNCTGCCGTCTTCCGGCGCCAGCGGCGCGTTGACGATATTGTCGTGCTCACCGCGTTCGCTGCGGGCGCCGGTGCCGGGGAACAGCGGCATCTGGTGCGTCGAGCAGTACATCACGCTTTTGTCGGCCCAGAAAATATCCTGGGTGCCGTTGCCGTGATGGACGTCGAAGTCGACCACGGCAGCGCGGGCGATGCCGTATTTGCGCTGGGCGTGGCGCGCGGCGATCGCGGCGTTGTCAAAAAAGCAAAAGCCCATCGGTTTTGCAATCTCGGCGTGATGGCCCGGCGGGCGCATCGCGACGAACGCATTATGATGAGTNCCCGACATCACCGCATCGGTAGCGGCAACGGCGCCGCCGACGCCGCGCATTACCGCCTCCCAGGTGCCTGANGACATCGAGGTATCGCCGTCGAGATAAATCATTCCGCTGGTTGGCGCGATATGCCGGAGTTCCTCGACNTAGTCCTCGTTATGGCAAAGCGTGACCAGATCGAGCGAGCCTTCGGGAGCCTGTTCGCGCTTAAGGCCGTCGAAGCGGCTTTCGCCGAGAACCTGATCGATCGCCCGGATCCGATCGGGGCGTTCGGGGTGCCCCGGCGGCGTCAGATGATCGAGGCTCGAGCGATGCGTAACAAGAAGCGTCATGCCATTTCCCGGCGCGTCGAGCGCGCTTTTCGTGAAGGGTCTAATCTAGGGGCCGATCGCTCGCTCGGAAAGAGCCATGCCACGCCTATCGCGCGGCCAATTCAGTTCACGCGCGTNATACGATCCGGCTGGCCCGCTGATAACGGGCTGTTCACCTTGAAATAGGCATCGAGCGCATCGGCGTCATAGATGCCGAATTGCTGGGCTTTGCCTTCCTTCAGCACCGTAAAACCGTCGCCGCCGACGGAGAGATAATTGTTCACGGTCACGCGATAGTTTTGCGCGGGATCGATGCGCGCGCCATTGAGCGACATGGAATCGGCCATGACGCGCTCGCCATACGGTTTTGCATTATCCCAGCTGTAGGTGAATCCCTTCGAGACCTGCAGGATCCGTGGGCGCTTTGGATCGAGCCATTGCTGTTCGAGCATCGTCTTGATCTGGGCGCCGGTCAGCGTCAGCGTGACCAATTGGTTCCGGAACGGCTGGCTGGCGAAGATATCGGCATAGGTCACCGCGCCATCCTGCTTCTTCGCGATATCAGTGCGGATGCCGCCCGGATTGGTGACGGCGATCACGGCGCCGCCATCTTTGTCGGCGCGGGTCGCGGCCAGTTGGGCGTCGGCGATGATATCGCCAAGCGCGCTCTCGCCGGCATCGTCGGGCACGCGCGACAGCGTTTCCGTGATCGACCCCGCCCGGCGGTCGGCGATCGGTGCGGCAAGCTTGTCGTAAGATGCCAGCAACTCGGTCTGTTCCGGATCCCTGGCATAGGCATCAGTGCGGACGATGACGTTGTCGGCCTTGGCGCTGATGACGTCGTGGGTGACGGGATCAAGCTTCAGGTCGATCGTAGTGACGATGGTNCCGTATTTGTCGCCCGAGGTGACCAGGCGCCCGTCGATATTGCAGACATAGGCCTTGTGGGTGTGGCCGCTGATCACGACGTCGACCGCGCGATCGAATTTTTTGACGATATCCACGATCGGCCCGGATATATCAGGACATTCATTGTAGCCGCCGGTCGGAAAACCGCCTTCATGGATCAGCACGACGATGGCCTCGACGCCGCGCGCCTTCAATTCTGCTACCAGCGCGTTCACCGTGTCGGCCTCGTCCCGAAATTCGAGGCCGGCGACGCTGACGGGCGAGACGATGTCGGGTGTGCCCTTCAAGGTCAGGCCGATGAAGGCCACGGGAATGCCGTCGAATTCCCTGATCTCGTAGGCTGGAAAGATGGTCTTGCCGGTGTCCTTCTCGACCGTGGAGGCNGCAAGATAGTGAAACTTGGCGCCGGCAAACGGGTGCGGCCCCTGACATTTGTCGGTTGGGTGACAGCCGCCATTCTGCATCCGCAGCAATTCGTCCTTGCCCTCGTCGAATTCGTGATTGCCGACGGAGGCGACCGCAAGCCCCATNATCGACAGCGATTCGATCGTCGGCTCATCGTGAAACATCGCCGACAGAAACGGGCTGGCGCCGATCAGGTCTCCGGCGGCGACAAAGATGTTGTTCTTGGCGCCCGCGCGCAATTGCCTGACCAGCGTCGCCATGTATTCGGAGCCGCCGGCCGCAACCNTGATCTTCTTGGTCTTGTCGTAGGGATCGGCGATCGCAATGCCGCCGGATGGTGGCCGCAGGTAGCCGTGGAAATCGTTGATGGCGAGAATCCGCAAATCCACCGCTGCGGGCGTTTCGGCGGCGGACCGGGAGGCTGGCGACGACAGCGCCAGCAGCACGGCGAGAACAAGCAAAATCGGTCGGTTCATGTTAGGCGATGTCTTCNTATGTAGCGAGGGCACGAAGCGTACTGGTGGCGAGTCTTCAGGTCGCATCTTACATGAACCGAAATGACGCCAAAATGTTGCCGCTGAGTTCCTCTCGAAAGCGAAAGAAAAGGATATTTCAATGCAGTTGACGGGGATTCATCACCTCACCGCGATTTCCGCGAANCCGCGCGACAATCTGGCCTTTTACACCGGCCTGCTCGGTATGCGATTGGTGAAGAAGACCGTCAATCAGGACGACGTCAGCGCCTACCATCTGTTCTACGCCGACGGAAAGGCCAATCCCGGCAGCGACCTCACCTTTTTCGATTTTCCGGCGGCGCCTGAGCGGCGCGGCAGCAACAGCATTTCGCGCACCAGCTTGCGCGTCGCCGGCGAGAAAAGTCTTGGATTTTGGCGGGATCGGCTGAAGAAAGCCGGCGCCCACACCGGCGACGTTACCGAAGTCGACGGCCGGCTGACGCTGCCGTTCGAAGACGGCGAGGGCCAGCGGCTGGTCCTGGTCGATGACGGCGGGGCGGGATCAGCCTCGCCGTGGGAAAAGAGCGCGGTGCCGGCGGAGCACCAGATTCGGGGTCTCGGTCCGATCGTGCTGAACGTGCACGACCTTGCCCGCACCGAGCGGGTCTTGACCGGCGTCATGAACATGCGCCGCGCACGCGATTATGCTGCTCCTGATGCCGATGCGCCGATCCATGTGTTTGCGATGGGCGAGGGCGGCCCGGCCGCGGAGCTGCATGTGATCGAACAGAAGGATTTGCCAATGGCGCGGCAAGGCGCTGGCGGCGTGCATCACGTCGCGTTTCGCACCCC
>JGI25616J43925_10000487_pt1 | contig 14251 bp, 11 predicted proteins | sample GraSoi2013_100cm_FD_43925 | JGI IMG/M metagenome (IMG submission 43925) | reverse complement strand
CCGGCGAGCTTTTCGACGGGCACTCTTGCGGCGACCGCTTCGATCATGCGGCGGATCTTTCCGGGCGTCCCGACGCCGATGGTGTCGCCGAGCGAGATCTCGTAGCAGCCCATCCTGTAGAGCTTCTCCGCGACGGCGGCCACTGCCTGCGGCTTCACCTCGCCCTCGTAGGGACAGCCCGCCGCGCAGGAAATGTAGCCGCGCGCGCGCATCTTGCGTGCCCGCGCGGCCTCGACGACCGGGGCGAAGCGCTCGAGGCTCTGCGCGATGCTGCAGTTGATGTTCTTTCGGCTGAACGTCTCGGAGGCGGCAGCGAATACCGCGACCTCCTCCGCGCCCGCGGCGCACGCCGCCTCGAAGCCCTTCATGTTGGGAACCAGTACCGGATAGGCGACTCCCGCTTTCCTGCGGACGCCGGCCATCACCTGCGCGTGATCGGCCATCTGCGGAACCCATTTGGGCGAGACGAACGCGGTCGCCTCGACGGCCGGCAGCCCTGCGTCGGCGAGCCGCTCGATCAGCTCGATCTTGACGGCGGTGGGAACGCTCTTCGGTTCGTTCTGCAGGCCGTCGCGCGGACCCACCTCGACGATCCTCACCTTTCTCGGGAGGCTCATTGCTCGGCCTCAAAGTCGATCAGCTCGGCCCCTTCGTCGACCTGCTCGCCGAGCTTACAATGGATCTGCGCGATCCGGCCCCGCGCGGGTGCCCGGATGGTGTGCTCCATCTTCATCGCTTCGAGTATCAGCAGGGGCGCGTCTTTCTCGACCCTGTCGCCGGTTGCGACGAAGATCGCGATGATCTTGCCGGGCATCGGGGCCTCGAGGTCGCCCGCGCGCGACTCGACCGCCAGCTCCTCACGCAGCGGATCGTGCATTTCCAGGATGTGATGCCTGCCTGGCAGGAACACCTCGATGCGGCTGCCCAGGCGGACCACGCTGCCCTCGACGGTGGCGCCCTCCAGTTGCGCCGTCAATCTGCAGTCGTCGCGCCGATAGTTTCTGACCTGCCGCCGTCCGTCGGCGAATTCGAGTTCGAAACCCTCGCCAAGGCGGCGCGCGAGGACCGCGTGCCGGTGTTCGCTCTCATGGAAGGCAAGGAGGTAGCCGCTGTCCCGGTTCGCGCGCCAGCCGTCGGCCAGGCTCCAAGGCGAAAACGGGTCGCCCCGGCGCCGCGCCTCCCCGCGCAAGCCGGCGTCGAGCTGCGACAAAACCGCCAGGGTCGCGAGCGTCAGCGCCTCCTCGCCCGCCGGAGCCCGAGGGGCGAGGAGCTCCGAGCGATGGCGCTCGATCAGGCCCGTGTCGAAATCGGCGCCGGCGAAATCGCTGTCCTGCACGAGCCGGTAGAGAAATCCGAGATTGGTGGCGAGGCCCGCGACCTCGAATTCCCCGAGCGCCTTGCGCATTCGCCCGAGCGCCGCCGGGCGATCCCCGTCCCGGACGATGAGCTTGGCGATCATGGGGTCGTAGTAGACCGTGATCTCGTCGCCCGATCTCACGCCCGTATCGACGCGCACGTTCTCGGACTCCGCGGGCAGTCGCAGATGCACGATGCGGCCCGAAGCCGGTACGAAGTCGCGGAGCGGATCCTCCGCGTAGACGCGCGCTTCGATCGCGTGGCCGCTGATGCGCAGGTCTTTCTGGGCGATCGGGATTCTTTCGCCCGCGGCGATCCGAAACTGCCATTCGACCAGATCGAGGCCGGTGATCATTTCGGTGACCGGGTGCTCGACCTGAAGCCGCGTATTCATCTCCATGAAAAAGAACGCGCCTCCGCGATCGACGAGGAACTCCACCGTNCCCGCGCCGACGTAGCCGACGGCCCGGGACGCGAGCAGCGCGGCTTCGCCCATCTGCTGGCGGCGATCCTCCGACATGCCTGGAGCCGGTGCTTCCTCCAGCACTTTCTGGTGGCGCCTCTGAACCGAGCAGTCGCGCTCGAAAAGGTGGACGCAGCCTCCGTGCCGGTCGGCGAACAACTGGATCTCGATGTGTCGTGGGCGGTCGAGATATTTCTCCAGCAGCACGCGCTCGTCGCCGAAAGCCGACAGGGATTCGCGCCGGCACGCGGCGAGCGCCGCGTCGAATTGCGCCTTGTGCTCGACCGCGCGCATGCCCTTGCCGCCGCCGCCGCCAGCGGCCTTGATGAGAACCGGAAACCCGATGCGCACGGCTTGATCGAGAAGGAAGTCGGGAGCCTGATTGCCTCCGTGATACCCGGGCACGAGGGGCACTCCGGCCCTTTCCATGATGATTTTGGCGGCGGATTTGTCGCCCATCGCGCGGATTGCCTCCGGCGGCGGTCCGACGAACGTGATTCCCGCGCGCTCGCAGCGCTCGGCGAATTCCGCGTTCTCCGAGAGAAAGCCGTAGCCCGGGTGGATGGCCGAGGCGCCCGAGCTCATCGCCGCCTCGACGATCCGGTCGCCGCGCAGGTAGCTGTCCTTTGCCTCCGGCGGGCCGATGCGAAACGCCTCGTCGGCGAGAGCGACGTGACGCGATTGCGCGTCGGCGTCCGAGTACACGGCGACCGTTGCCATGCCCATGCGCCGCGCGGTCCTCGCCACTCGGGCAGCGATCTCGCCGCGGTTGGCGATCAGGATTTTGGCGAACACGGGACGCACCCTATTTTTTCTTCTTTGCGCCCTTTTTCATCGCCTGCTGCAGCCAGGCGGGCTTGCGCTTCTCGAGGAAGGCGCGCACGCCTTCCTTGCCTTCCGCGGATGCCCGGGCGGTGGCGATACGTGTGGCCATGTCGTCCAGCAGCTCGGAGTCGACCCGCCGCCTTGCGACGGAATGGATCAGATCCTTGGTCACCGCGTGCGCCCCCGGCGCGCCTTGAACGAGCTCCCCCAGGATCGCGTTCACCGTTGCGTCCAGCTCGGCAGGTTGCGCCAGCTCCTGCACGAAGCCGATGCGGTACGCCTCCGCAGCCGGAAAGCGCTCGGCGGTGAGGAAATAGCGGCGCGCGGCGCGTTCGCCCATCGCGGCGAGGACATAGGGACTGATGGTGGCCGGGGTGAGGCCCAGCCGTACTTCGGATACGCTGAACTCGGTGTCGGTGGAGGCGACGGCGATGTCGCAGGCGGCGATAAGCCCCATGCCTCCGGCGAACGCCGCGCCGTGAACGCGCGCGACCGTCGGCTTCGCGAGCGCGTGCAGCCGGGCGAGCATGGTGCCGAAGGCCATTGCGTCCTTGCGGTTCTCATCGAAATCCAGCTCGCCCATTCTCTTCATCCAGTTCAGATCGGCGCCGGCACAGAACACCTTTCCGCGGCCTGCGAGCACCACCGCGCGCACCGCCGGGTCCCGTTCCAGCTCGCCGAAGGCGGCGGCGAGCTCGGCGATCATCGTTTCGTTGAAGGCGTTGCGCACGTCGGGGCGGTTGAGCCAAAGGACGGCGACGCCCAGGCCGGCCTGGATTTCGATGGTTTCGTGCCTCATGCCTAAGTCTCCCCGAATGAAGCTCTTGCGCAAGTCTCTAACGCGGCTCGACGATCACCCGGGTCCGCACCGAATTGGCGATGAAACATTTCTCGTGGGCCTTGTGGTGCAGCTCGGCGAGCACTGTCGGCGAAGGCGGCGCGGCGAATTCGACCGCGGGCCGCAAGGTGACTCGCGTCATCGCCATGCGACCTTCGGAATTCTTTTCGAGCACGCCTTCGGCATCGTCGACGTACCGGTTGACGGTCAGCTTCATCGTCGAGGCGAGGCTCACGAACCAGAGCATGTGACAGGCTGAAAGCGAGGCGACGAAAAGCTGCTCCGGATCGGCACCCGGCGCATGCGGCGCGCCACGCGGAATGTTCTCCTTTGCAGCGTTACCGTCGAGCCGCACGGACGGATCGAACTCGATTCGATGGGCGCGGCTGTACGTGCCGAGCTCGAACGGCATCCCGTTCCTTTGCCATTGTGTCGTTGCGCGGTGGACGGACATCAGGGCTTACCTCTACATTCGAAAAACGCCGAATCGCGTCTCCTCGATCGGTGCGTTGAGGGACGCCGAAATCGCAAGCGCCAGGGTACGGCGCGTTTCCTCGGGCGCGATCACTCCGTCGTCCCAAAGCCGGGCGGTGGCGTAGTAGGGATGCCCCTGCCGCTCGTATTGGTCGAGGACGGGGCGCTTGAACTCTTCCTCCTCCGCCTTGCTCCAGGTGCCGCCCCTGGCCTCGATCCCGTCGCGTTTCACCGTGGCGAGAACGGAGGCCGCCTGCTGCCCTCCCATCACCGAGATGCGGGCGTTCGGCCACATCCAGAGGAAACGCGGTCCGAAAGCGCGCCCGCACATGCCGTAGTTGCCCGCACCGAACGAGCCGCCGATGATGACGGTGAATTTCGGCACCCGGCTGCATGCGACCGCGGTCACCATCTTGGCGCCGTCCTTGGCGATGCCGCCCGCTTCGTACTTTTTTCCCACCATGAAGCCCGTGATGTTCTGGAGGAAAACGAGCGGAATCCCGCGCTGGCTGCACAACTCGATGAAATGCGTGCCTTTCAGCGCAGATTCTGAAAACAGGATCCCGTTGTTCGCGACGATGCCGACCGGGTAACCCCAGATGCGCGCGAACCCGGTCAACAAGGTGGTGCCGTATTCCGCCTTGAACTCGTCGAGCTCGCTTCCGTCGACGATGCGCGCTACCACCTCGCGCACGTCGTAGGGTTTGCGCTTGTCTTCGGGGATGACCCCGTGCAATTCTTCGGCGGGGTAGAGCGGCTCGGCCGGCTCGCGCAGGGCGAGGCCCGCGCCTTTCGCGTTGCCGAGGTTGGCGACGATGGCGCGGGCGATCGCGATGGCGTGGGCGTCGTTTTGCGCGTAGTGATCGGCGACGCCCGATTGTCGCGCGTGTACCTCCGCTCCGCCAAGCTCCTCCGCCGAGACCACTTCCCCCGTCGCCGCTTTCACGAGGGGCGGTCCGCCGAGAAAAATCGTTCCCTGTCCTTTGACGATGATGGATTCGTCGGACATCGCGGGGACGTAAGCGCCACCGGCGGTGCACGAGCCCATCACCGCGGCGATCTGCGGAATTCCGCCAGCCGACATGATCGCCTGGTTGTAGAAGATGCGGCCGAAGTGCTCACGGTCGGGAAAGACCTCGTCCTGCTCCGGCAGGAAGGCGCCGCCCGAATCGACGAGGTAGAGGCAGGGAAGCCGGTTCTGAAGCGCGATCTCCTGCGCGCGCAGATGCTTCTTCACCGTGATGGGGTAGTAGGTTCCGCCCTTGACCGTGGCGTCGTTCACGACCACGACGCACTCCTTGCCCGAGACGCGGCCCACGCCGGTGATGACGCCTGCGCCCGGCGCTTCGTCCTCGTACACGCCGAAAGCGGCGAGCTGCGAAAGCTCGAGGAACGGCGACCCCGGGTCGAGGAGCAGGCGCAAACGCTCGCGCGGCAGCAGCTTTCCGCGGGCCACGTGCTTGGCGCGCGCCGGCTCGTCGCCGCCCTGCGCTGCGCGCTCGACCTTGGCGCGCAGATCGGCGACGAGCTCAGCCAGCGCACGGGCGTTCGCCTGGAATTCCTCCGACCGCGGGTTCAGCTTGCTCTTGATGACGGGCATTTCACCAGCCGCCGGTCGCGAGCCATTTGTCGATCTGATCCAGCCGGTCCGAGCCCCAGAAGGGCTCGCCGTCGACGATGATGTAGGGCGAGCCGAACGCGCCGCGGGCGATCGCTTTGTCCACTTCGACCCTGGTGCGGTCCTTGATCGCCTGATCGCTGATGCCGGCGCGGACTTCGTCGGCCGCGAGGCCGAGCTTCGCGCAGACCGAGACGGCGTTGTCCACGGCGGAAATGTCGACGTCGTCGACGAAGTAGGCGCGGTAGAGCGCTTTGGCGAGATCCTTCGCGCGCCTGGGTTCTTTTGCGTCTAGCCAGTAGAAGGCACGGCAAGGCGAAACCGAAGAAATTGGAAAGACCGCGGGGTGCCGGTAGGGAACGCCGTGATACTTTGCCGTTCGGATCATGTCGCGCAGATGATAGTTGCCCTTGAGGGGTATGGCGGGAAGCGGAGCGCCTCCGGTCGTCTTGAAGGCGACCCCGAGCAGAAACGGCCGCCAGCTTACCTCGCGTCCATGCTTCGCCCCGAGCGCGTCGATCTTGGTGCTCGCGATGTAACCGTAAGGCGAGGAAAAATCGAAATAGAACTCGATCGGGCTCGGCATCACGCAAGCTCGATCGCCATGGCGGTCGCCTCGCCTCCGCCGATGCACAGGCTCGCTACACCGCGCTTGCCTCCGGTTTTCTTGAGCGCGCCGATCAGGGTGACGAGGATGCGCGCGCCCGAGGCGCCGATCGGGTGGCCGAGGGCGCAGGCTCCGCCGTGAATGTTGACCCGGTCGTGCGGCAGGCCGTGTTCCTTCATCGCAGCCATGGTGACCACAGCAAAGGCCTCGTTGATCTCGTAGAGATCCACCTTTGCCGCGCTCCAGCCGGTCGCATCGAAGAGCTTCTTGATCGCGCCCACCGGCGCGGTCGTGAACCATCCCGGCTCCTGGGAATGCGTGCTGTGGCCGACGACCGCCGCCAGGGGTGCCAGGCCCAGTTTTCCGGCGGTGGAACGGCGCATCATGACCAGCGCCGCCGCGCCGTCTGAAATCGAGCTCGAATTCGCNGCGGTCACCGTGCCATCCTTGCGGAACGCGGGCTTCAGCGTCGGGATCTTCTCGAAGTTGGCCTTGAACGGCGGCTCGTCCTGCTCCATGAAGCGCTCGTTCTTTCCCGCTTTGATGGCAAGTGGCGTGATCTCCCAGGCGAAAGCGCCGTTCTTGCTGGCGGCTTGGGCGCGCTCGAGCGACGCGATCGCGAATCTGTCCTGTTCTTCCCGGGTGAAGTTGTATTTCCCCGCACAGTCTTCGGCGAAGCTGCCCATCAATTTGCCTTTGTCGTAGGCGTCCTCCAGTCCGTCGAGGAACATGTGGTCGACGACCTGCTGATGACCCATGCGGTAACCCGAGCGCGCCTTCGGAAGCAGATAAGGGGCGTTGGTCATCGATTCCATGCCGCCCGCGACCATGATTTCGTTCGTGCCGGCCGCGAGCAGGTCGTGTGCGAGCATCGCGGCCTTCATCCCCGAGCCGCACATCTTGTTCACGGTGGTGCTGCCGGTCGATAGGGGAAGCCCGGCGCCGAGCGCCGCCTGGCGCGCGGGCGCCTGGCCCTGACCGGCGGGAAGCACGCAGCCCATGATCACTTCCTGCACTCGATCCGGCTTGATGCCGGCACGCTCGACCGCGGCGCGGATAGCGGCCGCGCCCAACTGCGGCGCAGCGAGGTCTTTCAGCTCGCCTTGAAACGCGCCCATCGGAGTGCGGGCGGCGGAGACGATGACGACTGGATCGTTCAACATGGCAACTCTCCTTTCATGACTGCCGGGCTCAAGCGGTCTCGGAAAACAGCTCTCGCCCGATCAGCCAGCGGCGGATCTCGGAAGTTCCCGCGCCGATCTCGTAGAGCTTCGCGTCGCGCCACAGGCGCCCGGTCGGGTAGTCGTTGATGTAGCCGTTGCCGCCGAGACACTGGATCGCCTCGCCCGCCATCCAGGTCGCCTTTTCGGCGGCGTAGAGAATGGCGCCGGCCGCGTCCTTGCGCGTGGTTTCGTTGCGGTCGCAGGCTTGGCCGACCGCGTACACATAAGCCCGACAGGCGTTCAATGTCGTGTACATATCGGCGAATTTTCCCTGCATCAGCTGGAACTCGCCGATCGGCTGGCCGAACTGCTTGCGCTCATGGAGGTACGGGACGACCACATCCATGCACGCCTGCATAATACCCAGGGGCCCGCCCGCGAGCACGGCGCGCTCGTAGTCAAGGCCCGACATCAGGACGTTTACGCCGCGACCCGCCTCCGACAGTATGTTTTCCTCCGGTACCTCACAGTCCTGGAACACGAGTTCGCAGGTGTTCGAGCCGCGCATCCCCAGCTTGTCGAGCTTTTGTGCCGTGGAAAAACCCCTGAAGCCTTTCTCGACGATGAAGGCGGTGAGCCCCCTCGGGCCTGCGTCGGCATCGGTCTTGGCGTAGACCACGAGCACGTCGGCGTCCGGGCCGTTGGTGATCCACATCTTGCTGCCGTTCAGGACGAAGCGGCCCTTTCGATATTCGGCCCGGGTCTTCATCGAGACGACGTCCGACCCCGACCCGGGCTCGGACATGGCGAGCGCGCCGACCCAGTCCCCGGCGACGAGCTTCGGGAGGTATCTGCGCTTCTGGGTCTCGGTCCCGTTCCTGCGGATCTGGTTGACGCAGAGATTGGAGTGCGCGCCGTAGGAGAGACCCACGGAAGCCGAAGCCCGGCTGATTTCCTCCATCGCGACGATATGCGCCGCATATCCCATCATGGTGCCGCCATAGGCTTCCTCCACGGTGACACCGAGAAGCCCGAGGGCGCCCATCTTCTTCCACAGATCGGAGGGGAACTGGTTGGAGCGGTCGATCTCGGCGGCGCGCGGGGCGATCTCGGCTTGAGCGAAGCCGCGCACGGTGGCGCGCAGCATGTCGATCTCCTCGCCAAGGGCGAAACGCAGNCCCGGCAACTCGATCGCCGGGGTGCCGCCGGAGAGGTTGCGGGCTCGATCCATTCGAGGAGATTCCAGGGGAAGGGAAAGACTTTACTTTACGTTTACGTAAACGTCAATCATAGCTCAAGGCTGCCGGGCCCGTGCGGGGGGCCTGCGGCGCCTTGCGCTCACGAGGATCTTGCGCGACTGGCGCTCGAACGCGCGGATCTCGGAAAGGACCTCCTCGATCTCTTCGCGCTGGCGCTCGAGCTGCTCGCGGCGGGCGGCGAGCGTTGCGACGAACTTCTCCAGCTGAGGCCGCTCGTCGGGCGCAGAATCGTAGAGNTCCAGCATCTCGTTCACCTCGGCGAGGGAGAANCCGAGGCGCTTCCCGCGCAGTATCAGCTTGAGGCGCACCCAGTCTCGCTTGGTATAGACGCGCCGCGTGCCGTCGCGCCCCGGGCTGAGCAGGCCTTCATCCTCGTAGAAGCGGATGGCTCGATGGGTTACGTCGAACTCGCGCGCAAGATCGGCGATGCTGTAGGTTTCGGCGTGCTCGTTCATCGGCGAAACGCGGAGCGCTTTCGTACGGTTTGTGGCGGGCGGCGCCATAATCTGCGAGAATTCGCACCTTTCGCCGCGGGAAGCTTCGGATTCTACTCCGACCTCCTTGCACCCTCCAAAGCGCGTGACCCCTGAATCCATCCTGGAGTATCCCCACGCCGCGCCGCCGGCGCCCGGCGAGGCCCTGCAGGTCGCGCCCGGCGTGCACTGGCTGCGCATGCCGCTGCCGTTCGCGCTCGACCACATCAACCTTTGGCTGCTCGAAGACGACGAAAGCTGGACCTTCATCGACTGCGGCATCGGCGACGACGCCACGCGCGCGCTGTGGGAACGCATCTTCGCCGGACGCATCGCGGGCCGCCCGATCAGGCGCCTCGTCGTCACGCACCATCATCCCGACCATGCGGGTCTGGCTTTGTGGCTGACCGAGCGCACCGGCGCCGAATTCTGGATGCCGCAGGCCGAGTATTTCGCCGCGCATGCGATGCGCGAAGGGAGCGCGGGTTTCGGCTTCGACCAGGTCGTGTCGATGTTCGAGCGCAACGGACTCGCCGGAGACAAGCTCGAGCTGATGAAGCAGCGCCGCACCAATTATCGGACCCGGGTGCCTGGCTTTCCCTCCGTGTACCGCCGCTTGATGGACGGGCAGGTGCATCGCATCGGCGGCCGCGATTGGAAGGTGGTCATGGGATACGGCCATGCACCCGAACACGCCGCGCTCTACTGCGAGGAGCTCGGCGTGCTCATCTCCGGCGACATGGTGCTCCCCAGGATTTCGACCAACGTCAGCGTTTGGGCGAACGAGCCGGAGGGAAACCCGCTCGCGCTTTTCCTCGACTCGATATCGCGCTACGCCGGACTGCCCGCGACCACGCTCACGCTCCCTTCGCACGGCCTGCCGTTCAGGGGTTTGCGCGAGCGGATCGCGCAGCTCCAGGAGCATCACCGCCTGCGGCTTGCCGAGCTGCACGAAGCCTGCGAGACGCCCAGGGCCGCGGCGGACGTGCTCGATACGCTGTTTCGCCGCAAGCTCGACACGCACCAGCTCTTCTTCGCCATGGGCGAGGCGATGGCACACCTGCACTTGCTCCACGACGATGGGCGCTTGAAGCGTTCGGTCGGCTCAGACGGCGTGTTTCGCTACGCTCAAAACTAGCAACATGCCCGCAACGCAGTCCCCACCCGATCCTGCCGAGAGCGCGAGGGTGTTCGCCGAGGTGGCGGAGCGCTCCAGCCGCATCATGGGGGAGTTTCTGCAGCGTCAGGCCGGCGGCCAGGGCGTCGCCTACAGCGACGAGTTCGGAATCGCCCGCGCATTCACGGATCTTGCAGCGCGCATGCTGGCCGATCCCTGGAAGCTCGCGGAGATGCAGACGAAGATGTTCTGGGACCACGTCGCGCTCTGGCAGTCGAGCCTGCTGCGTATGCTCGGAAGGGAAGTCCCGTCGGTCGCCGAGGCAGCCAAGGGCGACAACCGTTTTCGCGACGCCGGCTGGCAGGACCAGTTCCTGTTCGACTACATCAAGCAGTCCTACCTGATCGCTGCGCGCCATCTTCACGATGCCGTGGCGTCGGTCGAAGGCCTACCGGAAGAGACCAGCAAGAAAGTTAATTTCTACACGCGCCAGTACATAGACGCGCTGTCGCCGTCGAACTTCGCTCTCACCAACCCGCAGGTGCTGCGCGAGACGCTGAACACCGGTGGCCAGAACCTGCTCAAGGGCTTGAACAACCTGCTCGCCGATATCGAGCGCGGCGGCATCCGCATGGCGGACGAAAAAGCATTCAAGCTCGGCGTGAATATCGCCACGGCCCCCGGCAAGGTGGTCTTCCAGAACGAGCTCATGCAGCTCATTCAATATGCCCCCAGCACGGAGACGGCGTTCAGGCGGCCGCTTCTCGTGATCCCGCCGTGGATCAACAAGTATTACATCCTCGATCTGCGCGAGAAGAATTCCTTCGTCCGATGGGCCGTCGAGCAGGGCCACACGGTGTTCGTGATCTCCTGGGTCAATCCTGACGGGCGCTATGCCGGCAAGACCTTCGAGAATTACATGTTCGAAGGGCCGCTAGCGGCGCTCGATGCGATCGGCCGGGCGACCGGCGAGAACGAGGTCAACGTCATCGGTTACTGCCTCGGAGGGACGCTGCTCGGCGCAACGCTCGCGTGGATGGCGCAAAGGAACGACCGGCGCGCCGCCTCGGCGACGTTCTTCGCGTCGCTGCTCGATTTTTCCATCCCGGGCGAGCTCGGGGTGTTCATCGACGATGCGCAGGTCGAGAACCTGGAACGGCGCATGCGGGAGCGCGGCTACCTCGAGGGCTCCGAGATGGCGGCCACCTTCAACATGCTGCGCGCGAACGACCTAGTGTGGTCGTTCGTCGTCAACAACTATCTGCTCGGGAAGGATCCCTTCCCGTTCGATCTCCTTTACTGGAATTCCGATTCCACGCGCATGCCGGCGAAGATGCACAGCTTCTACCTTCGCGAGATGTACCTCGCCAACCGGCTCAAGGTACCCGGCGGCATCACGCTGGGCGGTGTGCCGATCGACCTCAGGAAGATCGTGATACCGGCGTATTTCGTTTCCCCTCTCGAGGACCACATCGCGCCGTGGAAATCGACATACAGGGGCGCGCGCATCCTCTCCGGTCCCACCCGTTTCGTGCTCGGGGGCTCCGGGCACGTCGCCGGCATCGTGAATCCGCCGTCGGCGAAAAAATACGGCTACTGGACCGCAGCCGAGCTCCCCGAATCGGCCGACGAATGGCGGGCGGGGGCGAGCCGGAGCGAAGGCTCGTGGTGGATCGACTGGCAGGCCTGGATCGCCGGCCTGAACGGGCCCGACCGGGTGCCGGCCCGCGTTCCCGGCACCGGGGCACTGCAAGCCCTCGAGGACGCCCCGGGGTCTTATGTGAGCGTCCCCGCCTGAGCCGGAATCATCCGGCGGCGCGATCGAGGCTCTCGCGGAATCGCCTGAGATACCGCAAGCCCTCGATGGCGCGGCTGCCATACCAAGCGGTCATCTCTCCGTCGATGAGAGCGATGTTCTTCTCCCGCATGAACGATTCGGCGCGCAGCTCGGAGACATGCGCCTCGCGGAAGAGGTACGGTTCGCTCGACAGCAGCACGACCCGGGCGCCGTCGAGTACGCCGCTGTCGAGCTCGATCTTCGGGTAGCGATCGGCGCAGTCCGCCGGGACGGTTTCCCATTTCACGAGCGCGAGCATCCGCGAAACGTAGGTATCGCGCGACACCGTCATCCAGGGATTTTTCCATATCAGGTAGAGCACGCGATCGAGCGGAAAGCTGCGCGCCGCCGACTGCAGCGCCGCGTACGCCGCTTCGAATTCACCGCACAGCGCTTCGGCCTGGTCTTCCCGCCCGAATATTCCGCCGATCAGCCGGTAGAGCGCCAGGTTGTCGATGGGCGCGAGCGGGTGCGTGACGATCAGCTCGGGAACGAACTCTGCGAGCGCGCGCGCGTCATCGTCCCTGTTCTCGTCGATATTGAGGATGACGTGGGTGGCCCGCAGCGCGCGCAGCTTGTCGAGATCGACGTCCTTGGTGCCGCCGACCTTTGGGATTCGGCGAACGACCTCGCGAGGATGGACGCAGAAGCCGGTCCTGCCCACCAGTTGGGCCGCGAGCCCGAGATCGCAGACGAGCTCCGTAATGCTGGGTACCAGACTCACGATGCGCGCTCCGCGGCGAGCCGGCTTGTGCCGCGTGCCCACGGCGTCGACGAGTCCCGCCCCGGGCCCGCTCACAGAGGGAGACCGCGCGCTTTTCGCGGCGCGCGCGCGAAAAGCCGGTCGAACAGCCAGCGCGGCAGGCGGCGAAGCGCAAAGGAAACGAGCGCCATCTGCCAGGGAACGACCGCGAAGCGGCGCTTCCCGGCGATGACGCGGGCAAAGCGCCGTGCTGCTTCGTCCGCGCCGATGATGAACGGCATCCGGTAGCGGTTCGACGCGGTCATCGCGGTGCGGATATAGCCGGGACATATCGTGACTACGGCCACGCCCGAGCCGCGAAGCTCCACGCGTAGACTCTCCAGATAGGTGATTGCTGCCGATTTGGAAGCGCTGTAGGCGCCTCCGCCGGGCAGCCCGCGAAAGCCGGCGACGCTCGCGATGCCGACCAGCGTGCCGCTGCCACGCGCACGCATCGGCGCAACGAACGGCTGAAACGTCGCGGCCATTCCGAACACGTTCGTGTCCATGATCTTGCGGAAGGCGGGAAGGTCCTCCGGATTCTCGGACGAGGTGCCGACGCTGATGCCCGCGTTAGCGATCACGATGTCGGGCACTCCGAAGCGCTCCGTGAAATCGGCTGCNGCGGCCTGCAGGCTGGCGGCGTCGGTCACGTCCACTTGATAGCAGGACCCGGTGCAGAACAAGCTCGAGAGCAGCGCCTGTGTCGGGACTAGCCGTCTCGCGCACAAGCCGAGCACCGCTCCCTGGTGCGCGTAGTGCGCCGCGAGTGCGGCGCCGATCCCGCGCGATGCGCCAGTGATGAAGACCTTGGGACCGGGAAACACCGGACGGCAGGGCGCGGCGCTTACCGGAGGCGCTCTTCGCGCGCGAGCTTCACCAGATGGTCGACCACCTGGATGACCTGCTCGGTGCCGNCCGCGAGGCGTGCCGAGGTCAGGAACTTGCCGTCGACGATGAACGTCGGCACCCCGTGCACGTCGTAGGCCTTCAGCAGTTCTCGCGCCTGCGCGACCTTGGCCGCGACTCCCGGTGAGCCGTAAACCTCCGCGAACTTCTGCCGCTCGATGCCGTTACGCGCCGCCCAATCGACCATGATTTTCTCGTCATTGAGCTTTACGTTCTCGAAGTGAAACTGGTCGTAGACCGGCCAGTGAAGCCGGCCGAGCCGTCCCAGGGTTTCGAGCGTATAGAACAGTTTCGCGAAAGGTTCCCATGCTTCCGTGGAAAGCGCCGGCACGCGGCGGATCGCGACATATTCAGGTGCCGTGCCCAGCCAGCGGGAGAGAAACGGCTGGGTTTCGTAGCAGACCGGGCAGCCGTAGTAGAAGAATTCGATCACCTCGATGCGCCCGTCCGCCGCGGCCGGACGCTGGGGTTCGATGCGCTGAAATTCGCGCCCCGGCTGGATCTGGGCCGATGCGGCGCCGGCGAGCAGAGCGAACACCGACGCGAACAGCCATTTCTCCAGGCGGTCCC
>JGI25616J43925_10000484_pt1 | contig 14267 bp, 10 predicted proteins | sample GraSoi2013_100cm_FD_43925 | JGI IMG/M metagenome (IMG submission 43925) | reverse complement strand
CTTTCGAACTCCTCCGGAGAGAGTTCGTCGAATGGGTANGACTGCTTTTGTGACATATACTTACGACGCTATTCCCCACAGCTGGTGTGGCCATCCGTAGCTTTTATCGTCAAGTGCTACATATTGCAGTGATGCAGCGCACAAGTCGCGCAGCGATAGAAGCCCTAGGGAGACTCTTTCGTTGACGCGACACTGACAACGTACTTCAAGAAAAGATCAATGCCTTTTCGCCCTAACTGCATAGTCACATCCCTCGAGCAAGTGACGCTGGATTGCTTCCCAGCCAAGTCGCTCATCAAATGCCTTCGAGTGGGCCGTGTACAAATACACCGTATCGACCGCCAGAGCCTTCGCTTCGCGCTCAATATGCGTAGTGATGAAGCCGGCCGCCGGCGGGCTCTCTCGCCTGGGAAACGCAGCAGCTCATTCAATTCCCAGCTCTTTCTTCATTTGCTCGCGCATTGCGAATTTCTGTACCTTCCCGGTGACAGTCATAGGGAAGTCAGTCACGAATCGAATGTATCGGGGGATTTTGTAGTGAGCGATTTGTCCGCGACAGTATTCCTGCATCTCATCGACCGTAGCGTCGGCGCTCGCTTTGAGCTGAATCCACGCGCAGAGTTCCTCGCCAAACTTAGAGTCAGGGATACTGCACACATGAACGGCTGACACTTTTGGATGACTAAAGAAGAACTCCTCGATCTCGCGCGGATAGATATTCTCGCCGCCGCGGATGACAACGTCTTTCAAACGGCCGGTGATCTGGCAATAGCCGGCTGCGTCGATCACACCTAAATCGCCCGTCTGCATCCAGCCCGCCTCATCGACAACTTCTCGCGTCTTTTCGGAATCATTCCAGTAGCCGCACATCACTGAGTAGCCGCGGATTTGGATCTCCCCTTGCGTCCCGCTCGGCGGGCACTCGCCCGTTTGATCCACGATTCTTGCCTCCAGATGCGGATGCACCCGCCCGACCGTCGTCACCCGCCGCTCGACCGGATCATTGACGGCACTTTGAAAGCTCACCGGACTGGTCTCGGTCATGCCGTAGCAGATGGTCATGTCCGGCATGTGCATTTCATCCATGACCCGCTTCATGACTTCGATGGGACACGGAGCGCCGGCCATGATGCCGGTGCGAAGGCTAGAAAGGTCGTGCGAAGCAAAGTCGTTCGACTCGAGTTCGGCGATGAACATCGTTGGCACTCCATACAGTGCCGTGGCACGCTCCCGCGCAACCACCCGCAGCGTGGCCGCGGCGTCAAAGGTTTCAGTCGGATAAATCATGGCGGCACCGTGCGTTATCGCGGCCACGTTTCCCATCACCATGCCGAAGCAGTGATATAGCGGTACCGGAATACAGACACGGTCATATTCAGTAAGACGGATGCCCTCACCGACGAAGAAGCCATTGTTGAGGATGTTGGTGTGGCTGAGCGTGGCGCCTTTCGGCGATCCCGTCGTGCCGCTGGTGAACTGGATATTGACCGCGGTGTCTGGCTCTATTTGATTTTGCAAGAGATCCAGTTGTCGACGATGCGAATCATCCCCCAGACGCAGCACTTCCGGAAAAGACAGGCACCCGAGCGTCGGCTCGTCACCCAACCGGATCACCCATCGCAGGTCCGGCACTCTCGCGCTTTGCAGAGAGCCGCCGCGAGCACTGCTCAATTCCGGCAGCAGTGTTTGGAGCATTTCGATGTAGTCGCTGCTTCTTAACCGTGCGGCGCTTACCAAGGCGCGACAGCCCACCTTATTCAGACAGAACTCGAGTTCGGACAGCCGATAAGCCGGATTGATGTTGACGAGAATCAATCCTGCTTTGGCGCTCGCGAATTGCGTCACGGTCCACTCGCTGCAATTGGGTGCCCAAATACCCACGCGGTCGCCGGGATTCAAGCCAAGCGCGACAAAGCCGGCCGCCAATTGATTCACTTGCTGCGCGAGTTCGCTGTAGGACCAATGGATGGATTGATGGGCCACGATCAGCGCGTCGCGCGCCGCGAAGCGCTGGCTCATGTCATCAAAGGCGGCGCCAATCGTCTTACGCTTTAATGCGACCGCGTCAGACCCCTTGACGTAGCTCAGCGGCACGGAACAATTTTAGGTTGATGACGCCTCATCAGGCTCTCTGCTTAAGCAATGACGGTCGTGGGTTTCGAATGCGCCGCCTTCACCGTCCGGCCCTCGGCTAATGCCATTAGCAAGAATAAAGCCGCGGGCACGCCGGCCGCCATCCAAAAGATCTGCGGCAAGCTGAAATGACTGCGAATGAGCCCGACCGCGAATGTACCGACGCCGCCTCCCGCCATCATCGCAGCCGTCAGTATGGAGGCGCACCACGCCACCGATTGCTTGAACCGGCTGCTGGTCAAGCCAATGATGAGCGGAAATAATGCGGAGCAGCCGAATCCCGCGATAGCGTAAAAACTAAGGGCCGACGCCCTTGAGTCCACATGCGGCAATCCGATGAAGGCGACTGCCATGAGCAAGGGTAACGTGAGAGCAATAACGACGGGACGGATGGCGACCATCGCGAAGGAGAGCACGAGGCGGCCCACCGTAATGGAGGTCCAAAACGTGGTCAGCGCAAGCACGGCAGTCTCCAATGACTGGCCCAGAACCTCCTTGAGGTAAATCACCGCCCAATTGGAAAAGGTTCCTTCCGCCATCGCATACAAGAATGCCGCGCACACCATCAGCCAAAAATAGCTGCTCGACACGGCTGCGTTGACGGCCGGGTCGTCAGTCGCGGGCGCAGCGGTGCGAACGTTACTGCGCAGTGTGACGAGGAGTACCAATCCCGTGAACAGTGCCACCGCGGTGGGCGCCATCGCCCAGTGACCGGCGTTCGCGAATGCCCCAAAGAGGATCGGCCCGGTGGCAAATCCCACACCCGCGATCATGTGCAGCACGGTGATCGATGAGTGGGGACGATTCGGAAAAAGAGCCACCGCGAGTGCGTTCAATGAACCGACGCACAAACCGAAGCCGAACCCAAAACTCGAAGTGCTCAGCAAGATCAAGTTAAAGGCTGTCATCGAGTCCGCCATCGCGGAAGCGGCTAGCATGGCCTGCGACAATAAGATCAATACCAGCGACATGGAGTAGACGGGCTTGATACCGACGCGCTGCGCTAAAGTTCCGCCGCCGAGCGCACCAACAATGGCGGCGACGAGTAGGGGCAGGTAAATCGCGCCGTACTGCGTATCTGAAAATCCATGCACCTGGCGCAGCACCGTGCTGCTTGCCGAGTAACTGACTTGGGTGAACCCGATGGCCAACGCCCCGCAGTACAGACTGCATATCGCGCCGAGCGAACCGGGTTTGGTCACCACCGCGGGAGCGGCCACCGATCAGAACCTTTCACTGAAGGTGACCCCGTAGGTCGCAGGCATACCCACCAGCCGAACCAGCGCATCCTGGTGATCCTCGGCATGAACGATGTAAAACTTATCCGTCACGTTCTTGCCCCAGAATTGCAAGCGGTATTTGCCACCCTCGCGCTCCATGCCGGCACGCAGATCCAGCAGCGTGTAATTGGGTATATCCGAATAAATGCTGTCGCCGAAAAAGGAATGCGAGTCGCCGATGTGCTCTCCCGAGGCGCCGACGAATCCAGTCCACTGTGCCAACAGCGGGAACTTATACTCAGCATCCGCCAAAATTTGCCATTTCGGACTGCCGGGCAGCGACTCGCCTTTGCGGTTGGCCGCGACGCCCAAAATATTGGGGGCGATGAAATCCGACGTGACCTTGGTATCGACGTACGAGGCAGATGCGGTCATGATGAGTCCCGCGGTGGCGCGCCACGACAGTTCCATCTCGGCGCCTTTGACTCGCGACTTCGGCACAGAGACGAGTGTGGGTATATCGCCGAAGGGCGCGACAAAGACATAGCCAGCGGATTGTTTGTTTTTGTAGTCCATATTGAACACGGCCGAGGAGAACTGCAGCCTATGGTCGAGCAGCGACGCCTTGAAACCTAGCTCAAAGCTCAAGACTTCTTCCTGAGGTGCAAATATCGCCTCACCTTCGAACGGTAGCACTACATTCGCGAAATTACCCGCCTTGAAGCCACGGGTTGCGCTGATGTACGTGTTGGTATCGGGCGTTGGCTTCCAATTGGTCGCCAGGCGCCAGGCAACATTGCTCTCGCTTGCGCTTCGGGTCACTTGCGCATTCGGATCGTTAAGGGTGATGGGCGCACCGACCGGAAGATTATGGGCCGCGGCATAATCCGTCGTGGCCAAGGTGATGCAGCCATGCGGCGGAATCTGATAGTTACCAATCCCCGCACCGGTAATTTCGTTGGACAACAAGGTAAATGCCGCCGCCAAATCACCGCCGCCGGTGTCGTTAAGGCAGGCGTGGTAGTCGCGATGTTGCGAAGTCGCGCGCACCGAACCCTGCACGCCAATCGAATCGGTCACCGCATAATCGAGACCGCCGAACGCACTCAAGGTCCGTGCCTTCTGTGCCTCCGGTTGATCCAAGGAATTAAAATACAGGTTTCGTCCCGGCACGATGAAACTCGGATAGCCAGAACCTGCATAATTGATGTTGGTATTAGAGCCGATGAACTCGACGAGCTGGGACTCCACGGTGTCATCGTTCTCGTAGTTGCCGCCGATCATCCACTTCAGCGATTCGTTGATCAGCGATCCCGACAAACGCAGCTCTTGCGTAAACGACTGTAAGTGTCCTCGATCGGTGATGTACACATTCATGTACGGCGTGCCATCGTTGTCGGTGGGAATCTTCAATCGATTGTCCGAATAGGCCGTGATGGAAATCAATGTCATGTCCCAAGGCAGCCGATAGGTGGTATGCAACGAGGTTTGAAGAAAGGTGTTCGCGGTTTTAAAGCTGCGATTCGGATCCCAATCTGCGATACGATTATCTTTCGTCGCCGGGGGAAAGGCGATCAATGACGGCTCTAAACGCTGGTCACGGCCCGGTTGGCTATTGAGCGGCGAGAAGCCTACGTATTGCNGCGCCTGCGTATCGGATCGATTACTGTAGCCATTCACGTTGAGTTCAAAATCGAGCTTGTCGCTGGCCTGCCAATCCAGCAAGAAACGCATGGCGAAAAAGTCGCGCGCTCCCAAGGTCGCAGCGCGGGACTGGCTTTGCTGCCAATCCCCACGCCGGTCGCTGACCACGTAGAAGCGTGCTTGCACCGTGTCCGCCAGTGGGCCGCTCAAGAATCCACCGATTTTCGTGGCGCCGAAGTTTCCGACGGTGGCGTCATAGCCCGCAGCGAATTCCTTGGTCGGCTTGGCGGCGATGAAGTTGATGGCACCGCCCGTGACGTTCTGGCCGAACAAGGTGCCCTGGGGACCCTTCAACACTTCGACGCGATCCAAGTCGATCACGGCACCGGCCGCCATGGTAGTGAACGGCAATGGCACCTGGTCTACGTACACGGATACGGTGGGCGCGATGCCGAGCGATTCATTGTAAAAGCCTAAACCGCGGATAGTGAACACTTGTGTGCCATAGCCCGTCGGGCGCTCTGTGAATCCGGGAACTACCGTTTCCAAATCGGCAGGATTGCCAATGCCCCTTTTGTTCAGTTGATCTCCGGTGACGTTGGTCACATCTATCGGAACGTCTAACAGGCGTTCTGATCGCTTCTGTGCCGTGACCACCACTTCGTCGAGCTGATCCGTGTTTGCGGCAGTCGCTAGTTGCGCTCCCGCAGCGATCACCAGCAACGTCAGGCTCAAGCACCACCCCGAAGAGCGGCGTGTCGAGGTCATGCTCTCGGTCGCTTGATTGGTTCTTAGTCGCATCATTCTGTTTCCCCCACCCTTCATGTCGTTGTTCAGCATTCGCGCGCGAATTCAATGTCTGCCTTAAGGACGCCATGCTCGTAGATTTGCCGGTGCACGGCCCGGTCGAGACGATCTGCGTCGTTGTCGAGCACCTGCGTCATGACGACTGCCGCAAGCTCGTGCTTGGGATCAATCCAGAAATGAGTCGACGCCGCGCCGCCCCAAAAAAGGCTGCCGGGCGCCACCGGCGTCTGTGCCAATTCCTCGTCGCGAAAGATGCCGAGTCCCAAGCCGAATCCTGTGCCTTTGCTCACATCCAAGGTCGACGCCCCCAACGCATCGTCCGTCACCTGCGGGAGGCTCATTTCCGCGACGGTCGCCGGCGATAAATAGCGCCGTCCGCCGAATTCACCCTGCCCGAGCAGCATTCGAGCGAAACGCAGGTAATCTTCCACCGTCGATACCAGCCCACCGCCTGCGGAGAAGAAGGTCGGCTTATCTCGATAATCGCTATGATTCACGGCATCGACGAGCTGCAAGCCCGTCGGGCTCGTGCGATAACTCGAGGTGAATCGGTGTAATTTGCACGGCGGTACGTGGAATGCGGTATCGACCATGCCGAGCGGCGCGAACAGCGCCTCCTCAAGAAATTCGTCCAGGGCCCGGCCTGTGACCCGGCTCAGCACAATGCCAATCACGTCAACGGCAACGCTGTATTCGAAAGCGACGCCGGGTTGATGCACGAGCGGAACGGCTGCAAGAGCCGCGATAAATCCGTTCTCGGCTTGCTGTGGCGAGGGGTCCTCAGCGAGCGGAGCCACGCGAACGGCCGAGGGCTTAATCCCGTGTCGGCGATATAGTTGTTGGACGGGACCTTCGATGTTGAATCGATCGGCCATGAAGTGATAGGTGAATCCCGCCGTATGCGTTAGCAGGTGTCGCAATGTGATCGGGCGAACGAGCGGCACGGTCGCAAGCGTTCCGTGAAGACCCACGTTTTGGTAAACGCGTACGCTCTGTAACTCAGGCACGTAACGGGTGATCGGGCCATCAAGCTCGAGAGAACCGTTTTCGACCAACATCATCGCAGCCACTGAGGTAATCGGCTTGCTCATGGAAAAGATGCGAAAGACGCTGTCGGCACGCAGCGGAGCGCCGGTTTCTAGGCTGGACGCACCACCAAACCCGGTGGCTAAACGACTACCATGCAGGTCAATCGCATAGCCATAGCCCGGGATCTGCCGTCGTTCGACGTAGCCGTCGAGCAGCGACTTGATGCCCGAGGCAAATCGAGTGTCATCGTTGTTCATGCCGGCCTTACCCCTGAAGCGCGGGCCGGATCATCACATGGCCGATCAGGAAAGTCCACCATACAATCACTATGTCCGTTTAGCGGACTATGTTTTTGGGAATTCCTGGCCGGGAGATGCGCTTGGATGCGATACTCAGCATGCTTGATTGCCACTAACAATTCATCGATCGACGGCCAGCCCATGGATGACGACAACGATTTAAAACACAGCGCGGTGGATAAGGCGCTCGTACTCTTAAAGCTGTTGGGCGACTTCGCCTCGCATGGTGAGGTGCGTTTGGTTGATGTGGTTAAAGCCTCGGGATACCAGAGGCCCACGGTGCATCGGCTGCTTGCAACGTTGAAGAATCACGGCTTCGTCGAGCAGGATCAGGAAGGCGGGACGTACCGGCTCGGCAGTAAGATCATGGCGCTGGGCGCGCAAGCCTACGGCACGGCCGACGTGCGCGAAATTGCGCGCCCCTTCATGCTCGAGTTGTCGAAGAAGACTTCAATGACCATTCATCTGGCCATTCTCGATGGAAGTGAAGTGGTGTACATCGATAAAATACAGGCGCTGGCGCCCATTCAATTGGCTTCTGGCATTGGCTGGCGTGGTGGCCTGCACTGCACCGCGTTGGGCAAAGCCATTACCGCCTTCGTCGGCCTGGAACTGCGCAATCGTGCGCTGCAGGCGGGTTTGAAAACGCGCACACCACATACCATCATCGATCCGACGGAATTCGACGCTGAATTGGCGCGTATCGTCGCGCGCGGCTATGCCATCGATGACCAAGAAAATGAACCCGAGGTCAGATGCGTTGCNGCGCCGATTTTCAATGCCGCGGGTCGAGCGGTGGCAGGTATGAGTGTATCCGGAACGACTTCACAGGTCACCTCGCAGCTCGCTTTGAAATTCGGCGAAGACGTGCGCGCGGCCTGCCTCAATGTCAGCGAAAAGGTTGGGTTTCGCGTCCGTAAATCGCGCGCGGCGCAATGAGCCCATCGCCCACCCTGATATTTCACCGGCGGACTTCGTCCTTGCATTAGTCCATGATTTGGATTATTAGTCCACTATGCAGACTGATAATCTATCTAACCTGAGGCAGCTAGGCCGCACCCCGCTTCACCTTTCCACGCTGGGTTTTGGGGGCGCGCCACTCGGCAATCTGTTCACCGCGGTCGACGAATCTGATGCAGTCGCTGCGCTCGACGCGGCCTGGGAATTAGGTGTGCGTTACTTCGACACCGCACCGCTATACGGCTTGGGCCTTAGCGAAGTCCGGCTCGGCCGCGCACTCGCTCATCGTCCACGCGCGCAATTCTGTTTGTCCACGAAGGTAGGCAGACTCTTGGATATCAGTACGCAGGGAGCGCACGGCGGCCTGTACGTCGACACGCCCTCTGTGCAGCCCCGCTTCGACTATAGCTACGATGGTTGCCTGCGATCGATCGAGGCAAGTCTGCGCCGACTATGCTTGGACCGTATCGACATTGTCTTCATCCATGATGTTGATTCGTGGACCCACGGCGCTGAGCAGGTCGAGCCGAGATTTCTGGAGGCAATGAACGGTGCCTATCGAGCGCTCGAACATCTGCGCNAAAGCGCTGTCATCGGCGCCATCGGCGTGGGTGTGAATGAATGGCAGATCTGCGAGCGATTTCTGGAAGCTGGTGATTTCGATGTGTTTCTGCTTGCCGGCCGTTATACCTTGTTGGAACAAGAGGCGGTGCGAACCTTTTTGCCGGCTTGTAAGGAGCGCGGCGCCGCCGTGGTGATTGGCGGTCCGTACAACACCGGCATCTTGGCCACCGGCGCCACGCCCGACGCACGCTACAACTATCACCCTGCCGACGACTCGATCAAGCACCGCGTCCGTCACTTGGAAGACATTTGTGCCGCGCACCGCGTGTCACTGCCAGCCGCCGCATTACAGTTTCCGCTATTCCATCCCAGTGTGACTTCGGTCATTCCGGGAGGCCGCAACGCCCGAGAAGTGCGCAGCAACGCCGCTTTCATGACCGAGTCGATTCCCCCGGCTTTTTGGCAGGAACTCAAAACCCGCGGCTTGCTCGATCGTGCCGCGCCCATCGACTTGCCTCGTCTCGCCCATGCGCGTTGACAGTCATGTACATCATTGGTCGCTGCGCCGCGGTGACTATGGGTGGCTCAGGCCCGATATGCACTCCATTTATCGGGATTTTGGCGCAGCAGATTTTGATCCGCTGCGTCGAGCAGCCCACATCGACCGCGTGATCCTGGTGCAGGCCGCGGCAACCATTGAGGAAACGGCCTATTTGATGACCCTTGCGAGGCGCAGCGCGTATGTGATGGGCGTCGTGGGCTGGCTCGATTTTGACGATCCTGACGCCGCCCAGTTGACGCATGCAGCCGCGCGCGATCTCCGCTTGTTGGGATTGCGGCCCATGATTCAAGACATCGACGATGACCGCTGGATGTTGAGCGGTGTGCTCGACCCGATGCTGCAATCGATGGCGGCACACGGTCTAGTATTCGACGCCCTGGTGCGGGAGCGCCATCTGCCGCATCTGTACACACTGGCGCTGCGTCACTCCGATGTTTCTTTCGTGATCGATCATGCGGCCAAGCCCAACATGACCCCGCTTGGCTTCGCTGGATGGCAGGCACCCATCGCGCGCTGCGCATCACTGCCGAATGTTCACTGCAAATTATCGGGGCTACTGACCGAACTTGCGCCGGCACAGAACGTCGAGGATCTCGAACGCTTCGTTCGCCACCTCGTTGATAGCTTCGGCACAGAGCGCTTGCTCTGGGGCAGCGATTGGCCGGTCCTCAATCTGGCGAGCGATTATCAAACCTGGCTCGATCTCTCGCGCACGCTCCTCGCCTCCTTAAGCAGCGAGGCGCAGGACGGCATTTTTGGCGACAACGCATTGGCGTTGTACGAGCGAGCTGCATGAACAAGTCAATGCTACGTTTATCCGAGATCGACGATGTTGCGGTTGCCACCGTTGATCTCGAGCGAGGCGCCCACGCACTCGGCGTCGAAGCGCTGCAGCGTATTCCTGCGGGGCACAAACTGGCACTGCGCGATCTGCGTCAGGGCGATTTCGTCCGTAAATATGCCCATGTCATCGGGCGGGCCACCGCCGACATCCGCCGCGGCGAGCACGTCCACACGCACAATTTATCGGCCGATGGCGTTGAGTCCGATGGCCAAGCCAAGTCGCTCGATCCCTTCGTGCTCAATGCTGGGCCGTTGCCGACCACCTTTAACGGATTCTTGCGTCGCGACGGGCGCGTGGGTACCCGCAACTATGTCGGCATCCTGACTACTGTGAATTGTTCGGCGTCGGTTGCACGGGCGATCGCGCGCGCACTGGAGGGTGAGGCGGCAGCGCTGGCTCCCCAAATCGATGGTGTCGTCGCGCTGGGTCATGGGTCAGGGTGTGCTCTTGGCGGCAACGGGCTGGGCATCAAGCTGCTGCAACGAACGCTGCGGGGTTACCTCGATCATCCGAATTTCGCCGCTGTCTTGGTGATCGGACTGGGCTGCGAAACGAATCAGCTGACGGGCTTTACCCACGATGTGGACTTAAGCCGATGCAAAATGCTCGAGATACAGAAAGAAGGCGGCACGGCGGCTGCCGTCAAACGCGGCATCAAGATCGTGCGAGGGCTGATGCTCGCGGCTGCGACTGCGGTGCGCGCTTCGGCGCCGATTTCGCACCTTTGCATCGGCCTGCAATGCGGCGGCTCCGATGGACTTTCCGGCATCACCGCCAACCCGGCCTTGGGCATCGCCTGCGACCTTATGGTGGCTGCCGGCGGCACCTGCATTTTAAGCGAGACTCCTGAAGTTTATGGTGCCGAAGGGTTGCTGATCGATCGAGCGGTCAACACAACCGTTGCCGATGCATTGCGCGCGAGGCTCGCCTGGTGGCAACGACATGCGCAGGCTCACGGCGGCAGCATGGATGACAACCCTTCGCACGGCAACAAAACCGGCGGCCTGACGACGATTTTGGAAAAATCGTTAGGCGCCATCGCCAAGGCGGGTCACTCGCCTCTGGTGCATGTCTACGACTACGCCGAGCGCATCACGCATCACGGTTTCGTCTTCATGGACAGCCCCGGCTACGACCCGACCTCGGCCACGGGACAGATCGCGTCGGGCGCCAACTTGTTAGCGTTCACAACGGGACGAGGCTCGGTGTTCGGATCAATCCCCGCACCCTGCCTGAAAATTGCTACGAACTCGACTCTGTTCAACCATATGCAAGGCGACATGGATTTGAACGCCGGAACGATTGCCGAAGGACTGGAAACTGTCGAGGTCGTGGGACGACGCCTATTCAATGCCTTGATCGACATGGCCAACGGCAAACAATCAAAGAGTGAGGGGCTCGGCATTGGCGAAGCGGAGTTTGTGCCCTGGGTTCCCGACGCAGTCATGTGACATGAAGGATGAGTAGTTGATGCCCAACGATTTCCTGGCATTTCTCCCGGAGGATCACGCCTGCGCTACTCTGCTCGCTCGGGTGTGGCAGCCGGAAATTGCCGGCCCTGCCATTGCGGTGATCGAGGACGGCGAGGTGTATGACATTTCGGATACATTTCCCCTCATGTCGGAGGCCCTCAACGCTCTGGATCCCGTCGCCCGTGTCAGATCCATATCGCATCGCCGACACATTGGCTCCGTAGCCCAGACTATCCGCAACACATTGGAAACCGAGCCGCGCGAGCACACGCATTTCCTCGCCCCGGCCGATTTGCAGAGTTTGAAGGCCTGCGGAGTGACCTTTGTCGATTCGCTGCTGGAGCGCGTCATCGAAGAGCGCTGCGGCGGCGATCCCCAGCAAATCAACCTGCTGCGAGAAACCATTCGAAGCCAGATCGGCGAGGACCTGCGGACGATCCGGCCCAACTCGCCAGCATCGAGGCGAGTCAAGGCCCTATTGCTGGAACGCGATCTATGGTCCCAATACCTTGAAGTCGGCATTGGCGAACACGCCGAAGTCTTCACTAAATCGCAACCCATGTCAGCCGTGGGACTTGGGGCCTGCATCGGCTTGCTGCGCGGGTCCACCTGGAACAATCCTGAACCCGAAGTGGTTCTCGCGATCAACGCGGCGGGAACGATCGTGGGTTGCACCTTGGGCAACGATGTCAATTTGAGAGACTTCGAGGGACGCAGCGCCCTTCTGTTGGGTGTGTCCAAGGACAACAATGCCTCCTGCGCCGTCGGACCTTTCATTCGGCTGCTGGACGATGATTTTACGTTGCAGGACCTTAAGCGTCTGCGTGTCACCCTGACGATTACGGGCGACGACAACTTCTCACTCGAAGGCAGCAGTGACTTGGCGGACATCAGCCGAGACGTCGAAGACCTCACGGCACAGGTGATCGGCGAACATCATCAATATCCGGACGGACTACTGCTCTTCACCGGCACCATGTTCGTGCCCATCCAGGATCGCGACACGGTCGGCGGAGGCTTCACGCATAAACTCAATGACATCGTGCGCATCTCCTCACCTCAGCTTGGCACTCTCTTGAATCGCGTCGGCTATGCCGACGAAGTACCGCCTTGGTCGTTTGGCCTCAGCGCCTTGATGCGCAATCTTCATTCACGCGGTCTGCTGTAAGGACGTCGCATGCTGAAAGGTATCTCCGCCCTTCTTTCACCGGAGCTTCTAAAGATTCTCGCCGAGATGGGTCACGGCGACGACATCGCCATCGTCGATGCGAATTTTCCTGCGGCTCGGCTGGCACATCGTCTCGTACGGGCGGAGGGCACGGGTGCCACCGAGATGCTGCGTGCGGTGCTGACTTTGTTGCCCATCGATAGGTCCACCACGGACCCTGTCCGTACCATGCAGCGTATCGACTCGAGCGAAACCCCAGCCATCGTCACCGAGTTCTTGAGCCTCCTTCGAGAAGCAGATCAGTCTATCCGGTGCAACGAGATCGAGCGCACGCGATTCTACGACGCGGCGGCCCATGCCTTTGCCATCGTCATCACCGGTGAGCGCCGCCTCTACGGCAATATTTTGCTGCGCAAAGGGGTGATCGATCCATGAACGCCTCGTCCCTAACAGGGGATCTATTCATTGCCGGCGCTCGTATTGCGACGAGTACCGCACTGACCGCGCGCGATCCCGCCACTAATGCAGTCCTCGGGCCTAACTTCAGCGCAGCGGGACCCAAAGAGATTCGCGGCGCATGCGCCGCGGCGGAGCGCGCCTTCGGCGAATTTGCTTCAATTGATTACCAGCGACGAGCTCAGTTTCTCGAGACCATCAGCGAGGAGATCTTGGGGCTGGGCGATGCCCTGCTCGAGCGAGCGCATCTTGAGACGGCATTGCCGCTGGCGCGACTCGCGGGGGAACGCATGCGAACGATCAATCAGCTGCGCCTATTTGCCGACGAGCTTCGCGCCGGGTACTGGCTGGGTGTACGCATCGATACGCCGCAACCGGACCGCACTCCCGTCCCGCGCCCTGAACTCAAGCAAATGCAACGCCCGATCGGCCCCGTCGCGATCTTTAGTGCAAGCAATTTCCCGTTGGCGTTTTCCGTCGCGGGCGGCGACACGGTCGCTGCGCTGGCCGCGGGCTGTCCGGTGATCGTAAAAGGCCACCCCGCACATCTGGGGACGTCCGAACTGGTTGCCTCAGCCATTGTTGCCGCAATCAAGGCGGCAGNTCTCCCCGAGGGAGTGTTTTCGTTGCTCAACGGCGACTCGAAGGAACTCGGCGCCGCGCTCGTGGCGGATCCTGCAATTAAGGCCGTAGGGTTTACGGGTTCAAGGACGGCAGGATTGGCACTCACCCGAATTGCGGCCGAGCGGCCGGTTCCTATTCCAGTGTACGCCGAGATGAGCAGCGTGAATCCCAGCGTGCTGTGCCCCGATGCATTGGACAAACGGGCAGACATGCTGGCCGAGGAATTCTGCGCATCGTTGACGCTGGGCGTGGGGCAATTTTGCACCAACCCTGGGCTGGTATTTCTCATAGACTCGCCGGTCGGCGCTCGCTTCATTGCAGCCGCCGTGGCTCGCCTAGAAAGTGTGAGCCCGGGAACGATGCTGACGAGTAGCATTCATGCGGCGTACCAAGCGGCGGTCGAACACATGCAGACAAAATCCTATGTGACAGCGGCAGCGTACGGCCTCGAAGCAAACGGCGGCAATCTGGGGCGAGTCGCGTTG
>JGI25616J43925_10000480_pt1 | contig 14306 bp, 10 predicted proteins | sample GraSoi2013_100cm_FD_43925 | JGI IMG/M metagenome (IMG submission 43925) | reverse complement strand
CCGCCGCGCGCGACGCGCTCGAGCGGTGGCCTTTTCATCGTGCCCGTCACGGTAGCGCGCAGGCTCACGATCTCGGCGGGTTCCCCCGGCGCGCAGGTGCCGTAGCGCCGCAGGTGCTCCTCGTCGAAGCTCCGTTTCAACGCGTCGCGGTTGCGGCGACGGAAAACTCCNGGGGGCGGCTCCACGGTCACGGGGTGCTCCTGGCCGACGTAGCGCATNTCGGCTGCGCGCGAAACCGCGGCACCCCGCGCCTCCACGCCGCTCGCTGCGAGCGCCTTCCTTCCGTCCGTAATCAGCGACTCGTAGATTCTTTCGATAGTGTCGAACGAAACGTCCGCGAGCCGCGCAAACCAAGTGCGCACGAAGTCGTAACGCAAGTCCGAGAACAGCATCCCGAATGCGCAGAAATGACCGGGCGCACGCGGCACGATCACCCGCCGCATGCCGATCTCGCGGGCGATNGCCGANGCGTGCAGNGGNCCGGCCCCTCCGTAGGCGATAAGAGTGAACGCGGCGGCGTCGAGGCCGCGCTCGGTCGATACCGCCTTGACCGCGTAGGACATGGCCGTAGCCGCGATGCGCAGGATACCCTCGGCGGCGTGGACGACGTCTAGGCCCAGCGGCCCGGCGATGTGTTCGCCGATCGCATGCTCCGCGGCGCGAAGGTCGAGCTTCATTTCGCCGCCGAGAAAACGGTCCGCGCCGAGCCGGCCGAGAACGAGATTGGCGTCGGTCACGGTGGCTCGAGTGCCGCCCAGCGCGTAACACGCCGGCCCGGGGTCCGCGCCCGCGCTCTGCGGGCCGACCTTGAGCGCCCCGCTAGCATCCACCGCGGCGATGCTGCCGCCGCCCGTGCCGACCTCGAAGATGTCCATCATCGGGATCTGCACCGGCAAGGCCTGGTTGTAGCCGCCGATAAGCGCCGCGCCCGTGGTGAGCGCCTTGCCTCGGTAGATGACTCCGGCTTTGGCCGTGGTCCCGCCCATATCGAAGGCCACCGCGTCGGAGAGACCGAGCGCGCTGCAAAGCGCCTGCGCGCCGATGACGCCGGCCGCCGGACCCGATTCCAGCATGCGCACGCACTCGGTCCTTGCCTGGTGCGATTCGTAGAGTCCGCCGGTCGATTGCACCAGCAGGAAGGGTCCTTCGAATCCGGATTGCTTCAGGCGCTCGTCGATCCCGCGCACATACTCGCTCACGACCGGTCCGATGTAGGCATTCGCGACCACGGTCGAGCAGCGCTCGAACTCGCGGTATTCGCGGGAAAGCTCGTGCGAAGCGGTCACGAATGCGTTGGGCAGGCGCTTTTGCGCGATCTCCTTGATGCGTCTTTCGTGGGCGGGGTTCACGTAGGAGTGCAGGAGCATGATCGCGACCGCCGCGACGCCCGCCGCCTCGAGCCGATCGCAGGCCGCGTGCACGCTGGCCTCGTCGAGCGCCACGTGGATCTCGCCTTCGGCGGTGATGCGCTCGCGCACCTCGAAGCGCAGCGCGCGCTCGACGAGCGGCACGTGCTTCTTGAAATAGAGGTTGTACGCGTCGGGGCGGTTGATGCGCCCGATCTCGTAGATATCGCGGAAGCCCTCGGTGGTGAGCAGGGCGGTTTTCGCTCCGGTGCGCTCGAGCATCGTATTGATCGCGATGGTCGAGCCGTGCANGAAAGCTTCGGCGTCCGCGAAGCGCGCGCCGGCCTTTTCCATGCCGTGGGAAATGCCGTCGACCAGCCGCGCGGGCGTCGAAAGCGCCTTGCCCAGGAGCAGCCGCCCGGTTCTTTCGTCGAAGGCCGCGATGTCGGTGAAGGTGCCGCCGATGTCGGCCGCGACGCGGGTGCGCAGCGACGCTTGCTGCGGGGATCGGCGGCCGGCCAGCCGGAGCTTCNTCATCGTGCGCGGATGATACCAACGCAGCGGATATCTGAGACAATTATCGCGATCGGGCGCGAGCGCATGGACCTCAAGGACATCAGATTGTACGTCGATGACCGTCCCGCGGAAGGCGTTTTCCGCGTGCATCGCGATGTGTACTCGGACCCGGAGCTCTTCGAGCTGGAGCAGAAGTTCATCTTCGAGCGTACGTGGAATTTCATCGCGCTCGAGTCCCAGATCGCGAAGCCCAACGATTTCATCACCGGTCACATCGGCAGGACGCCCGTGCTCGCGACGCGCGACGCGAAAGGGCGTCTCGGCGCCTTCGTCAACGTCTGCCGCCACAAGGGGGCGATNCTTTGCGCCGCGGAGGAGGGCAACGCCAAATATCACGTCTGCCCCTATCACGGCTGGGCCTACGACGCCGCGGGCAGAAACATCGATATCAAGGACCGCAGGACCGGGTGCTATCCGCCCTCGTTCGACGNCGAGGACCACAACCTGGTGCCNCTCGCGCGCGTTGCGAGCTACAGGGGCTTCGTGTTCGGCAGCCTCTCGGCCGAGGTCCCGCCGCTCGAGCAGTTTCTCGGCGACATGCGCTTCTTCATGGACTTGGTCGCCGACCAGGGACCGAAGGGAATGGAGTTCATTCCGGGGCGCTCGGTGTATACCTACCGCGGCAACTGGAAGCTGCAGCTGGACAACGGCCTGGATCCCTACCATCTGACCACTACGCACCTCTCCTACATGGACTTGCAGGCGCGGCGCCGCGAAGGAGAGGGCCATCTGGAAGCGCGCCAGTACGACTGGGCCAAACGGGCGAACGCGGAGGGCGGCACCTTCGCCCTGCGCTACGGCCATGCGGCGACCTGGCTCAACCAGCCGGAGCCCGAGAAGCGCCCGATCTATCCGGCGCTCGCGGAGATTCGATCNCGAATCGGCGAGCTGCGCGCCGAATGGATGCTGAAGGCGCGCAACACGCACATCTTCCCCAACATGCAGATCGCCGATGCGATCACGCTGATGCTTCGCACCTTCCGGCCGCTCGCGGCCGACCGCACCGAGATGAGGAGCTATTGCCTCGCGCCGATCGGGGANGCGCCCGAGCTGCGCGNCTGGCGGCTGCGCCAGTTCGAGGANTTCTTCAACCCCGGCGGCATGGCCACGCCGGACGACACCGTGACCTACGAAGGTTGCCAGAGCGGTTTCGGGGCTAGTCCGATTTCCTTTTTGCAAGGCTACGCGCGCGGGATGGCGGCGCTCGAGAAAGGGGAAGACCCTGTCGCCAAGTCGATCGGCATCCACCCGGCGGCGAGCGTGAAGGGAAAGTTCGACATGTTCAACGAGATCGGCTTCCACGCGCCTTACCGCGAGTGGGCGCGGCTGGTGCAGGCGGGCGTCGCGGGCGGGAAGGCGTATCCATGAACGCGCGCGTGGAAGCGGGGCGGCTCGCGTCGGGCGTCGAGCTCGTCCATCGCGAAGCGATGTACCTCGANGAGCAGCGCTGGGACGACTGGCTCGCGCTGTACACCGAGGACTGCGANTACTGGATGCCNGCCTGGAAAGCGGACGGCACGCCTACCNCCAACCCCCAGGCCGAGCTCTCGCACATNTACTACGCGAACCGCGCGGGNCTGGAGGACCGCATCGTGCGCATCCGCTCGGGAAAATCGGCGGCGTCCACCCCGATGCCGCGCACCGCGCACGTCCTCGGCNCGGTGCTGCCGATCGAAGCGCCGGCGGACCGGCTGCGCCTCAAATCCACCTGGGTGAGCCACGTCTTCTTTGCGCGTTCGCGCGAAAGCCACGCGTTCTTCGGGCGCTCCGAGCACGAGCTGGTGCTTCGCGAGGGAGATTGGCGGATCGCGAAGAAGAAGATCCTGCTGCAGAACGACTATATACCGACGATGCTCGATATCTACTGCGTGTAGGCGCCGGAGCGAGCGTGGCCGCGAAGAAACTCTCCGCCGCGCTCGAAGCCACGCGGCTCCTCGGCAAATGGACCAAGCTCGCTCGGGGGCACGTGATGTTCGGCTCGGGTTGCTCCTGCGGCGTGGGCTTCGGCAATCTCAGGCTGCGGGACTTCGAACCGCAGATCCTCGAATACCTGCGCGCGAAGCACGGCGACTCGGGCCACACGGCGATCACGGAACTCCTGCGTGCGATAGCGACGCAAGATTCGGGAAAAGAGAGCAGCGCGCGACTCGCGCTGCTCTCCGACCTGGAAAGAAGCCTCGACTCGTTCGATGAGCTGCACCGCGGAGCCACGTAACATAAAGCGCCATTCCGATCAACGCAGGTCGCGATAAAGGAGGAGCCCATGCATAGTCAAGACAAACTCGTCGTTGCGTTCGTCGCCTTGATGGTAGGAATGGCAAGTACCCCGGTGTGGTCTCAGGAAGGGGAGGGAGCGGCAGTCACGGCAAGAACCCCCTCGGCGTCTCCGGAGGCCCGAAAATTCCTCGCGCCGCCGAACCAGATCGTCGCGATCCGCGCCGGCCGGCTGTTCGATGCCAGGTCGGGCAGGATGCTCGCCAACCAGATGATCGTCGTCAGGGGCGAGCGCATCGCCGAAGTCGGCCCGGGGGTGCAGGTTCCCGCCGGCGCGACCGTGCTCGACCTCGGCTCGGCGACCGTGCTACCGGGCATGATCGACGGGCACGTCCACCTGAATCTCAACGCGCCCAACTCGCCCGCCAAGCGCACACTGATCGCGCTGGCCAACGCGCAAGTCGATCTCGAGGCCGGTTTCACCACCGTTCTCGACATGGATTCGCGCGGCGGATTCAACACCGTCGACATCCGCGACGCGATCAACTCCGGCATGTTCCCGGGGCCGCGGATGCAGGTCGTCGGCCAGTCGATCAACCAGCGCGCCACCAACTACTACGCGGACACGCAGTCGCCGCGCTATTACGAGGGGTTCACGGAGAACAAGAACACCAACTCACCCTGGCTCGCGCGGGCCGCGGTGCGCGAGGCCAAGCTGCACGGCGTCGACTGGATCAAGATCTACACCACCCAGGATTTCGTCGGGCCGGTGCACATGTGGCGGCCGGATGCGACGCTGGTCAACAGCCCGTCGTTGACGCTCGAGGAAGTCGAAGCGATCGTCGACGAGGCGCACCGGCTCGGGCTGAAGGTCGCCTGCCACACCTATGGCGGAGAAGGCATGCGCAGCTGCCTCTCCGCGGGGGTCGACTCGCCCAATCATCTGCTCGAGCTCGACGATGCGGGGGTCAGGCTCCTTCTGCAGAAGAAGCTCTACTTCGTCCCGACCATCGACGATCTGATCTCACTCGAAAAGGCCGACCTGCGGGAAACCGGCGGCAGGAACTCGCGCCTGCGCCTGATGGAGCAGGCCTTCAAGCGCGCGCTCGCCGCCGGCGTCACGATCGTGTTCGGAAGCGGCGCCACTTCCGCCACCATCCCGCACGGCAAGCAGGCCGACCAATTCCGATACTTCGTGAAATGGGGCATGACTCCGGCGCAAGCCTTGCAGACCGCCTATCTTCCCGCCGCCCGAATGCTGAACTATGGCTGGGAAGGCCAGATCGGATCGATCGAAAAAGGCAAGCTCGCCGACATCATCGCCGTCGCCGGCAATCCGCTCGAGGATGTCGCCGAAATGGAACGAGTCAGGTTCGTGATGAAAGGCGGCTTGGTCGTGCGAAACGAGCTGGGCGCTCGCTAGGGAGAATGCGTTTGGCGTAGAATCGCCGTCCCACCGTAGTTCAACCAAGAACCATTGCAAACGGAGGTCAAATGAGCTTTTCGAGAATTTCGGCAGGAGGCATTTTGTTTTCAGTGGCCGTAGTCGGAGTGGGCATGGCATCCGCGGTGCACGCCCAGCAGGTAAACATGACGTTCTTCGTGACCAGCGCGGGCAAGGGCAACGGCGCCGATCTCGGCGGGCTCGAGGGCGCGGATGCGCATTGCGCGGCCCTCGCCAAGGCGGCGGGCGCGAAGGCGACGAACTGGCGCGCGTACCTGAGCACGACCTTGCCCGGAGGCGACGCAGGCGCGGACGCGCGGGATCGCATTGGCAAAGGCCCGTGGCAGAACGCCAAGGGCGTGGTGGTGGCGAAGAGCGTGGCCGACCTGCATTCCGGCCACAACAACATCAACAAGCAGACGGCTCTGACCGAGAAGGGCGAGGTGCTCAGCGGCCGCGGGGACCCGGTGAACGTGCACGATATCCTGACGGGATCGGACCCGGACGGGCGTTTCTCGACCGCCGGCAGCGATACCACCTGCGGCAACTGGACCAAGAGCGGCGAGGGCTCGGCCATCGTCGGACACCATGACCTGCAGGGGTTGAAGGAGACCCGGCACATGAAGTCCTGGAACTCCTCGCATGGCTCGCGCGGCTGCAGCCAGGATCAGCTGAAAGCCTCCGGCGGCGCCGGTCTGGTCTACTGCTTCGTCGCAAACTGACGCAAGGCCGGACCGATCTCCAACCCCTCTTCGGAGGGGTTTCTTTTTTCTAGCGGGTGCGGCTTACTGCGCTCTTGCCTTGAGAGCCGCGAGCTCGGCCTCGCTGCGCACGGTCATGACGCCCATCTGGCTCGTGCGGTAGACCGGCACCACCACGGTTACCTTGTCGCCGCGCTCGAGAAGGGCGATGTGGCGGATTTCCGTGCCGCGCACCGGCAGATCGAAGATGGTCCAGGTGTTCGTGCCCGGATCGAGCCTGACGATGCGGTCCGCGGTCCACAGGTTGCCCCAGACGTTGTGCTTGCTGTCGACCGCGATGTGATACGCCTGCATCGCGGGATCGGGCAGCGGGACGATCGTCGTCTCGAGGGTCTTGGTGTTGATCTTCGCCCACGACGACCCGTACGAATTGCCCACCCACAAGAGGTCGGCGTTCTTGTCGGTGCCCATGCGGCGGGGACCCTGCGACCACGGCAGGGGAGCGTTGAAGCCCAGGTCGCTGACGGTTTCGTAGAAGGCGCGATCGTTGCCGAACAGGCGATCGACCTTGACGTCGGGCATCTTGATTTCGATTGCCTTGCCGGTGGCGACGTCGCCCTTGTAGACGGTATCCATCGCCATCTGCGCCCACCAGCCGTTGCCCTCGCGATCGCCGGCCGCGCCGTAGGTCGCGCCCGAGCCTCTCGGATTTTTCTCGGGAATGCCCGACTTGAACTCGGCGAACTTTTCGGCCACCGGATCGAAGCGCACGGCGCCGCTCGGCGTCGACGCCCAGACCATGCCCTTGCCGTCCACGTCTATGGTGACCGCGCCNCCCACCGGAGCCATGCTTTCCGGTGTCTGGTAAATCGTGATCTTCTCGGTGGCGGTGTCGAGCTTGCCGAGAGCGCGTCGGCCCGGGTTGATGTCGAACCAGAGGTTGCCCGCGCGGTCGCGCGCAAGCCCGTGCGTGGTGGCGGCCAGTCCGTTCTTCGCGTCGGCCTTCAGGTACTTGACCGCGCCCGTCACGGGATCGACCTTGCCGATCGTCACGCCGAGGTTGGGGTTGTTGCACGTGAAGTAAATGATGCCGTCGAGGCCGAGGGCGCCGTCGTGCGGCAGCTGGCCCATTTTCGACGTGGTGCCGAGCGACCAGTCGGTGCCGTCGTTCGGGTTGTATCGGGTGCCGATGCCCGCATCGGGATTGAGCGGCAGGTCGTAGAGCGTCCACACGGCGCGCGCCGATTCGCCCGCGGGGCGCGGGCGAACGGCGACCTTCATCGACGATTCGCCCGGACCGCGTGCGCGCGCGAGGTAGGCGGAGAGCTGCTTCTGGTGGCGCTCCATGATCTGGTTGGACTTTGCATTCGGCCCCGGATAGACGCCGGTGACCGGCACCACTTTCATCAGGTCGATGATCTTGCTCCACCCGGCTTCGTCGAAACGGAATTGCAGCGCGTAGCTCGTCGAGTGGCAGCCGGTGCAGTTATTCATGAAAATCTTCTTGGCGCGGGCGTCGTCGGCGCTGGCCTCGGGCAATGCCGCGACCATCATCTCGCCGGGCAGCTGGCGGAAGCGCCGCTCGGGGTCGGTCATCTCCTGCAGCGCGAAATCCGCTCGCCGCGCGGCGGAGAGGTCGACCGAGCCCCTGCCCATTTCGAAGCCCAGTGCCTGCGCCCACACGCGGTACTTGCCCGCGGGCAACGGCGGAAACACGTAAGTGCCCGCGGTGTCCGTATACACGCTGGTGGTGATGGTGGAGCCCTCCATCTTGGCGGATACCGTGACGCCTTCGAGCTTCTGGCCGGATCGCGCCGTGATCGCCCCGCTCAGCAACTGATCGGCTGCGTGGCTTGCCGTCGCTGCGACGAGGGTCGTTGCGCATGCGAGGAGTATCGTTCGAATCATGTTCATCGGGTTTCTCCTTATTTCTGGGCACTCGGTGCGGGCGCAGCGGGTACCGGCACCGTTCTCACATAAGCGATGATTGCATCGATCTCCGCCGGTTTGAGGTAATACTTGAACGCGGGCATGCGGTCGGTGCCGTTGACGATGAACGCGCGCATGACCTCGTCGTTGCCGGCAGTCGCAGCCTTGTCCAGCATCGGCCCGTAGGTTTTGACCCCGAGCGAGGGTTGCAGGTGGCAGATCCCGCACGACTGCGCGAAGACCTGGCGGCCGAGCAGCTGCGTTTCGCTCAGAGCGCTTTGCTGGGAATAAGCGGCCGGTGCGGCCGCGGCGAGCACAAAGAGCAGCGTCGAGACTCCGTGTTTCATTGCGTTCTCCCTGCGGTGTTTCTTGTTCTAGTCGAGCGGCTCGACCTTGACGATCGACGCGCCGTGGTTGCTGCCGATCCAGAGCGTGCCGGGGCTCTTCGAATCGTCGAGATAGACGCGGCGGATATTGGTCGGGCGCGGCAGCATGTATTCCGTGTAATGGCCGCTCTTGATGTCGAGGCGCGACACGCGGTCGGTGAGCATGGACCCCGTCCACGCCTCGCCGTTCTTGCCGGCGACGGCGTCGTAGGGCGCGCTCCACGGGGTAGGCACCTTCCACTCCGTGATGCGCTCGGTCCTGGGATCGAACATGCCGATGGCGTTGCCCTGATATTCGGCGAACCACAACCGGCCTTCGTGGTCGACGCGGCCGCGCCGCGGGCGCGACTCCGGAGTCGGGGTCGGGTAGACGGTCGCATTCTTGGTCTTGGCGTCGATCTTGACGATGTTGCCGGCCGCGAAGTCGAGCAGATAAGCGTTGTTCTGCGCGTCCGAGTGGATCCCGTAGGTGCCGATGCGCTTGCCGCTGCGCGGATCCTTGAAGGCGCCGAGGTTCTCCATCTTGTGGGAGACGAGATCGAGGCGGTAGATGTGGCCGCCGTCGGAGTTCTTGATCCACACCTTGTTGTCGCTATGGGTGCCTTCGATCGCGATATGGCCGAGCTGGCCCGCGTCCGTGTCCCATTCCTTGGGGGTCGTCCACATCCGGAACTTCTCGGTCTTCTTGTCGAATTTCGCGATGGCGCTCTGGTACATCACGCCGACCCAGGGGTTGTCGTCGCGGTCGAATTCGAGATCGAGCGTGCCTTCCGACCACCCCGGCTTGACCACCGGGATCGGATATTGCGTCACCTTGCCGGTCTTCGGGTCCATCTTGCCGAGGAACATCTGGCCGAAGTCGGAGTACCAGACGCTGCCCTCGCGATCGAGCATCACGTCGTGCGGCTGGATCAGCGGATTCGGCAAGTCGTACTCGGTGATGATTACCCGGGTAGACCTGCCCGTAAGCCGCGGCTCAGTCTTGAGCGGGAAAGCCCACGTTTGCTGCTGGCTCAGATTGACGCTGGCGAGCCATTCCGCGGTCTTCCTGCCGTCGCCGCCGCGCTGGACGTCGCGAATCGCAGTGCCGGCGAGGCGCTGCGGCTTCAGCGGCGTGCTGCCGGGGTAATAGCCGGCCATGCGCTGGAAAATCTGCATGAAGCCGTCGGCGTCGTACGTCGACTTCATGATGCGCTCGATGGTGTGGCAGCCGTTGCAGTTGAGCAGGAACCGCTTCTGCTCGTCGGTGCCCGGCATGCTCGTCATCCATTCGGCATTGGTCAGGTGCGCGGAGAGATTTTTCACCTTCCTGAGCTTGAGGTCGGCGCTGGCCACGCTGCCGGCGGCGACCTCCGCCGCCTTGGCGCCGTCGAGTTCGTAGCCGGCGGCGCGCGCCTTCAAGGTGTAACGCCCGGGCTCGAGCCTCGCGGCCGGAAAAGCAAAACGCCCCTGCGCGTCCGTGACGACGCTGACGCTGATCGTCGAGCCGTCCTTCTTGGCGCTGACGACGACACCTTCCATCGCGCCTTCTTCGGCGGAGCCGACCTGGCCGGTCAGCGCCACGGGCGCTTGCGCCTGTGCGACCGCCGTGAAAAGAGCGAAACAGGCGGCGGTTACGGAGCGGCAAATAACGGGATTCATCAGTCTCCCCTCTCCTGCCCTTAAACGCGCGCCAGCGCGACCTTGACGCGTTCAGGGGTCAGTGGCGCGCGTCGCAGCCGCACGCCGGTCGCATCGAAGAACGCGTTCGCCACCGCCGCCGGTATCACGCGGATCGACGGCTCGCCGGCGCCGCTGGGTGCGACTTCCGGCCGGTTGATGAGCACAACCTCGATCGCCTCGGGCGCGTCGCGGATCTCGAGGATCGGATAGCTCAGCCAGTCGACGCTGGTCACTTTCTCGCGATCGAAACGCACCTCCTCGAAGAGAGTGCGCGACAGCCCCTGCACGACGTTGCCTTCGATGGTGTAGCGGATCCCCTCCGGATTGATGATAAGACCGCAGTCGTGCGCAACCGTGAATTTCCTTCCCCAGATACGCCCGCTCTTGCGCTCGACCTCGATCTCCGCGACCACCGCCACGAGGGTGCCGTTGCGCTGCGCGTAGGCGATGCCGCGGCCGGACAGGATGTCGCCTGAGCGCGCAGCGAGCGGCGCTTGCCGCGGCTGCCAGCCGGCTTTTTCAGCCGCCGCTTTGATGACCGCCGCGTCGCGCGGAGCGCTGACGTATTTCAGCCGGAAGGCGACCGGGTCTTCGCCCGCGGCGGCGGCCAACTCGTCGATGAACTGCTCGCTGCCGAAGTGGATCTGCGGTCCGACCGGATCGCGCAGATGCGAGCTTCTGAGCGGCGAACTGGCCTCGAGGAGCGGCGGGATCGCTTCCCAGGCCAGCAGCTTGTTGTCGAAGCCGTAGGACTCGGCGGGCACGCCGAAGTCGATGCTCGGTTTGGGCGGCAGGCCGATCGACATCCCGGCGAGACTGTCGCGCGGGTCCGATTCGTTGGTGTCGATGTTCCTGCGCGAGAAGCCCTTCGAGATGAACTCGTAGCCGGTCACCTTGCCCGAGGCATCGAGCGCGGCACGGCCGCGGTGCACCGATGCCGGGCCCTTGGGATCCCAGGCGATCCCGTCGCTGCGCATGCCCTGCACGCGCACCGGGCGCCCGGTGAGCTTGGAGAGGAGCGCCGCATCGAGCGCCGCGTCGCCGGCGTCGTTACGCCCGTAGGAGCCGGGACCGGCCACCCAGATGGCGCGCACTTTTTCCGGAGGCGCGCCGAGGAGCCGCGCCACCCCGGTCTGGACGAAGTGTGGCTTTTGCGAGCCGGTCCAGACGGTGACACCCTCCGCGCGCACGTCGGCAACCGCACAGGCGGGCCCCATGCTCGCGTGCGACTGGAACGGCCACTCGTACTCCGCTTCGACGACCCGAGCGGCGGTCTTGAACACGCCGTCCAGGTCGCCCTTCTTCACCGAGTCTTCGCGCTTCACCACGGGCGCCTTGCGGATGTGGTCGTACAGCTCCGCCATCGGCGGAAACGGATCCTTCTTCGACTCGACCCACGAGATCTTGAGCATGCGCGAGGCGCGCACGGCGTCCCATTCGTGATCGGCCACCACTGCGACGAAATCCTTTTCATGGACCACGCGCGCGCCCTTCACCGCGCGGATCGAACCCTCATCGACTCCGCCCACGGTGCAGGCGGCGCGCGAGCACCGGATCACTCGGGCGTGAAGCATCTTCGGCAGAGAAATATCGGTCACGTACTTGTCGGTGCGGTAAACCTTGCCCGGGAGGTCGCGGCGCGTGAAGGATTTCCCGACGACGCGGTATTCGGAAGGCGACTTAACCTTCGCCTCGACCTTGATGTCCATGGCGTTGCCGGTCTGCTTGTTCCACTCGACCTGGCGGTTGAAATAGCGGCCGCCGATCAGCTCGGCGTAGCTGACTTTTTTCGACGGGTCGGAGACCGCGCTCACCATGCCGTCGTCGACGCGCAACTGCTCGACCGGAAGCCCGAGCTTCTGCGAGGCGGATTTCACGAGCAGTTGGCGCGCTTCGGCCGCCGCGCTGCGCAGGGGCCTCGCGCCCGTCTGGATGCCGGTGCTGCCGGAGGCTCCGCCCTGGTTGCAGGTGAGCGCCGTGTCGCCCATCACGACGTCGACCTTGTCGACGTTCACATCGAGCTCGTCGGCCACGATCTGCGCGATCGCGATATCGAGCGACTGGCCCATGTCCATCTTGCCGAAGAAGGCGGTGACGCGGCCGTCGGGCAGAATCGCGACCCAGGAATCGAGCTCGGTGGGAACAAGCGCCGGCTTGACGCCGGCTGCGGTAGTTTGCGCAAGAGCTTCGCCGATGAAAGCAGGCCCTGCCGCGGAGACAATGAGTGCGCCTGAAGCCTTCAGGAATTCGCGGCGGGAAAGTGACAGGTCGATGCGTGCGTTCATGTCATTCTCCTAGGCCATTTGCGTTTGGGCGCGCTTGATCGCGCGCATGATCGCGGTGTGCGTCGCGCAGCGGCATTTGAGTCCGGCAAGAGCTTCACGGATCTCGGCGTCGGTCGCTTTCGGCNTCTTTTCCAGGAACGCGGCCGCGGTCATGATCCAGCCGTTGATGCAGTAGCCGCACTGCGGCACCTGCTCCTGGACGTAGGCGGCCTGCAGCGGATGCGGTTTCTCCGGCGTGCCCAGGCCCTTCAGCGTCGTTACCTTCTTGCCCTGCACGGCCGCGAGCGGCATCACGCAGGAGCGCACCGGTTCTCCGTCCAGGTGCACGGTGCACGCGCCGCACTGCGCGAGTCCGCAGCCGAAGTGCGGATTGCTCATCTTGAGATCGTTGCGCAGGGCGTAGAGGAGCGGCATGCTCGGGTCGGCGTTGACCGTCACCGTCTTGCCGTCGACGGCGAATTTGATGCTTGCCATGAAGCCTCCTTTGGGTGTGCGGCCGCGCGGGAATCGGCCGCTCGATGTTGTTGTGAAACTAGTTTAGACCCAGGGCAATGCCGGCGCAACGCGATGGCCGCGATCGCCGCGGTGGTACGATACGCCGTTGGGGAGGAGGAGCCGAAAGCGGTGAAAACAGGCGCGCGCGAGACGGGAATCGACCTCCAGCGGTTCAGGCTACGACGCTTTGTAGAGGAATTGCGACAGACGGGAGAGCTCGAAGTCCGGGCCGGGGCCGCCGATCTCGCCGATGTCGCGCCGGCGCTCGAGGGCAACGCCAGGGCGGTGCTGTTCGAGCGCGTCGGCAAGGAGGGCGCACCCCTCGTCGGCAATGCCATGGGGAGCCGCGCCCGCCTGGCCCACGCCTTCGGCACGGCACCCGACAAACTACTCGCCGAAGTGCTCCGCCGCCTGCGCGTGACTCCGCAGGTCGTCGAGGTGCCGCGGGAGACGGCGCCGGCCCAGGAGATCGTGCTCACCGGCGACCGGGCGGACCTGACGGCCCTGCCGGTCAACCTGCAGCACGGCATGGACGGCGGTCCCTACATTTCCGCCTCGATCGATTTCGTGCTCGACCCCTCGAACGGCTGGACCAACGTCGGCGTGCGCCGCTTGATGCTGCGCGGCCGGCACGAAGCCGGCGTCGATCTCAATTCGCCCTCGGACCTGCGCGCGCTATACGAGGCGGCGGTGAGAGAGGGGCGACGGCTGCCGGTCGCTTTCGTCGTCGGCGCGCACCCCGCCGACTACGTCGCCGCGGTGATGCGACTGCCGGTGGACGAGCTGGGCCTCGTCGCGAGCCTGCGCGACGCGCCGCTTGGGGTGGTGAAGTGCGTCAGTTGCGATATCCGCGTTCCGGCCGACGCCGAATGGGTGCTGGAGGGGTATCTCGACGAGCGCGGACACGTCGAGGCGGAGGGTCCCTACGGCGAGTTCCTCGGATATTACGGCGGGGTTAAGCAGAATCCCGTGTTCCATCTCACCGCGGTCACGCGGCGCCGCGACGCACTCTTTCAGACCGCGACGATCGGCGGCCGTAGCCTCGCTCGCACTGATACCGCGCAACTCAACGCGCTGCGCACCGAGGTCATGGTCTGGCGCGCGCTGGAGAGCGCGGTGCGCGAAACCAAGGCCGTGTACGCGACGCCTGCCAGCGGCGGGATGTACAACTTGCGCATCGCGATGCGCCAGCGCGTGCCCGGCGAAGCGCGCAACGCCATCGCCGCCGCGTTCGGCTGTCTCGCCAACGTGAAGCACGTGTTCGTGGT
>JGI25616J43925_10000476_pt1 | contig 14359 bp, 15 predicted proteins | sample GraSoi2013_100cm_FD_43925 | JGI IMG/M metagenome (IMG submission 43925) | reverse complement strand
CATTGAACTGCTCCGAATTCACCTCCATATCGAGCGGTGGTTGGTATTGGGCGGATCATGGGGCAGCGCGTTGGCGCTTGCCTATGCCGAACAGTTTTCTGCGTTTGTAACAGAATTGATCTTGTTTGGCGTTACGACTGGGCGGCGCGAAGAATTTGACTGGTTGTTGCGTGACGGTCTTGGGGTGTTTTTCCCAGAAGAGTGGGAACGCCGCCGCAACGCCTTGCCGGTTGCTGATCGCGATGGAGATATCATCGAGGCTTACTGTCGCTTGCTGCGGGATTCCGATCCCGCAGTCCGTGAACGGACTGCTCTGGCGTGGTGTTTGTGGGAGTCCGCGACTCCGGATTGGCCTCCTGTGTCGGGGTTGGCGGCTCGATTCCAGGATCCGCAGTTCGCGATGGCCTATGCGCGGCTGGTTACGCATTACGTTTATCACAATGGGTGGCTGGGCGACGGACGTGTCCTGCGTGAGGTGGACAGGCTTGCGGGGATTCCGGGCGTGCTCGTGAATGGACGTTTCGATTTTCAGGCGCCGCTGGCTACGGCCTGGAAGCTGCACAGCCTATGGCCCCGTTCAGAGTTGGTGATTGTAAACGATGCAGGCCACGCAGCCGGTAATCCCAGTATCACGGAGGAATTGATCCGAGCTACGGATCACTTCAAGAGCCAATAGGCCGCACTAGCTACCGCTTTCCGGTAACAGAATTTCTATCTTGTCGATCGCTGGCGCCGGGCCGGTGTCATTCGAGAAGATGATCGCATTAGACCCGGCCGAGAGCTGCACTTGCGCGATCTGGGTGTTAACCAGGCTTGCACTCCGGCTGCTTGGGAATGAAACGGTTTGAGCGGTTCCATTGGCGGTAACAGTCGCTGTTAGATCTGCTTCTGCTGCGAAATAAATCACGATCTGGTAGGTTCCCGCCACCGGCGCTTGGACCCCGAGGAAAGATAATTTGTTGCCGGGTCCGTTGCCGATTCCGGTCACGAATTTGCCGCCCGAAGCGTAGGTATCGTTCGCAATGGTGGCGCTTCCCGTAAGGCGGTTATTGGCAGCCTCTGCTTCATAACTCCCGGTCTGAATCGTCAGCGGCGCGACCTGAACATAGTCAAAATTTGGGGCATATGCATTGGGGTTGCCAAAGTTTAATATATTGGCGCCCGCGGTCAGTGGAAGATTCAGGACAATGCTGCGGTAACAGTTCCATCCGAAGGTATTCCGGAAATAATAGGGTTGTGCTTGCCCGCCGTTGACGCTGATGTCGGCGCCGCGATCGATGACGTTCAAGTTATAACTGCCTCCCGATGCTCCACCGCGATCGGCGTTTGCGTAACCAACGGCAACCGCATAGGTACCGCTGGCCGGCGCGTTAACCCCATCGAACTGGAGGGTATTCCCAGCGCCGTTTCCGACGTAACCAACGTAGGCTCCACTGTAAGCGTACGGATCCGACGTTATTACCGCGGTCCCGGACAAAGTATTCTGCGACGACGCGGCTGCATACTTTGTGCTTTGCCCAGTGTCGCCATTGATCGGAGTAATATCGAGGCAATCAATTTTCACTGTTCCGCTGGCGCCTGTGCCGGTAGGAATCTGGAACGTAATGCGACTAATACCTGCAGCGAAAAAGAGGTCTTGGGTGGTATCGCTCCATTCCTGTGAGCCTTTGCCTGCACCTAACGTGATTGCATCGAGAGCCGAACCGTTAATAAGAACCTGAGCCGTGACTGGGCTGCTCCCTTGAACCGTATACCGGAGCCGGACATTGTAGAAACCATCTTGAGCAGTTGCGACTACGAACGTGATACTAGCGGTTTGCCCGGAACCAGTGGACTCGGCAAAACCGGTTCCCGAAAATCCGGGAGCGTCGCCTTCTATTCTGAAACCCGAGTCCAGGCCAGCGTATTCCGCTTCGTACCGTCGTTCCGGCTCCTGAACGACGTTCTGGGCAGGCGCCACATAGCCGAGATCGATGCAATCCAATAGAGCCGGTCCCGCCGATGTGTCATTTGCAAGTGTGATCGTGTGACTGCCAGCCTTCAGATAGAGATCCACCGTTTTCTTGCCGATGAAAGTCCAGTCGACATTCGGTGTATAAACTACTGGAGTGCTCGCCCCCCCGTCCACACGTAGGAGTTGGTCGGTCATCGCTTGGTTACCGTTTCCGTAGTAAATATCGAGTTGATAGTCGCCGGTNNTNGGCGCACTGACATTGAACGTAACGGAGCTGTCCGCGTAATTTAAGAAGCCGACGTACTCGCCATTGGAAGCTGCATTCACGTAGGGATTAGCCAGCGAGCCGGCCTGGTAAATAACACCATTGCTGACGTCGGCATCCTCGGCTTCATACCGTTGCGGCTGCGGGTACCGAGTCACGGTCGAGCTCGAGCTCATAGATGGCGCCACTACCAATTGATAACTAAACTGCGGATCGAGGTTGCTAATCGGCACGCTGACCTCGCCGTTCTTGACCGGATAATCGCCNTCGGACAGGACATTCGGCGGGTCGGCAACACCTTCGTACCCGGTCCAGCGATTANTCCAAACCGTTGCGTGCGCCCGATCCCCAGAAATTCCCANCGCAGACAAGCCCTTGGCCACAACCGTTACGTCCCCGCTCGCACCCCCAAAAATAGCGGAAGATTGTTTTCTGGTCTGATCCAGCGCGGCAATTCCTTGTAATCCGTATCCATTTGGATTGGGAGAGGTAATCTGGACCGTTGAGCCCGTCATGTCACCGTACGCCTTGTACAGCCACCAGCCGCTATTAGGTTGGTTAGCTGCGACTTCTAAATCGTCCAGATCATCATCGATATGCCAGTAGGCTAGCCCTGCTCCAACTTTACTCGTTTCAAACCGCGAGATCCATTGGATCAGCTCGCCGGGAACAGAGAGATCTTTGAAGGTCGAATATTCATCGATGTTAATCGGCAAAGGGCCAACTCCTAAATTTGTCTCGATAGAACGATAGCTNGCATAATGTTGCGACCAGTTGCTATAGAACCCGGTGTTCAACTCGTGCCAAGTCATCACGTCCGGCAGGCAGGCGTTAGCCTTACAGTACGTGAGGAAATTCGATATATAGACCGCATCGAAGTTAGCAATGTTAGGCCCAGCAAGGCGAGCGTTCGGCTGCTGGGATCTGATTTGTTGAAAGACTGTTTTCCAGTCGCTAAAGAATTGATTCTCTAGGTTGGTTTTGTTGTACCAAATATTGTCAGGTTCGTTAAACGGGACGTAAACGAAGGAGTTAGGAAATGGAGTTGCCAGGACTTCGTTGACCTCCGTCTGCACCTTGGGGAGGTAGTCGCTCAATCCAAGATTTTGATACGGAAATTGAGAATAGATATCTTGCATGTAATCGACGACGGCATTACCGCCCGCGCCGAGGAACGTTCCAGCGATCTGGACGGCATCGCCGCCCGGATGTTGAAGGCCATTTGGCGCCTTCTGTGAGGTAACGTCTGGTTTCAGCGGAACCAATACATTGGCATTTGGTACGTTCGGTTCACTCAGGCCGTACAGAAACCCGGTGCCATGGTAAACGGGCCCGGTCTGCCGCGAGAAGTCAACGGTCAGCTGATTTGCCTGAGCGGCAAAACATCCAGTCTGGACCGGCAAACTAACTAATCCAAAGCAGAACAATGTGGTCAGGATAGTGATCGGTTTCATTTTGGGGGGACTGGACATTCCACGGCCGGACCGCAGTGTAACTGCAGTGCATTGCAGCGAACTGTCCGGCGAATGGAAGCTCCATGGGGGTAGATCTCCTTAGCCTCACAGCCGTATGCCCCGCTCCCGAGCTAGCTGGGTGCAGGGAAACTTCTTTTAGCGGGGAACAGCAGAAAGGCTGTGGCTAGAATGCCCAGTGGTAATTATGGGGGCAATAGTCGGTACGAAAAATTTATGGTCGATTTGTGAGCGGTCACGGCGCCATCGGCCGACGCCAACCTAAGATCGTCAGCTTGCGTGGGCCGATTCCGTCGTCAACCGTTGTCACATGAAGAATAGGTGCGACGGGACTTCTCAGCGCCCTCGTTCAGCTTTGCGCTCCCTAGCGGTGCGCCAGTTCCCGCGCGTGCGGAATCTCATGCTTGCCAATCGGCCGAATTTGGTCGGCTGACGCAGTTACAATCGCAGCCGTCTGTCCCGCCAGCGTCACAAACTCGACTTCGTAAGCTTCATGGCGAGGATACACGTGGACAACGACTCCAACATCGCCGGCCTCAAGCCCCTCGTCGGAAAGAGGAACCGTAAGAACGACCCTGTTATGTTCCTGAATCATGATTGCGATTATTCTAATGGATGGGCAGTGATCAGTCGCGGAAAATCTGTTCCGGCGTCAACGATCCAGACCGACCGTATTACCGGCGAACGTCCATCTGGACAGGGCAGAGGACCATACAAAACACGGGCGGGCGTCCCGGATCAACTCATCGCCAGGGCGACCTTTCGTTTGGCGCGGCCGGTCTCCAGGTAGGTAATCGCTTCCTTGGCTTCCGCGAATGGAAAGACTCGGTCGATGGATTTATGGCTAAGCCACAGCGCGAGATGGTCACCGACTATCTGCGGCTTCGCGCTTTCGGGAGCTTTCCCTTTGCGACCCGAGATTTCTTTTCCACGCTCAACCCTTCCATCAGTATCCGCCAGACATCGTCGTACACCAGGTCGAGCTTTGGGTTAGCCCACTCCATGGCGTGGGCTGGGTGATGGAACCTAGACGTTGCAAACAGGATCGCCTGACTCGCTGCGACCGGATCGGTGTCGCGGAAGGTGCCTTCTTCAACTCCTGAGCGGATGATCGCCGCGCCCAATTCGACTAGTTCGTTCACATGAGCGGCGGTGACGGATTGAGCTTCGGCCGAGAACGATCGGTAAGCGGTGAAAAGCTCGGGATCAGCAGCAGCCCGGCGGCGCTTGATGCTAATCAGGGTATCGAATAATTGGCGCAGCCGCTTCGGCGCCGGACCCTTCCGCGCAACGAGCGCGCGGAGCGGCGGCATCATGTCATCGACCCAACACCGAACGACCAGGTCTCGAAGTTCCGCCTTGGTTTTTACGTGCCGATAAACGGCAGCGTGGCTCACGCCAAGCGCGCGGGCCACATCGACCACGGTAGCCTTTCCCGGGCCGAACCGTCGCAACACTTCCTCGGCAGTGGCTACAATGCGATCGCGAGTCAGAGGGAGTTCAGGCGGAGCCATCCCGGCCTCTCCGCTTATTGCTTCCTTTGCCTCTTCTCTCAGTAAAAATCATTGCACGTATTCGAAATCAATGTTGCGCCGCCTCGGTTTTGCTAGCGAGCTGATGTAGCACCTTCAAGGCATCGGGCGGAAGCGTTAACTCGGCGCTGGCGAGGTTCTCCCGCAGATGTTCAACCGATGAGGTGCCCGGAATCAGTAGTATATTCGAGGAACGCTGTAGCAACCAGGCGAGAGCAACTTGCATCGGCGTGGCGTTCAGGGCTTGAGCGACATCGGATAAAGCCGACGACTGCAAAAGGTTGAAGCCGCCGAGCGGGAAAAACGGCACATAAGCAATGCCCTCTTTTTCCAGTTCATCAATCAACGGATCGTCGGCTCGATGGGCGACATTGTACGCATTCTGTACGCAAACAATTTTGACCATTTTCCGGGCGTCTTCGATTTGTTTACGGGTGACGTTGCTCAGACCGATGTGACGGATGAGGCCTTTCTCTCGCAGTTCGGCCAGCGTGGTCAACGGCTCTTCCAACGATCCTTCGGCCGGTCCGTGGACGTCGAACATGCTGCGCAGGTTCACGACATCGAGCACCTCGAGCCCGAGATTGCGCAAATTGTCATGCACGGCCTGAGTTAGCTCTTCGGGTGACATCGCGGGAAGCCACGATCCATCTTCCCCGCGGCGGGCGCTGACTTTGGTGACGATGACAAGATTGTCCGGGTAAGGATGCAGCGCGCGCCGGATGAGCTGGTTGGTGATATGCGGACCATAAAAGTCACTGGTATCGATATGGTTCACACCGCTGGCCACCGCCTCACGCAACACCGCGATCGCGCCGTCAATGTCGCGGGGCGGACCCCAGACGAGTTTGTTCCCATCGCGTCCCGCTAGTTGCATGGCGCCGTAGCCCATGCGCCGAACGGTGAGTGAAGTACCGGGAAAAGTGAAGTGACCGCCGAGCTCTGAAGTACTCATTTGTCGTTTACTCCTCTTGTTATTTGCCCCACCAAATAGCGCTAGCTAAGACAAGTGTCAATATTTGAAATCTGTAACTTGAAATCTGTAACCGGCCAATGGTCAGAGTCACGGAAAAAGAAAGGATGCCCCCTTTCCTTTATCCCCGTCATACCCGTGCGCCGGGGAGGGATTAAAGGGGTCAATCAACTACTTGCTGCTCGCTCCCCTTCCGGGCGCAACTAACAGAGTCTCTGCCCATTTCTGCACTTGCGACAGCGCAGAACCTGCCAGCGGTGCAACATGATGGCCGTCCGGCACGGAGACAACTTCTTTCTTCCCGGCGTAAGCTTGAATCACCAGCTTCTGGTATTTCGGTGGTACAGCGGTATCGAGTTCGTCTACTAAAAAAATCGCCGGCGCCTGCGCGGCTTTCGCGTTACCGACACTATCCAGAGCAGCCGGGACTCTGAGCGCGAGCGGACCCGCTAGCAACCAGAGATTCCACCAGCCGTGCTCGCCAACGATCATTTGGCGCAACGCCGGTGAATCCTGAAGAATCACACCGGCTACCGGTCGATGCGCTGCGACGCATAGGGCGGCGGTTGGGCCGAAGCTGTATCCTACGACCATGATCGGCTTGTCGCCGGCGATTGCCGCTAGCGCGTCAAGAGCCGTCAGCGCGGCTGGTCCGACCTTGGCGAGGCGCGCGGGTCCGGTACTGCCGCCGAATCCAGGATACTCATCCGGTGAGGCCAGCTTGTAAGCTGGCAAGAATGGCCTGGTTAGTCCGCTCGAATTGCAGGGGTGTGACCGATACTCGGCCCCGTCTAATGGCGAAGGTCTCCGATCCGGCCGCATCCTCTCGGGCTGCGCGCCGAAGGCTGAGCCAATGATATTCCAGGCTGCGGGGATCGATGCCGGAGATGACCTCGACGTCCTCCATCAACCCGGTTCCTTGAGTGGTTAATTCGATCGGCCCGACCTCGCCGACGGATACATCCGGGAAATTGATGTTCAGGATTGAGCCTTGGCTCCAGGCGCCCTTGGCGAACTGCCTGATGACCTTAGGAGCAAGCGCTCGAGCCGTGTCCCAACGCACCGCATTGCGATCGCTGAAGGCCTGGCTAAGAGCCATCGACGGGATCCCGAGCAACAGGCCCGTCATCGCCGCTCCCACCGTTCCGGAGAAGACTGTCTCTATCCCAAGATTTGCGCCGCGGTTAATGCCTGACAGAATCAGGTCCGGCCTCCCTGACACCATCAGATGCCGGACCGCCATGGCCACACAATCGCCCGGCGTTCCGGAGACTGAGTATCTGCGCTCCTCCTTCTGCGAGACTCGCAGGGGACTGTGCAGGCTGAGAGAATGCGACGTCCCGCTCTGGTCGTAGTTCGGGGCGACGATCCAAACCTCCTCGGCCAGTTCCTCTGCGACTTCCGTCAACGTCCGAAGCCCAGGAGCATCGAACCCATCGTCGTTTGTAAGCAGCACTTTTGAGAGGAGACGAGATGAAGCTGTCATTCAAATAGAATTGGTTTTTGCGTATGGTTTCTTTCGCACAATGTTGGGTTTCCCTTTGGGTCTTTGCGTCGCGGGACGATCCGGCATCTTAGTCAACGCCGGGAGGACCCGCCAAGGTAAATTCGGATCCGCATGGGAGAAGGNACGCCATTGCAGAATTGCATCGCGTAGTATGCAGAATTGCATCTGACCAAAGCATACTTTATAGTAGTCCATGACCACAGCCGATATCGAGACTCCGCGTCCGTATCCTGGCATCAGACCAGCCAAGATACCGGCTGCGGCCAAACCAGAAAGCCGGGCCGCAAAGCCATCGACTGATATCGCTTCTATCCGCAAGGGCATCCCGCCGAAAGACTTCGTGTTGTTAGCCAGACATATCGGTTTATCGCAAGCAGAGTTAGCCAGGAAACTGGGACTCTCTCCGAGAACNATGGCCGCACGGATCGNNGGAGGTCAAAAAAAACTCACCCCGGAAGAAAGTGAGAAGGTGCTCCGGTTACGCCATGCCTTTGAACATGCCGTTCGCGTGTTTGGCTCAGCCAAGGAGGCGCGAGAATGGCTGATGAGTCCGGCCTTTGGTCTTGAAGATCAACGCCCGATCGATCTGCTGGATACTGAGCCCGGCGGCGCCCAAGTTCGTGATTATCTAGGAGCGATTGAATACGGGAACTATTGGTGAGGCTCTACCGGTTTGGATCCGATTCTAGCCGGCCCGCGGCCGAAGAGTTCAATGGTCAGGGAGGTGTTCTAGCGGCCGGCAGATGGCACGTCAAAGGGACACCGGTTGTCTATGCATCCACCTCTGAGCCATTGGCGCTGTTAGAGAAACTGGTTCATCGACGGAGGTCTCCCGCCTCCGTAGTCTATCCTCTCTACATCGCAGAGGTGCCCGATCATTTAATTGAAGAGCTGCCTGCTACCAGTCTGCCAGCTGATTGGCGATCGATTTTCCCGAGTCCTTCTACCCGGCGACTGGGCAACAATTGGCTCGCCAGTCGATCTCGGGTGGGACTTTTAGTTCCGAGTATTCTCATCACCGGAGCCGTTGCGGAGGTCAAAAACTGCTTGGTTAACCCGGAGCATCCGGACTTCGATCAGGTCACGCTGAGTGGTCCGATGCTGTTAGCGTTGGACAGCAGGTTCAAACGGTAGGCAAACGAACCGCAGATGAGAGCNGCCCGGGCAACTACCGGGCATCCGCTTTATTCAGCCACGAGCTTCTGAGATCCGTTTCAATGCTTGCAGCCATCGATCATGGCTAAGATGCAATACTTCCGGATACGCACCGCGAGCGTATCTTGCTGCCCGTCCGGTCGCGACTTCTTCGAAGGTTACAACGCATCTCTTTGGGCCTATCGGTTTCAGCAACCAATTATGGTAAGCCACGGAAAGGAACCCGTGCTCAGTCACCGGGCCGTAGCTGGACCAGCCAAGACGGCTTTCGGGGATACATTCATAAACTTCACCCTCTAACGGGTCCGGATACCCCTGAAATAGTGTCGTGTTGGTGCCGCCTGGCAGGTCATTGCCGTTCCAAGTNAACCTGGAATGCGCTTGTAGCACGCGCGAACCANCTAAGATCTTAACCTTTCCCGAGTACGGACACCAATGCGGCCACAATTCAGCTTGAATCAGATGATTCCAGACCGTAGCGCAGGACGCATTGATTTCGATCTGGTTGTGCGCAAACATTTCCGCGTATTCGAGAATCCACCAGCCTTTAGGCCAATGCATATCTGGCGACCTTAGGCTGCGGTCCCGGTAAACGGCGTCACCCTCAGGAGTGGGTTTACCGGTAACGNTAATGGCAGGTAATTCGATGTCTGCTCGGCTGGGAGCTACCGCTATCAACAACAGGCCGCAGAATGCGAGCAGCGGAATATAGTAAGCACTAACAGTCAGTTGGCGTCGGTACGCGCGTTGCCGGGTTGTTCGCCTATCCATAAGCGCGGCTGCATTAATATCCTGGGGAAATGGAGAACCCAAAGGTACGGAAAAAGCAGCTTAAGCCAAGGATTTAGATTCGTCCCGGAGGGGGTGTCGGACTTTGTCCCGCAGGGACTAAATGATCGTAGCCAGGCAATTTATTGCCTGGAACCGGGGCAACACCGATCCCGTCCCGTAGGGTACGGTATGATCGTTGCCTTGGTATGGTGGTGTTGGCCTTTTGTGCGACAGGATCTTGGGCTTTTTTACAAACGTCGTCACAACCTGGTAAGTCCGGAGTGACCATCCTCATACCGTCCCTACGGGACGGATCCTTTCCTGCGCACAATCCAGGCAATGAATTGCCTGGCTACGATCATTCAGTCCCTCCGGGACAGGGTCCAGCGGCTGCCTAGCAGCCGCGGACCATTCCTCTCTTAAAGCTTGGCTAAATAGGAGTCCAACTTATCGAAGGACCCAGTCCAGCCTTGAGTCATACCGCCCTTAGACTTGATAAAGGTTTCCAGCTCTTCCGGCGTGGTCGGCCCATAAGCTTCCCAAGTCACGGTAACCCGGGTTTGCTTTGGTCCTTCCGCAGCGAAGTCCACCGTGGTCAACATGGTTTCCGGCCAGGTCGGCGCCATGGGGTGGCGAGCGACTTTTTCGTTCTCGTCACAAAACTGTTGGGTATAGACCACCTGACTAGGTTTCTCGATCTTCAGATACTCCGTTCTCCCGTACATCTTGAGATCGTTACCCGTCATGACATAAAACGCGTTCCCTCCCGGTTTGATATCCACTCTGAGAAACTGCATTTCAAATCCGGTCGGTGGCAACCACTGAGACAAATGCTTCGGGTTCGTCCAGACCTCGAACATCAAATCCTGAGGCGCATCAAAGCTTCGGGTAATAACGAATTTTTCTTTGCCTGAGGACTCTTTCTCCAAGTATTCGGAAAGTCGGTCCCAAGTGGAATAACCTCCCGCTTGCTTGATAAACGCGCGAGTTTCCTGAGCGGCTTCGGGCGTCGGCAAGGTCATGCTCATCTCCAGTTTCGTCTTTCCTTTGATATCGGAGAAGAGGACGGTGACTCGGAAAAAGGGCGGCCGGTCGTCGTTGGCGCCGTGGTCGTAAACGAGTTTTGCGCATTTCTCGACCTCCAGATAATTCGCCCGATTGGGGTAATCAGTCCCATCCGGGGCGCGCATGTTGTAGACCCAACTCCCTCCCGGCCTTAAGTCTTTGCTGTGAGTATTGGTGGTAAAACCNCGCGGCCCCCACCATTGAGCGATCTGGTCGGGGTCAGTCCACGCGTCCCAAACGGTTTCCACCGGGGCATCATAGATCCGGATGATTCTAATCTCGTTGGCGTTACTTCTTTCGGGCATAGCTCTTTCCTTTGGTATTTTTCTTGGCNGTGACGGTTTTCAGGTAGTCATCGAGGCGATCAAAACGTTGTTCCCAGAGTGTCCGATACTGTTCCACCCAGTCGGCCACATCCTTGAATGCGGACCCGTTCAATTGGCAGGGGCGCCATTGGGCTTCGCGAGTTTTGATGATCAAGCCGGCTTTTTCTAAGACTTTGAGATGCTTAGTAACCGCCGGCAGACTCATGTCTTTCAGAAACGGTTTAGCCAGCTCGGAAACACTTGCCTGGCCTTTGGAGAGTTGCACCAGCATCGCTCTTCTAGTGGGATCCGCGAGCGCTGCAAATCTCTGGCTAAGCGTATCTTGCATCGTACTATACCTATTGGTTAATTAACTCGTTGGTTAATTATCCCATACCGGCGATCGTGTCAAGAAAAGTTGAACCCAGGAATAAAACGTCGCCCCCCGGAGTCTTACCTAATGAGGCGATAGCGCCTATACACGATGGCCAATCCCCAACAACACGATGATCAGGAGGATCCTGCTGCTCCTAGTCCGAACTTGGAGCCGCTCTACCCCGAGAACGAGCTGCCGGCTGCTGGTTCCTTTCTGGAGAATCAGGAAATCACCAGCTTGATTGAGAACTGGATCGACGCCTAGTTGCAAGCTTCGTAGGAATAGCCGCAAAAAGGCGCAAAGATCGCAAAAAAAATTTGGCCTAGCGATCGGTAGGCCGAAAATCTCGGTGCACGCGGGACATCGCCCTACCTGCGCTTGAGCGCTTCCAATTCTTCCAGCGTACGGGGCCACTCTGATCCGAACAATCGAGATAAGCTGCGGTCCGCCAGGACCAAACCGCCCGTCTGGCAGCGAGCGCAATAGTTAGTCTCATTGTCGGCGTACCGAATCCTGAGAACCTTTTCTCCGCAGCGCGGACACGGTTGTCCATAACGGCCGTGGACGGCCATTTCCTGGTGAAAGGCAGTGACGTTTTCGGGAAAATTAGCGCCAGCCTCGGCTTGTAACCGTTTGATCCACAGCTCCAAAGTTTGCCGGGCAGCCCCAAACAGTCGTTCCCACTCTTCCGGCTTGAGTTTATGCGTCGTGGCAATCGGCGACAACTGGGCGGCGTGTAGGATCTCATCGGAATAAGCGTTACCCACACCGTTCACCAATCTGGGATCGGTTAGGGCTCGTTTCAGAGTGCGGTTCTCAACCGTCAGCGCGGCGCGAAAAGAATCGAGATCGCAGGCAAAGATATCGATTCCTCCTGGGTCCATCGCGGCGAGAGTCGCTTCGCCGCTGACAAGATGTAAGGACGCACGTCGTTTGGTGCCGGCCTCTGTCAAAACGAGTGAGCCCTCAGTAAAATCGAATGCGCCCAGATGGTTGCGACCGCCTAACGAGGCTGGCGGCGGCCGCCAGTGCAATCGCCCGGCAATCATGAGATGAAGCACCAGCCAAAGATCGTTTTGGATCCCGATGGCGATCCGCTTACCGATTCGCCGTACTTCGTTCACCAGCAGACCCTCTACCGTCTTAATCGGCGGATGTGCGCTTCGCAGTAAAAAAGTGCTGGCGATACGGACCCGGATCAGTCGCTCACCGACGATTCGCGACTCCAGGGCTTTGATATAGGTCAGGATATCCGGGAGTTCCGGCATTCCGTTTAACTTGCACGTCAGGACCCGGGTTTGGCAAACGCGTCTTCCACAGACCAACCGCGAATGGACGCGAATGAACGCGAATAGAGGCTGAAGACAGAAAGAAGGTTGAGCGGCTCGAGAGTAACTTGCGGCAGCTGCTCCTACCAAGTTTCTTCGGCTCTATCCCTGTCTGGCAAAAACGCTGACACCCGGCTTGGTTCCGTCCCATCCAGGTTGCACCCCTGGAGTAAGTATTCGCGTCAATTCGCGTCCATTCGCGGTTCGTCTTTCTATCTGCTTTTATCGTCGTTCATCTGCGGTTGTCCAAGGGGCGGCGACTTCGCTCTGGCTTAATTGCAGACTTCGGACAGTGTGAAGGACCCTTGCCATGAATCTCCTCCCCAGAACAGGGCGCTATTGCGCCGTTGTGTTTCTCTTCAGCGTATCAACTTTGCTCGGATGGTCGCCTGTCCCTGGTCGCATGATGACCAGATACGCGGCAGCGATCAATCCCGACACGGTCTGGCCAGAATATCCGCGCCCACAATTGGTTCGGCAGTCGTGGGTCAACTTGAACGGTCTCTGGAACTACGCAGTTACGCAGGAGCAAACAAAGCAGCCGGCCCACTGGGGTGGTCAGATCCTGGTGCCGTTCCCGATAGAATCTGCACTCAGCGGTGTCGGCCAAGCTCTTCAACCGAACCAGATACTATGGTACGAGCGCCAGTTTCATTGCACCCCGCCGAAAGACGGGGCTCGCACCCTGTTGCATTTCGAAGCGGTCAACTACATCGCGGCGATATTGGTGAACGGTAAACTCATCGGCGAACATCAGGGGGGTACGATCCTTTCACCATCGACATCACGGACGCATTAGTTCCTTCCGGCATCCAGGATCTCGTCGTGAAAGTCGTTAATCCGACCGGCGAAGGAAATTACTCTTATCAGCCCCGCGGCAAGCTGAGCCTGACTCCCGGCGAAATTTTTTACACGGATGCCAGCGGCATTTGGCAAACGGCATGGCTCGAGACTGTGCCCCCGGCTTACGTTGCCGATTTACTGATTGTACCGGATCTAGACAAGCAAAGAGCGCTCGTGACGGTTCAACCTGGAGGGATCGATGGTGCCCGGAACGGTCGGGTAACCATTGAAGTGTTAGATGAACTGGGAAAGACCATCTCCACCAGCACTGCGGCGGTTAACACGCAGATTCCCGTACCGATACATAACCCTCACCTGTGGTCTCCGAATGACCCATATCTGTACGGACTAAAGATTACTTATGGCTCTGATCTCGTCACCAGTTACGTCGGCATGCGTAAGGTGGAGGTGCGAAAAGATACCAGCGGCACCCCGCGTATCTTTGTTAACAACGAACCGCTATTCCTGTTTGGCCCGTTAGATCAAGGCTTCTGGCCGGACGGAATCTACCTCGCGCCTACTGATGCCGCGCTTCGTTCGGATCTGGAGTACGAGAAAACGATCGGGTGCAACCTGGTGCGCAAACACGTCAAGCTAGAACCGCAGCGTTGGTATTACTGGGCGGATAAACTCGGTCTCCTGGTGTGGCAGGATTTTCCTTCGCCGCAGGATTTTTCTCAAAAGCGAGGGAGTTCCGATCATACGCGGCCGCCGGATCAAGCCGCTCAAATCGAGAAAGAAATGAAGGCCATGGTAGACACTCACCGCAATCATCCCTGCATCATGATGTGGGTCGTTTTCAATGAAGGTTGG
>JGI25616J43925_10000475_pt1 | contig 14359 bp, 11 predicted proteins | sample GraSoi2013_100cm_FD_43925 | JGI IMG/M metagenome (IMG submission 43925) | reverse complement strand
AATCAGCTCTTAATCCTTTATTGCGCACACACCAGGTATTGCCGCCATCTGCAGTCTCAAACACTCCAGCACAACTAATGCCGATGTATATATGATTTTCATCCCGGGGATCAACTACGATAGAATGAATGCCCGGCTGGTCACGCCCCCCACCGACCCAGCCTTCTTTACGGGAAGGGTGGGCCCACAATGATTCGACCAACTTAAAACTGTTTCCCCCATCCTCACTCACGAACAAACCACCGGGATCTGTGCCGATCCACAACTTGGATTGGAAATTTTTACCACCGTGCGTCATTGACCAGATATAGCGGGTAACGGCCGGTACTCCGTCTTTAACTTCTTCCCCCACTGGATATGCAGGAGCAGCAACTTCCTCCCAGGTATTTCCCCTGTCTTTTGAGCAGTGAAGCTTAACGCCCCAATGCCCGTGGTCGAGGCAAGCCCACCAGGTGCCATTACGGGAATCGGCATAAGCAATGGAAACCGGTACGCCTTCGAAGGAAAGATTTTCCAACCGCCAATGCCTGTTTTGGAAACGATAGGCAACAAGCCCTTTCCGGGTGCCTAACAGAAGAGTTGATTTCATAAACTCTGGGATTTAAGTTATCCTCCGGATAAAGCCTGCATTATATAGATTTCGCAGTTTTCAGACAATGAATCGCTCAATGCAGTCCTGTCCTTTATCAGTGTACTATCAATGAAAATGTTGACATGCTGTCGCAATCTGCCCTGCTCATCCAGCAAATAGCCTCGGACTCCGGGATAATGGGCTTCCATCTCATTAAGGATTTCTACCAGCGTACTTCCTTTTGCTGGCGTAGTCTTCAAACCGGGAAAAAACCTTCTTAAAGCATAAGTGAATTTAACCGTTGACATCATAATGATTTTAGAGTGGCCGGTTATCGTCCATGCGATCCAAACACAGACATATATAATACTAAGCTACAGAATAATTTGTTCCCAAAGAANAGGATTACCNGCGGACCCTGCNGCGTTTCGCCTCGCTCCTGAATGCAAAAACCCCGACTTTCGTCGGGGCNTTNGTGCCCAGAACGGGAGAATTATCTAACCGATTGATGGTCGATTTTGTGGCTTTTAGCAGTCTCCCGGGGCGCCAAGTTGGTGGCCCATTCCGGCCGACTTAGGAAATAAAAATCAATTTTTTTTTGTGGAAAAAGCATGGAATTTTATCACCTTGTAATACTTTGTCAGATCCTTCATAAGAGATGTTAAAATAAACAGATATGTTCAGGCGCCATTGGCAGATGATTTCCAGGACCTTTAAGCGAACTAAATCCACTTTTATCATCAACCTAATCGGTCTGTCTTCAGGACTTGCCTGTTCCTTACTGATCTTTTTGTGGATCAGCGATGAGCTGGCCTTTGATAAGTTTCACCGGTATGACGACCGCCTTTACCAGGTCATGGTAAACGAACGTCAGGGAGACCAGATCAATACTTCTGATGGGACCAACGGTCTGTTGGGGGAGATTATCAAAAAAGGGCTCCCTGAAGTAGAATACGCGGTCACTACTACTCCTCCCAACTGGTTTCGGAAATTCAACGTCACGTGGCGGAATAATACCGTCAGCGCAGCTGGAAATTTTGTAGGCCAGGACTATTTCAACGTTTTTTCTTATGAACTCCTTCAAGGGAATCGCAACAGCGTTCTGATGGATAAACATGACATCGTGCTCTCCCGGGGACTGGCCATGAAATTATTCAATACCACGGATAATATCATCGGTAAGACCTTGGAGTGGAAGTGGGCGTCCGTTACCAGGCAGGTCACAATCACGGGTATCTGCGCCGATTTTCCTCCCAACTCCAGCTATCGGTTCGATTTTGTATTGTCCCTGGACTCCTGGAAAGATGTTTTACAGGCGAGTGAAAACCAGCGCAATGGTCCCAGCACCGGTCCTTTTAGCACGTTCCTGGTCTTAAGAGAGCATACGGATCCGGCATCTTTTGATACTAAGCTGAATACCTTTTCCAGCGTTAAGTTTGACAAGACACCCGCGACCCTGTTTTTGCGGAAATACTCGGATGCCTGGTTACACGGCAGGTACGAGAATGGAAAGCAGGCAGGAGGGAGAATAGAATATGTAAGGCTGTTCTCGCTTATTGCCTGTTTTATTCTGCTCATTGCCTGTATCAATTTCATGAATTTATCAACGGCCAAGGTATCCGGAAGGATGAAGGAAATAGGACTAAAAAAAGCCTTTGGAGCAAGCAGACGCACCCTGATCTATCAGTTTTTAGGAGAGTCGGTATTGATGAGTTTCATCTCGCTGATCATTGCCCTGCTGCTGATAGTCATCATTCTGCCCGGATTCAACGGAATAACGGGGAAACATCTTACACTAAGTCTCGTTGCTCAGCATATACTACCTATACTTGGCATTTCCCTGCTTACCGGGCTTATTGCCGGCAGCTATCCCGCTTTATATCTGTCACGATTCAAACCTGCGGTGACCCTCAAAGGGAAATTCAATATGTCTTCCGGCCTGAAGGAACTATTCGTGCGGAAGGGGCTGGTAGTCCTGCAATTCAGTTTATCGATCATATTTATAGTTTCGGTCCTGGTCATCTACAACCAGATAAGGCTTGTCCAGACAAAGAGCGTTGGTTATGATAAGGAGAATGTCATTTATTTCGAAATGGAAGGAAGAGTGCAGGGAAACCTGCCATCCTTCCTTTCGGAGCTGAAACAGGTTCACGGCGTTACGCAGGTATCCAGCATCATGGCCCCTATTATATCACCGACTTTTAGCCCTGCCCCGGGTGTTCATTGGGAAGGGAAGAATAAGGATGACAAGATCCGCTTTTACCAGATGTCCGTAAACTATGACCTCATCGAAACCCTGGGAATTAAAATGGCAGCAGGAAGGACTTTTTNCAGNGATTTTGCCACCGATTCGGCCTCGATCGTTTTGAATGAAGCTGCGGTTAAAATAATGGGGCTATCCGATCCTGTGGGCAAGGTGATAAAAGATTGGGGCAAGGATATGCGTATCATCGGGGTGACACAGAACTTCCATTTCAACTCGCTGCATGAAGAGATCAAGCCGTTTATTTTCAGACTGGAACCCCNAAACACCTTACTGGTCATGATCAGACTGGCAAAGGGAAAAGAAAGCGAGGCTATCCGGGATATCCGCGCATTCTATAAGACCTTTAATCCCGGTTATACTCTTGAATACCAATTTCTGGACGATGATTATCAAAAACAATACACGGCGGAGAAACTGGTTGCGACCTTCTCCAAATACTTTGCAGGGCTGGCCATTCTCCTGTCATGCCTGGGCTTGTTCGGGTTGGCCGCTTTCACGGCAGAGCGAAGGATAAAGGAGATTGGAATGCGCAAGGTTTTAGGCGCNAGCGAATTTAACATCATATATTTGTTGTCTGCTGACTTTACCAGGATCGTTCTATTGTCGATACTTATAGGGTTGCCTTTAAGTTACCTTATAACCAGTTCCTGGCTTGATAATTTTGCTTACAGGATTTCACTAAGCCCTGTTTATTTTATCGCCGCTGCCCTGGTTTCCTTGTTCACCGCATGGTTTACTATAGGGATACACGTTGTCAGATCGTCTTTGATAAGTCCCATTACCGCTTTGAAAGAAGGGTAATATTTAACCAGCGCTATGATTTAATGGTAAAAGATCAAAATTGTAAAGAATGGGTATCTTTACCTGACAAAATTCATGGCAACTATGAAATCATATGTTTTATTATTCCTTTTATTNGGTTGCTTTTCAGGCCATTCGCAGACTTCACTTAACAACTACAAATATGTTCTGGTGCCTGAAACCTTTAATTTCCTTAAGCAAAAAGACCAATATGGTTTAAATACCTNAACTAAATCGTCCCTGGAAGAAACCGGTTTTACAGCCTATTTTGACAATTCTCAACTACCTACTGAACTCGCTAATAATANATGTAACGNACTCANTGCTGAAGTAGTAGAGAGAAAATCAATGTTTACTACCAAACTTACCCTTTTATTAAAAGACTGTAAGGGAAATGTAGTTTTTAAAAGCAAAGAAGGAATTAGCCGGGAGAAAGAATTTGCGCTTTCCTATTCGCTTGCTTTAAAGGACGCCTTTACGTCCTTGACGCAAGCCAAGTATGTTTATCAACCGGCGCCGGCCATAAATGACCAGCCGTTGGCCTCGACCACCGCTTCTAATTCCGCGCCTGCAGGGAAAACTACCGTAATCGTAGCCCCTCCGGCTGCTGGTACCTTATACGCGCAGCCAATTGCTAATGGGTATCAGCTGATCGATACTACACCAAAGACGATTTTGCGCATGTTCAAAAGCTCGGTGGCCGATTATTTTATTGCGGATAATGGATCCTCCAATGGGATCGTTTTCAAAAGAGATGACAATTGGGTCTTTGAATATTACAAGGACGGTAAGCTAATGGCTGAAAAGCTATCGATTAAGTTTTGACATCCACATGTCCTCGAACCGAGGATAATTCTGACGAAGCAATCCTAATAGTCAGTTCGTCGGTTTTATAGGTACACCTCATCGATGTTCGAGAGGTTACCCGTATAGGCGGCAACATTAAGAATAGGTTCAAAGAAACGTAGCTGTAGCCTGCTCTTTAATTCCTGCAGGGTCAGCTTTTCCCCGCGCAGCGCCCATCTATGGTAACAGATTTGGGTGGAAATAACGAAGGCCTTTGCTGCCCTTTTGCATTTTGTTTGGTGTTTTTTAACCCGTTATAAAATGAGTTTTATACATGTTCAGGGCGACATTATCTTTTTTCGATGCTGTTTACCCCATTTGATCATTTCCAAAATAATATTCCCAAAGGACCGGCAGTAGGAAGTTACCGTGTACTCTACCATCACCGGCGTGTTGGGTGTAACGGTGCGCTTTACCAATTTATTTGCTTCCATTTCTTTCAGCTCCCTTGACAGCATCCGGGTCGTTATACCTGGTATGCTTCGTTCAATGTCTCTGAACCGTTTGTTTCCGTTACAGAGCGAGTTGATAATGGGAAGTTTCCACTTGCCACCGATAACATAGATGGTATCCTGCAACGCCTGCACTTCCTCCTTCTGGTTGCGAGGGTTGGACAACACCTGTCTGACTTTTTCTTTTTTTGCCTGTTCTCCCATATTGGTATACTCCGTGATACTGGTAACAAAGTTATACCAATTATCCAGTAGATTTGACTCCTCAATCTAAAAATATGGAATTTTTAAAAGACAAAATCGCCGTTATCACCGGCGGCAATAGCGGGATCGGCTTTGCGACCGCGAAGGAATTTAAGCAACAGGGGGCTACTGTTATCATAACCGGACGCAGAAAAGCGGCTCTCGAACAGGCGGCAGGGTCTATCGGGGTGATAGGGATTGTGGCTGATCAGGCCAGCGTTCCCGATATCGAGAGTTTGGCAGAGGCGGTAAAAGAAAAATTTGGGCAGATCGATATCCTGTTCATCAATGCAGGTATAGTGGGAATGTCCAGTATCGAAGACGCTACTGAAAAGGTGTTCGATGATGTTATTGACATCAACTTTAAAGGCGCCTTCTTTACTCTCAGTAGGTTTATACCTTTTCTTAAAGATGGGGCCTCTGTTGTTTTTCTGTCCTCCAATACAGCCAGCCGGACCATGCCCACAGCAGCCATTTATTCCGCCAGCAAAACCGCACTGAATTCCATTATGAAAAATGCGGCCCTCGAACTGGCACCCCGAAAGATAAGGGTCAATGCAGTAAGTCCCGGCCCAACGGAGACAGAAGTAATGAATAAAATTGGCTTAGACGAAATTACCCTCAAAGCAATCAAAGACTCTTTGCCAGGGCGGGTTCCATTAAACCGGATGGGCACTGCGGAAGACGTGGCCAAGATGGTTGCCTATCTCTGCGGTGACTACGCCGGCTTCATTACTGGCGCCGAAATACTGATGGACGGGGGAATGGTGTTGGCCTGAATAAACTAATGTTTATAGGATTTACACTAAAAATGGCCGTTTTGTAGAACGGCCATTTTTAGTGTGGTCTTAAAAGACCTCTGTGCATCGGAGTGGACGTTTTTCGAACCAATTTTTGGAAGACTTAAAGTTGATAGCCGAATTAAGTGCTTGATATTTTTCACCTGGAAATTGCGGCACCTGCTGTGGACCCTTGGCCAACGATTTTGTAATATTTTGAACCTGAAGGCTTTATAAATTTTAGAAGCATTCTCCGGAAATGGGACGGCAGTTTAAACCTTGCATGGCAAAAAAAAATTCCTCCTTTTGTACGGAAAACCGAATTCCGTTTGTCTTACTATAAAACTGTTTATGAAGCTACTTTTACTGTCCGTCATATTCTGCGGGATTACTGCATTTGCCAAAGCTCAAGATGCTGATAAGACTATCAGAACTTATTTTTCGGGGTATGAGAAAAAAGACTGGAATATCGTTTCCAGCCAGTTAGCCGATGGTTTTACATTTACCAGCCCGGCCCCTGATGACCATATTCCCCTGTCGGTGTACAAAGCCAAGTGCTGGCCCCAGTCCCAATTTATAAAGAAGGTCGATTTCGTTAAAATTGTCCAGGAAGGTAACTGTGCATTCGTTATCTACAACCTCACTACCATCGACAATAAACACCTGCGCAACACAGAATATTATACCTTTAGCAATGGTAAGATAAAATCAATTGAATGCTTTTTCGGGGGTACAGGGGCTGGTTACCCTACCAATGCCAAGTAGCCTGAAAAGAATAAGATAAACAGACACCATGGAAAAGTTTTTATTCATTATTCGCGAAGATCTTAGCAAGCTAAAGCAGTGGAACGAAGAAGAAAGGTATGATGCAATTCGGGAAATGGATGAATGGGTAAAATCTTTAATAAAAAAAGGTAATTATGTAGGAGGCGACGCCCTACGGATCAAGGGGGGNTATGTAAGTAAAGACAATGTGATCTCAGACGGCCCGTTTATTGAGGCGAAGGAAGGCATAAGCGGTTTTATTTTTTTGGAGGCAACCGATTTGGCTGATGCGGTTTCTATCGCGCAAACCTGTACGCTGGTGCAAAGCGGCGATATGGCTATTGAGGTGCGACCGCTAATGGAAGTAAAAGATATAAGGGAATTTGTCGATGGACAAAGAACAACAGGCAGTTGACACATTATACAAAACCCATTTTGGAAAAATGGTCACAGCCATGCTTCAGTTTTCAAGGGAAATCGACCTTGAAATGGCTGAAGACCTGGTACAGGATGCGTTTTATGCCGCGCTTTCTACGTGGAAGTATAAAGGCATCCCCGACAACCCCGCCGGCTGGGCGTATAAAGTCTGCAGGAACAATGCTCTCAATTCCCTTAAAAGGAAGAATGCATTTAAAAACCCTTTTGAAGGAGATATCGCAGTTGTCGGAGTTACAGAACAGGACGAAAGTGTTTTTGATGACCAGAAAATACAATTATTATTTGCTTGCGCACACCCCAGCTTATCGCCGAAAATGCAGGTGGTGGTCACGCTTAAATACGTGGCAAACCTAAGGGTGGAATCTATTGCCAAGTCGTTGGGCATGACGGTCGACGGCATTGATAAAATGCTGGCAAGGGCGAGGCAACGCATAAAAATGGAGAGCATCTTTTTGAAAGAACCCTCGCCCCGGCAGTTGAAAATGAGATTGCCTGTTGTGCATAAGATCATATACCTCATATTTAATGAAGGTTATAGAGCGGGTAGCGGCAAAGAAATAATCCGGGAAGAGCTATGTGAAGAAAGCTTGATAATGACAAAATCTTTATTGGACAATCATATTTCCAATGAGGATACGGCTGCATTGTACGCTCTGCTATTGTTCAATGCGGCAAGGTTGGGTGCACGGTTTACGGCCGCAGGTGAATTATCGGATCTTGAAGAGCAGGACAGGACTTCGTGGGACGGGGACCTGATCGCTCTGGGGAGCTATTACCTCAAGCGATCCGAGATCGAAAATATTTCCTGCTATCATTACGAAGCTGCGATCGCCTATCTGCATTGCAAAGCAAAAAGTTTTGCGGATACTGATTGGGCAACCATTTCACAATTGTATGGGAAGTTATTGCAGGATAACCCTAATCCATTTATTGAACTGAACTATGCCATCTCGCTGTACTATGATTCGCAAAAGCAGGAGGCGTTTAGCTTGCTTCATGAATTGCAACAAACTTTCCTGGAACAATATTATTTGCTGCATGCTACCCTGGGTAAATTGTATTTGCTGGAGGGCGAATGCCATAAAAGCGACGTGCATTTGACAAAAGCCCTCTCCCTAACAAATTTTCAGGCTGAAAAGGAATTTGTAAGAAAGATGTTATTGAAAAATTAGATTCACTGTCAGCGATTGCAAAAAAAAGGCCGCAATTTGTTGCGGCCTTTGCTGCTACTTGATTGTCAGGTGCCAGAACAGGATTACCTCCGGCCTCCCGGCCTCCGGTGATCCTGAGACTTCTACGAGGGGCGTATCCAATCGCCCCCCCGCGCCTTCGGCGCTCAGGTTTTTGCATTCATCCGCTTAGACGAACAAGTTAGTACTTCGTCGGACCTGCTTTGACACGGTCCTCCTCGTCCGTAACCTTCGCTATGCTCGGTTTAAAGCATGAGTGGCCAGGCAGGATCGCCGGATTGATAGGCGTGTATATCCGTTCCAGAATTGAATTTTGTCGTTTTTTGTATTATAATTGTGGGGTGATAAAACGGTTCTACACCCTAACTGCCCTGAGTTTTCTATTCTTTTCGCCTGTACTTTCCCAGGTGACTGCGGGATTTACTGCTGTTAGCAGTACTTGTACCGGTATTCCAGTGGCAGTGCAAAATACTACTACGGGCGCTACCAGTTATTTTTGGACCTTTTGTTCGGCTGATTTCAGCAGTGTTCCGGAAGTGGTTAACTTGGGCGCCGGCAATGGCCTTTTGGCCGTACCCACTTATTCCGACTATGCACTTGACGACAACGGTAACTATTATGGATTTGTCACCACGTATGGTTTGGGCCATCTAATCCGGCTCAATTTTGGGAATAACCTTCTCAATATTCCGACCCAGGAGGATCTAGGGGACCTTTCACAGGCCTTGCCGCTGACACCCGAAGGAATCCAGTTATTAAGAGTGAACGGCAAGTGGATCGCCATCATCGCAGGCGGAAACACTTATGGACCTAATTCCGCGTCGAGAGTGATCAAAGTAGATTTCGGCAATAGTCTTGCCAATATTCCCATTGCTACCAATTGGGGAAATATCGGCGCGTTAAATTTTCCCGATGACATCTTTATTGCAAACGACGGGGGTAACTATATCGGCTATGTGATCAATGTCAAGGACAATACGTTGACGCGGTGGAACTTCGGCACCGACTTTTCAGGAGTGCCGACCGGGACCAACCTTGGCAATCCGGGCGGAACCGTCAATTGGCCTGTAGGGTCAGGGTATTTCAACTACAACGGTAAGTGGTATGGTTTTATAGCCAACCGGAATTCCAATTCGCTGACGCGCCTGGATTTCGGCACTTCCCTGGCGAATACCCCCACGGCTGTGAACATTGGTAATCCGGGTGGTCTATTGAGTTATCCCAGGGATTTTGCCATGTTCGCTACCTGTGGCGAAATTTATGGATTTGTGCCTAATGAGGGCACCAATGCTCTTGTCAAGCTGGATTTCGGATCGGATCCAACCAATCCCAATCCAACAGCAACTTCGCTGGGCAACATCGGTAATCTGAACTATCCGCATTCGATAACCAATCTTTTCCGGGCAGGAAACGATGTTTATGCTTTTATATGCAACGCATACAGCAATACGCTCTCCCGCATGCGATTTGCCGGCTGTCAGGATATTCCCGGGTCGACGGTAGCGGCACCTGCACCCATCACCTATAACAAGGCCGGAACATATACGATCAGCCTGCTGGTGGATCTTGGACTTCCGACGCAGACTTCCTATTGCCAGAAGATCACAGTGCTTACTTCGCCCCTGGGCGCGATCCAAGGGGACACCGTTTGCTTTGGCAGCAGTCCTGCCCTGACTTTTGCCGGAACGGGTACGGGACCATTCGACATCAGCTTCAGTGATGGGAGCCAGACCTATACGCAGGGAGGACTCTCCGCGCAATCTTCCATTCCATTGCCATATGCATTGACGGCTCCAGGCAGCACCGAATTTGTTCTACAAAAGGTGTCTGATGGAACAGGGTGTTCGACATCGTTGAATCAATCCACAAAAATTCTTATTCATCCGATACCGCAGTCTGGTATTACAGGCACAACCATCTGTGGATCGGATTCTGCGCTAATTGTCCTCCAAGCCAGTGCAGGTGTCCCTCCCTTCGAAGTGCAGGTTAGCAATGGAAGTACTTCGTTTGTATTGGACGGAGTGAAACCCGGAGTAGCTTTTCCCATAGCGTTCCCAGACCTGACCGGTGCGGCGGATTTTTCCCTAATGAAAGTGAAGGATGGCATGGGTTGCTCGGAGATGAAAGGTTTTAATCCGGATGTGACAAATGTGTTTCCGCTGCCCGCTCCGGAGGTGGCCTTTTCGCCTTTGGGCGCGGTGTGTTATGACAAGGAGCCTTTTGTCGTTAGCACGGCCAGGGAGAAGACGGGGCTGGCCGGAACCGGTGTCTATAGTGGGACGGGTATTGCTTCCGACGGGACCTTTTCACCAGCGGCGGCAGGCCCAGGATCACATGAGATAAAGTATACTTATGTCGCAGCCGACGGTTGTACGGTAGCCGACAGCAGCACTATTACCGTGAACGCGTTGCCTAAAGTAGGCACAGTTCCCGTGGTCACTGCCTGCGAAGGTATTCCGGTGCAACTGACGGTCAGCGGAGGTAAAACCTATCTGTGGTCGCCGGCTGGTGATCTAAACGACCCGACTAGCCGGACACCGGTGGCTACTGTGGATACAACGACGATGTTCTTAGTGGAAGTAACGGACAGCAATGGGTGTTCCGCAACCGACTCCATACTGGTGAAGGCTTCGGTGATTGCACGAACAGCCTTCCTTGTCCCCAATGCATTTACGCCTAATGGAGACGGGCACAACGATTGTTTTGGCATCCAACATTGGGGCGATGTGACTGTCGAGCAGCTGGATGTATTCAACCGGCAAGGAATGAAGGTCTTTACTACAAAAAATCCTGCCGAGTGCTGGGATGGCCGTTTTAAGGGTCAGCCGCAGTCGGCAGGGGGGTATGTATATGCGATAAGAGTACGGACAACGTGCGGCGAGATCACGCGGACCGGGACGATCATGCTCATCCGATGAGTGGCTGATTTAGCGAGACTTTATAAGTTAGTGGAAAAAAGCGGAGAAAGGCGGAAGATATTGAAATGTATAAAAAAGCAAAACGCTGCAATAATTTTATTGTCAGCGTTTTGCTAAGTGCCCAGAACAGGAATCGAACCTGCACTACCTTTCGATAACAAGATTTTGAGTCTAGCGCGTCTACCAGTTCCGCCATCTGGGCCTGCCATTCAAAATGCGACATGAAATCGGGACGCAATATTACGTATTTGAGCTATCTTGTCCAAAATTGTTTGCAAACTGTTTGAGAATGATCAGGATAGGATTATTAAGAGAGGGTAAGATTCCCGCCGATAACAGGGTAGCCCTCACTCCGGCACAATGTAAATGGATCCACAAGAACTCCGACCAGGTAAGGGTCATCGCCCAGTCTTCCCCCGACCGCTGCTATTCCGATAAGGAATATGCCTCGGCAGGAGTGGAAATAAGGCATGACCTGGAGGACTGCGATATCCTGATGGGTATCAAAGAAGTTCCGGAAAAAGAATTGATCCCGGGAAAAACATATCTCTTCTTTTCCCATACCAAAAAACAACAGCCTTACAACCAGGCCATGTTCCATTCCATACTGGATAAAAAGATCACCCTGATCGACTACGAATGCCTGGAGCATGATGACGGACAAAGAATCCTGGGCTTCGGATTTTTTGCAGGGGTAGTAGGCGCCCACAACGGCATCATGGCTTATGGACTCCGTACCGGCTTGTACCAATTGGACAGGGTATACCAGGAAAAGAGTTTTCAGGAACTGATCCATACTTATTTCGGATTGAAATTACCGGAGATCAAAGTGGCGGTTACCGGTTCCGGCCGGGTGGCGCATGGCGTATTGGAAGTGATGAACCTGCTGGGGATTATCGAAGTGGAGCCGGATGAGTTCCTGGAAAGACGTTTTTCCTACCCGGTATTTACCCAGCTCAAAGGGGCCAGCCTTTACGAGCACTCCCTGAAAAAAAACTATCACCGCGACGATTTTCATCAGCATCCCCGGGACTACCAGTGTAAATTTCAGCCATTCACCCGGGTGGCGGATATACTCATGAATGGTATTTACTGGAATAAGGAGATGCCCCGTTTATTTGAATGGGAAGACCTTGCCGATAAGTATTTCCGGATCCGGACCATTGCCGATATCACCGACGACAAGGATGGTTCCATACCCTGCAACCTGGGCGACACTTCCATCGAAGACCCGGTATATGGAGTGGACCGATTATCCCGGAAAAGAACGGCCCCTTATCTGCCTGGCTCCATCGACCTGATGGCCGTGGGTAACCTGCCTAATGAGCTACCCCGCGATGCATCCCGCTATTTCGGGGAGCAACTGATTAAATACGTGCTGGAAGATCTGGTAAAAGGAGGCTCCCCGATCATCGAAAGAGCTACGATGGTTAAAAAAGGCCAATTGACGGCTCCGTTTAGCTATCTGGAAGAGTATGCCTCTCATTAACGGCAGGACTGTCCTGACGCCTCACAAATACAGATAATAATCCTTCATCAACTCCACAAATTCCTCCGTGTAAACGCCGGTCTCATTTTTAATGCAGAGCTCCGCAGAAGGAACAAGTCCTTCCTCTTTTCGGGAACCGCCCCCCTCGTTCCGGGAGAGACCTTCCTCGTTCCGGGAGAAATGAAGGATGCCCCTGAAAAAATCGTGGAGGGGCGTCTGTCTCACTAGTAATTTTTCCTGCAGCGCGAACCCACGGCTAGCTGCCAGCCCGATAAAATAATCCACCCGGTGGTAGGGGAGAAGGATGCCAAAAGACCCGGCGCTCTTCAGGTTGGCGTCGATGACTGCCAGCAAGGCTGTTAAAGTGAGTTCCTTGCTGTGTTTGGCCAGATTCCCCGCCTCGGATGCCGCAGGGAGATCTCCCTCAAAGAAAGGTGGATTGGTGATGATGAAATCGAATTTATGGGGAAAGGCATAGCTGCGCACATCCCCGGGAAATACTTTCAGATCTTCTTTCCATTTGTTCTGCGTTATATTCTCTTTTAATTGCTTGAACGCGGCCAGGTCCAGTTCGATCCCCTGTATCTCCCCTTTGTGCTTCTGCGCCAGCATCAGCATGAGCAGGCCCGTGCCGCTGCCGATATCCAGCGCCAGGGAATAGGAAGGTATTTTTTCAGCAAACCAGGCCCCCAGGATGCAAGCGTCCGTACACACTTTCATGGTGCACTGGTCCTGGTAGACTACAAACTGCTTGAATTGAAAATAAGGATTAGGCATTCCATTCCCCCCTCGCGCTGGCGCTGACAGACAGATCGGCAAAATCCCCTTCCAGGTATTTATAATATCCGGTAATAGCGATCATCGCTGCATTGTCCGTGCAATATTCAAAAGAAGGGATAAAGGTATTCCAGCGCTCCCGGACTCCCATCTCCCGGAAGGCTGTTCGCAGGCCGCTGTTGGCAGAGACTCCCCCGGCTATGCAAAGGTCTTTGACACCTGTCTGCCTGGCCGCTTTCTTTAATTTATTCAGCAGGATAGAGACGATCCGGCTCTGGATCGAAGCGCAGATATCGTTTAGATTGTGCGTGATAAAGTCGGGGTCTTTTGCAGTGTGGTCCTGCAGGAAATAGAGAATGGCCGTCTTCAGTCCGCTGAAGCTGAAATTCAGCTCCGGGATCTGTGGCTCGGGAAAGGGAAAACGGGTAGCATTGCCTTCCCGCGCATATTTATCGATCAGCGGGCCGCCAGGGTAGGGCAGGCCCAGTAATTTAGCCGATTTGTCGAAGGCTTCCCCCGCCGCATCATCCATGGTCTCTCCGATCACCTTCATCTGCAAAGGGGATTGGCAAAGCACGATCTGCGTATGCCCCCCGCTCACGGTGAGACACAAAAAAGGAAATTCAGGCCGGGCGTTGGCTGCGCCAGGGATCAGGTTCGCCAGCACATGCGCCTGCATATGATGCACTGCCAGCAAAGGAATATCCAGAGCCTGGGCAAGGGATTTGGCAAACTGCGACCCTACCAGCAGGGACCCGATTAGCCCGGGAGACTGCGTAAAAGCGATCGCCGTGACCGACCCTAATTCGCAATCCGCCTTTTTC
>JGI25616J43925_10000474_pt1 | contig 14361 bp, 16 predicted proteins | sample GraSoi2013_100cm_FD_43925 | JGI IMG/M metagenome (IMG submission 43925) | reverse complement strand
TCGGGCGCCGGGTACCGGATCGTGGCGCATGACCTCGACCCGAACGCGCTCAACCGCGCGCGCGAAGCGATCGGAGCCGAAGCGCCGGGGTCGCTCGAAGCTATGGCCTCGCGTTGCGAGGCGGTGATCACGATGCTTCCCGACGGGGAGGCCGTGCGCGCGGTCGTGCTCGGGCCGAACGGGGCCGAAGATTGCCTGCTTGCGGGCTTTCGCCGCGGCGGCGTACTGATCGACATGAGCTCGTCCTCTCCGCTGGGCACGCGAGCGCTCGGCGCGCGGCTCGCCGAGCGCGGCGTTGCGATGCTCGACGCGCCGGTATCGGGCGGTGTGAGGAAGGCAGCGGACGCGACGCTCTCGATCATGGCGGGCGGCGACGCGCACAGCATCGCCCGCTGCCGGCCGATCCTCGAGGCGATGGGCAGGCAGATTTTCCTGACCGGCCCGCTCGGTTCCGGGCATGCGATGAAGGCTCTGAACAACTATGTCTCGGCGGCGGGCCTCGTCGCCGCGGCCGAAGGCGTGCTGGCCGCCCAGCGCTTCGGACTCGATCCGGGCAACGTCGTGGACATCCTCAACGCGTCGACCGGGATGAACAATTCGACCCTCAACAAGTTTCATCAGTTCATCCTTTCGCGCGCGTTCGACTCGGGGTTCTCGCTCGAGTTGATGGTGAAGGACCTGAGGACCGCGCTCGAGGTCGCGCGCTCGACCGGTTCGCCCGCTCCGCTCGCCGAGGCGTGCCTCGAAGCCTGGACGGAAGCGCAGGCGGCGCTGGGCCCAGGGCTGGATCACACCGCCGTGGTGCGGCACTGGGAGAAACTCGCCGGCACGGAGCTCGGGAAGAAACACGACTGATCCGGCCTCTTGACGTCGGAGCACGCGGGGCCCAAGCTCGCACACTTTAGGCTTGCGGAGCGCAAGGCATGGCCACGTCCGAACTCAAGTCCTCCGAGCTGAAGCTCGAGCCGGACAAGCTCTACCTCGAGGAAATTTTCACGGACCGGCGCATCGGGACGATCCGTCGCTTGACCCCCGTCGCGAAAGACGGAAAACCCGACGCATCGCGGACCGTCCTCTACGTCGGGGAGACCCAGATCATGACCCCCGCCGGCTCGATCCCCATAGCGTTCGAGATCGGCGCGGATTCCCTTGGCGAGGCTGCCGAGAAGTTCGGGTCGCTTGCCAAGGATGCGATCGACCGCACCGTGCGCGAGCTGCAGGAGCTGCGCCGCCAAGCGAGCTCCTCGATCGTCGTTCCGCAAGGCCCCTTGGGCGGCGGCGGCAAGATCCAGCTGCCCTGACCGGGGTTCAGTTGAGGAGACCGGCTTTGCGGGCGAGTCCCTGCACGCGCGCGTGCTCCTCGCGGATTTCCGCGAGGAGCTTCTCCGGCGGAGAATATTCCATGAGCATTCCGAGCGGCTTCAACTTCGCGCCGATGGCCGGGGACTTGATGGCGCGCTCCAGCGCCGGAACCAGCNTGCGCGTGATTTCGGCCGATACGCCTGCCGGCGCGAAAAATCCCACCCAGACCCCGAAGAGCTGTTCCGAGTAGCCGAGCTCCGACAGCGTCGGGATGTCCGGAAAATCCGGATACTTGCTCGAGATGACGATGCCCCGCAGNGTGCCGCTCCTCAGGTGGCCGGTCATCGTGCCGAGCGCGAGGACGACGCCTTCGACGTGCCCGCCCAAGAGGGCGGTGACCGCGGGTGAGGCGCCGGTGAACGGCACCGTGGTCAAGCCCGCTCCGGTGAGCGAATTGAGCGTCAGAACGCAGAAATCGCCCACCGATCCCGCCCCTGCGGTGCCGATGCGCACGCTCCCCGGGTTCTTTTTCGCGTGCTCCGCCATTTGGCCGAGAGTCTTGTAGGGCGCGTCGCCGCGCACGGCGAGGATGGTCGGCGAGCGCATCGCGAGCCCCAGAGGCGTGAGGTCGGTGAGCGGGTTGTAGCTCGCTGTTTTGGGGTCGAGGATGGAGCGGAACACGAGCGAGGCGTTGTTGGTGAGGACGATGGTGTAGCCGTCGGGCTTTGCCTTGACGACCAGGTCGGTGCCGAGCGCGCCGCCCGCGCCGGGCCGGTTGACGGGGATGATCGCCACCTTGAGCTCGCGCGAGAGCTCGTCGGCGATGGCGCGGGCGGAAGTGTCGGTCGCGTCCCCCGGCGCGAGCGGAATGACGAGCGTCACCGACCCCTTGGGGTAGTCCTGCGCGTGGATCTGCGTCGCCGCGACGAGGAACAGCGCCGCGCATGCGTTGAGCGCGATTTTCATTTTCTGAATTCTCCCGTCACGGGACCTCGTAGCCCAGCTCCCTGCATTGGGCGTGCGCATAGCGGACCCCCGCGGCCCGTTCGAGCCCGTCCCCGTTTGCGGTGACAACCTTTCCTTCGCGAATATAAAGCACCATCGGATAGAACCCCTCATAAGCTCCGCGCCTATCCTTGTCGTTGATCATCACGCACACCGCCCAGCCGTATTGGCGGTCGCGCAGCAGCGTGTCCTTCTGGTAGAGGGGCGCGGGCCCGGCCTTCAACTCGATCAACGCAAAATCAGGCTCTACAAGCCGGGTTCTCAGGTAGTCGCGGACGATCTTTTCGTAGCCTTCCGGGCGCGGGCCGTAATCGAGCGCCGCCAGCTCTTCGCGGGAAAGGGGTTGGGATTGGCAGCCGGCGAGCGACGCCAGGGCGGTCGCAGCGAGGAGCCCCATCAGGATGCGCACGGGCTGATCGATCAGGGTGTCACGAACGGCGCGCCCAATTCGTTGCACCCGGTGCGCGCGTAGCGCCAGCCGATGATGTTGTCGTCGGACCCGCCGTTCACCGCGACGATTTTTCCGTCGCGGATGAAAAACACCATCGGATAGGGGCCGTCGTAGGCGCCGCGCGTGTTCTTGTCGTTGATCCATACGCACACGCCCCAGCCGTATTGAAGCGGGCGCAGCGCCGTTTCCTGCTGGAAGAGCTGCTTGGGTCCGGCCTTGAACTCCACGATTGCGTTGCCGGGATCGAGAAGTTTATTGAAAAGGTAGTCGCGGATGAGCTTCTCGTAATTGTCCGGGCGTGGGCCGTATTCGTAGGCGGCCATCTCCGACTGAGTCGGCGGAGTCTTGCATCCACCGGTCAGAGCGGCCACCGTACCGACGCCGAGAATTGCCAGAAACATCGCGATACGCTGCATTTGAGTTCCTCCGTCCTTTTTCAGTTGAGCGCTGCAAGATCTTCGGGTGGGATTCTCAGCGTAGCGGCCGAGGCATTTTCCTCCAAATGTGCGATCGAGGCCGTGCCGGGTATCGGGAGCATGACCGGTGAATGCGCAAGCAGCCACGCGAGCGCCACCTGCGCGGGACGCGCACCGAGCCCTTTGGCCACCTGCTTCACGCGACGCGAATTGAGCGCCGCTCCGTCGCCGAGCGGATACCACGGAATGAAGGCGACGCCGAGCCGCTCGCAGGCTTTGAGCACGTCTTCCGATTTCCGGTTCTCCAGATTGTATTGGTTCTGCACCGAGACGATGGGCGTGATCCGGCGCGCCGCTTCCAGTTGCTTCAGGTTGACGTTGGAGAGTCCCAGGTGCCGGATCTTGCCGGCGCGCCGGGCCTCCGCCAGCGTGCCCACCGAGTCCGCGAAGGGTACCTGGGGATCCGGAGAGTGAAGCTGATAGAGGTCGATGCGCTCGAGCCTCAAGCGCTTCAAGCTTCCGTCCAACGCCCGGCGCAGCTGCTCGGGGCGGCCGTCCGGATCCCAGCGGCGCCTGCTCGGGCGCACGATCCCGCCTTTGGTGCCGATGACAAGGCCCTCGGGGTAGGGATACAGAGTTTCCGCGATGAAGGATTCGGAGGCGTGCGGCCCGTAGCTGTCGGCGGTGTCGAAGAAATTGATGCCGAGCTCAAGCGCCCGATGCAGCAGCAGCTTCGCCGTACGCGGATCGGCCGGCGGGCCCCAGATGTCGCTGCCGTCGGTGGTCACGCGCATTGCGCCGAACCCCATGCGGCGCACGGTGAGCTCGCCGAGCTGCAGCGTTCCGGCCGCCGCGGCTGGATTCCTGTCCTCATTCATGCAAAGGATCGCGCGATGAACGGAATTCTTATGTCCGTTCGATCGCGCGCGGTTGAAACGGCGCGACGCGTCCGTTTCAACTTATTTCGGTTGTGCCACAGTCCGCAGATACGGTTTATGCGTTTTGAAGCCCTGCGGGTACTTTTTCCTCGCCTCCTCGTCGGACACCGAGGTCGGTATGATCACGTCCTGGCCCGGCTTCCAGTTCACCGGCGTCGCCACCGCGTATTTGGCGTTCAATTGGAGCGCATCGAGCAGGCGCAGGACCTCGTCGAAATTGCGGCCTGCGCTCATCGGATAGACCAGCATCGCCTTCACTTTCTTGTCCGGGCCGATCACGAACACCGAGCGGATCGTGGCGTTGTCCGCGGCGGTGCGCTTGCCGCCGCTCGCGTTGGGATGGATCATGTCGTAGAGCTTCGCGACGTGCAGGTCGGGGTCGCCGATCATCGGATAGTTGACCGCGGTGCCNTGAGTCTCCTTGATGTCGNTNGCCCACTTGTTGTGGTCGCTNACCGGATCGATTGANAGNCCGATGATCTTGGTGTTCCTCTTGTCGAATTCGGGCTTCAACTTCGCCATGTANCCGAGCTCGGTGGTGCANACGGGCGTGAAGTCCTTNGGATGCGAGAACAGGATCGCCCATTTGTCCCCGATCCATTCGTGGAAACGGATCTTTCCCTCGGTGGTTTCCGCCGTGAAGTCCGGCGCTTCGTCGCCTATGCGAACTGCCATTTTCGGCCTCCGTCCTGGTAGCGGGCCGGAGAAGCGCACTCGCCGCGATCGCGCGTTTCCGGTCCTGAGTTGACAATTCCCGTTGAACTTACGGGGATAAAAAAATTATACTCCGCCCCACGGCTAGAGCTAATGACATTCGAATAATATGCATATTCGGAAGGGGCCCAGTTGACGACTCCCATTGCGAGAATCATCGGCATTTCCGCGACAGCCGCCGCCTTGGGCCTCGCCATCGCGGGGCCGGGCAGAGCTCAGACTGCGGACCTCATCCTCCTTCACGGCAAGATCCTGACCCTGGACGAGCGCTCCTCGGTCCGCGAGGCGATGGCGGTGAGTGAAGGCAGGATCGCCGCGCTCGGCCGGTCCACGGAAATCATGGAGCTTGCCGGGCGCAAGACGCGCGTGGTCGATCTTCGCGGGCGCACGGTAATCCCTGGCCTTATCGACTCTCACATCCATGCGATCCGCGCGGCGCTCTCCTACGGCGTGGAGGTGAACTGGATCGGCACCTCCAGTCTCGAGGAGGCGCTCGGCCGGATCCGCGACGCTGCGCGCCGGGCGAAGCCGGGCGACTGGATCATCGTCGCCGGAGGCTGGACTCCGGAGCAGTTTCGGGAGAAGCGGCGGCCCACCCAGGGCGAGCTCGCAGCGGCCGCGGGGGAACACCCCGCCTACGTGCAGCTCTTTTACGCCTGGGCGCTGATGACGCCCGCGGCGTTCAAGGCGCTCAATGTCGCGACCGATGCCGATGTGGGGCCGCGCGGAAAGCTCGACGAGGACGCCGACGGAAAAAAGACGGGCGGCATCAGCGGAGACACGGCGACGATCACCGCGCTCTTCTCCCGGCTTCCGTCCCCGAGCTTCGAACAAAGGGTAGCGGGCACGCGCGCGTTCTTCAGGGAGCTCAACCGCCTCGCGCTCACCGGCGTGGTCGACCCGGGCGGATTCGGCATGGCGCCGAGCGACTATCAGGCGCTGTTCAAAGTGTGGCAGGACAAGGCCCTCGCGCTGCGCGTCGTCTACACCGTGTTTGCGCAGAAACGCGGCGCCGAGCTCGAAGACTACCGCAATCTTACGCAGCTCCTGCCGATGGGCATGGGAGACGAGATGCTGCGCTTCAACGGAATCGGCGAGAACGTCGCTTGGGGCATGTACAACAACGACAATCCGTCCGAAGCGGACAAGGCGCAGTTCTACGAGATTGCCAAATGGGCGGCCGAGCGCCGCATGTCTCTCAACATGCATTGGCACAACGACCGCTCCGTCGGACAGTTGCTCGACATCTTCGAGCGTGTCGACAGGGAATCGCCGATCAAAGGCCTGCGCTGGGCCATCGCGCATCTCAACGACGCATCGGCAGCGACGCTCGAACGCATGAAGGCGCTCGGCGTGGGCTGGGCCGTGCAGGATGCGATGTACTTCGACGGCGAGCGTTTCCAGAAGGAAAAAGGCGCCGAGGCCGCGCGCCGCGCGCCCCCGCTCAGGACTGCTCTCAGGATCGGCGTGAATGTCGGGGCGGGTACCGACGCGCACCGCGTGGCCTCGTACAATCCGTTCGTCGCTCTGCGCTGGATGCTCGACGGCAAGACCGTCGCCGGCACGCTCTTGCGTGGGCCGGAAGAGGCCCCGACGCGCGAGGAGGCTCTGCGCATGTACACGCTGGGCAGCGCGTGGTTTGCGCGCGACGAGGACAAGCGCGGTTCGCTGGTCGTGGGCAAGCTCGCCGATCTCGCGGTCTTGTCCAAGGACTACATGAAAGCGCCGCTCGAGGACATCGGCAGGATCGAGTCGCTGCTGACCATGGTCGGGGGAAAAATCGTGTATGCGGCCGGGCCCTACGCGGGATTCGAGGAGAGCCCCCGGCGCTGACCCGGCTGCCCCAGGCGCGGCGACCGTTTTGCGCAGCCTGTGTAGAATTTCCTCCTTAGGAGGGGAGACTTCAAGGTGACGACAAGCGAAGCGGACAAGCCCGAGCGCTCGCCCATGGTGATCTTGTTCGCCGAGATGCGCGGATTCACCGGCATGTCGGACATGCTCGATCCGCAGGTCGTGCTCGAGCGGGTAGGCGAATTCGTCTCTTTCATGTCCAAGGCCGTCGTAGAACACGAGGGCGCCGTCGTGAACATTCTCAGCGACACAGTGATGGCGACCTTCACCGGACAGGACGACGCTCAGCACGCGGTCCAAGCGGCGCAGGAAATCCAGACCGGTTTCGCGGCTCTCGCAGAGGCGTGGCAGCGCGATTTCGGCATCCGCGCAGCGGTTTCACTGGGGCTGCATTGCGGGGACGCCGTCGTCGGATTCGCGAAAGAAAGCCCGACGCCCGAACAGCTCTTCGTGTTCGGCGATTGTGTGAGCATCGCGAACCGCCTGCTGCACCGCGCAAGGTCCGGCGAGTTCGTGCTCTCGGAGACGCTGATGGACCTCGCCGCCGAGATGGGTGTCACGATAGACGCCGAGGAACTCCCGCCGCTGGAAATCCCGCGCCGCGATCCGATCAAGCTGTTCGGCGTGCTGCGCGATTCGCGGCTGGACTTCACCCGCGAGTAGAGCCCCTCAGCGCCAGAACGCCAGGATCATTGCCACCACCTGCAGCATCACGAAGGCGTGCGCAGCGTTGATCCAGAACAGCTTCCAGGACTTGTTCTCCCAGGCCACGCCGCCGAGAAGCAAGGGTACGTAGAAGCCGATCCAGGTCCAGAAGCCGGTGGAAAAGCCGTAGAACGCGGCCGAGCCGTCGGCTCCGGCCTTCCACACGGACGGCCGCCATACCTCGCCGGTGTGCGCGAGGACGAAGGCGGTGAGGAACGAGCCGACCACCATGAGGATCAGCCCCCGCCGCATGACCTTCGGATCGGGTTTTTGGTCGGCCGGCATCCCCATTTCTCTTATCCACGCCTTGCCGAAGATCGGGCCGTACCAGAGAAAGCCAAGGGCGATGCTGGCGGCAACTGCCGCGAGAATTGCCCAGTAGTTCAGATGGATGTCAGGTTGCATCGAATCTCCCCTTTTGAACGCGGCCCGGGTGTGTGGGCCGTGAGGAATCCTAGGAGCATCTGTTTCCGGATGCAAGCCGGCCCCTACCGGGACGCCTCAAGCGCGCGCGCGCTTGGAGGTCTTGGAGCGAAGCGAGGAAATCTTGGCGGTTCCGCGCGCGAAAATCCGGACTTGGTTGCGCCCCCGGCCCTTCGCGTCGTAGAGCGCCTTGTCGGCCGCGCGGAGCAAGGACTCGGGTTCGGCGGCGTGATCGGGGAAGATCGCCACGCCGAGCGATGCCGTGACACCCATGAACTGGACGCCTTCCTCCCGTATCGCCGAGCAAATCGCCTCGGCCCTGACGCGCGCGCTCTGGAGGGTGGCGTTGGGAAGCACCAGCATGAACTCCTCGCCGCCGTAGCGGCAGGCGATGTCCGTGCCCCGGATATGGCGCTTGAGCAGTGTCGCGATTTCCGTGAGCACGAAATCGCCGGCGGCGTGCCCCGCGGTGTCGTTCACCCGCTTGAAGCGGTCCAGGTCGATCATGATCACGGCGACGCGAATGCCTTCGCGCGCGGCGCGCAGCAGCTCGCGGGCGATGTAGTCCCGCAGGAAGCGCCGGTTGTAGAGATCGGTCAGGGGATCCCGGATCGCCTCCTCCTTGAGGATCTTCAAGGCCTGCGCGAGCGCCTCGGAGGCGCGGCTGCGCTCGCCGACGACGGTGTTGAGCACGAGTCCCGTGGAAACCACGGTTCCCATGAACGCGAGCAGCAGCAGGAGCGACGTGCTGAACGGCGCCGATGCAAACGGCCCGTGTCCCGCTATCGTGTGCCACACGGCGATGATGCACACCAGCGCATTGAGCGCGGTCACCTCGCGCTGCCCGAAGCGCAGAGCCGTCCAGATCACGAAAGGCAGGACCGCGAATGTGAGCGGCAGTGAAGGCAGGTAAGGGGCCAGTGCGTCGCTGAAGATCGCGTAGGTCAGCGCGAGCATCGGCAAGGCGATGAGGAGCACCCGCCCGGCGTAGTATAGGGGCCCGGAAATGCTCTGTTTCTTTCGGCCTGCAGGGTCCAAGTCGCACCTTGCTTTCTTGGATAATCAGTAGATTACGAGTGATTCTTATCGTGCAGTATAAGCTCCAAATCGCAGGTGAACAAGCCCCCGGGGGATTTCGTGAACTATGACGCGGTCGCAGGCCGAACCGGGGGCCCACCCGTGAAATATGACGCAGTCATGAGATGCGCGTCGCCGTAATCGGGGCCGGTCCGGCCGGTCTCCTGTTTTCGCTGCTCGCCAAGCGCCGCCATCCTTCCTGGCGGATCGAGGTCGCCGAGCAGAACCCCGAAGGCGCGACCTACGGATTCGGGGTCGTTTTCTCCGAGGGCGCGCTGGCGTTTCTGGAGCGCGACGAGCCGCAGCTCTCGAAGATCTTGCAGGCGGAGATGGAGCGCTGGCCGATGCAGCGCATCGTGCACCGCGACGAGCGCGTGGATATCGACGGCAACGGCTTTTCCGCCATCGGACGTCTTGCGCTCCAGGAAATCCTGCAGAAGCTGTGCTGTAACGCGGGCGTGAAGATCGAATATGGCCGCGGCGTGAGGGCGCTCGACGAGCTCGCGGGCGCGGACATCGTGGTCGGCGCCGACGGATCGAATTCGTTCGTTCGAGCGGCGCTGCAAGCGCGGTTTCAGCCGAAGATCGAGCTGCTCACCAACCGCTTCGCCTGGTACGGCACGACGCAGCCGTTCGATTGCCTCACGCTCACCTTCCGCGGCAACGAGCACGGTGCATTTGTCGCCCACCATTACCGCCACGCTCAGTCGATGAGCACCTTTGTCGTCGAATGCGATGAGGCCACCTGGCAAAAAGCGGGGCTCGACCGGATGGACGATGCCCAGTCGCGCGCGTACTGCGAGCGGGTATTCGCACCGGATCTGGACGGGCACCCTCTTGTCTCGAACAAGTCGCAGTGGCGCCAGTTTCCGCTGTTATCCAACCGGAGCTGGTTCTCGGGAAAGTTCGTCCTGATCGGGGATGCCCTGCGCACGGTGCATTTCTCGATCGGCTCGGGAACCCGCCTCGCGTTCGAGGACGCGATCGCGCTCGACCGGGCATTCGGCGAAGCGGGCGAGGACGCGCCGCGTGCGCTCGCGGCGTTCGAGCGCGAGCGCAGACCGGTCGTGGAAAAACTCCTCGCCGCGGCGAACGCGAGCTCGTATTGGTACGAGCGCTTTCCGGAAAAGATGCGCGAGGCGCCCTGGCGGCTCGCCTACGACTACATGACGAGAAGCGGGCGCATGACCGACGGCCGCCTTCGGGAACTGGCACCGAGATTCATGAGAAGGGTCGACGCGGAAGGAGAGGGCAGAAGCTGATGCGCGGCATGCTACACTCGCGGCTGCGACCGGACCCGAGAATGGACTTGGCTACGAAGGAGCAGTCATCGAGTAGCGCCATCAGCGAGCTGCAAAAGCACCTGCGGGACGGAAGTTTCGTCGTAACGGCCGAGCTTTCCCCGCCGGTATCCACCGACCCCGCCGAATTCATCGCTCGTGCGCTCGCGCTGCGGGGACTCGCCACCGCGATCAACGTGACCGANGGTGCGGGATCGAAGGCCCACATGTCGAGCCTCGCGGCGGCGCACTTCCTGGTGCAAAGCGGCGTCGAGCCCATTCTGCAGATCACCTGCCGCGACCGCAACCGCATCGCCCTTCAGGGCGAGTTGCTCGGCGCCGCAGCGCTCGGCATCCGCAATATTCTCGCGCTGCGCGGCGACGACCCGAAGCTCGGGGACCAGCCGGACACCAAGCCGGTTTTCGATCTGGATACGACGGCCTTGCTCGCGACCGCGCAGCGGATGCGATCCGAGCACCGACTTCCTTCGGGCGCCGAGATCAAGGGCGCGGTGCAGTTCGTGCTGGGCGCGGCGGAGCTGCCCGTCGACCCGCCGGCCGGCTGGCGCCCCAACGGCTTGCTCTCGAAAATGAAAGCCGGCGCCGAATTCATCCAGACGCAGTTCTGCATGGATCCCGAAGCGGTGCGGCGCTACGCGGCGCGGCTGCTCGATCTGGGCGTNGCGCAAAAACTGCCGATTCTGATCGGCGTCGCTCCGATTCCTTCGGCGCGCTCNGCGCGCTGGATGAAAGAGAAGCTCTTCGGNGCGATGATCCCGGANNGCGTCGTGGATCGGCTCGAGCGCGCCGCCGACCCGAAAGCCGAGGGCAGGAAGATCTGCGTCGAGCTTCTGCAGCAGCTCGCGGAGACCCCGGGCGTGGCCGGCGCGCACGTGATGGCGCCGGCTTTCCATTCCGCGATCGGCCCCGTGATCGAGGCTTCCCGCGTCGCGGGAACGAAGCGCGCGGGCACAAAGCACTAGGAGAGACCATGACGGTTCGTTCTTTGCAGCACATCGCTCTTGCCGTCCCGGACGCGACGGTCGGCAAGAAGTTCTACACCGATTTCGGCATGGAAGCCCGCGAGTTCGACAAACGCATCGTCATGCGCTGCCAGGGCCGCGATCAGGACCAGGTGATCCTGGTCGAAAGCAAGAAAAAGCACATGCACCATGTGTGTTTCGGGACGAATGCGGACGAGCTCGAGGGCCTGAAGAGGCGCCTCGCACAAGAGGGCGTAAAACTTGCGGACGCGCCGAAGGAAACGCCGGGCGAAGGCATCTGGTTCCGCGATCCCGACAATCTCCTCGTGAACGTACGCGTCGCGGAAGCTGCGAAGTGGCGGAGCGCCCCGGAGTGGAAAATCAACAATCCCGGCCACTTGAACCGGGCGGGGGTGCCCGGGCATCCGAGGCGCGATGTCCAGGTGCGGCCGACGCGCCTCGGCCACACTCTGCGCTTCACGGCGCAGATGGAGAAGATGGTCGACTTCTACACGCGCGTCGTCGGCCTGCAGCTCTCGGACCGCGCGCAGGACATCGTCGCCTTTATGCGCGGGCAGGGCGGCAGCGATCACCACATCTTCGGCTACATCAAATCCGACCGGCCGGGCTTCCACCACGCGAGCTTCGAAGTCGGCAACGTCGACGAGATCGGCATGGGCGCCTGCCGGCTGCTCGACCGGGGCTACAAGGACGGATGGGGCTTCGGCCGGCACGTGATCGGCTCGAATTTCTTCCACTACATCCGCGATCCGTGGGACAGCCTCGCCGAGTATTTCTGCGACATCGACTACATCCCGGCGGATTCGAACTGGAAGGCGACCAACTACCCGGCGGAAGACTCCCTCTACGTCTGGGGCCCCAAGCCCCCGGAAGCCTTCGGGATGAACTTCGAACCGGCCTAGGCTGCGAGAGAAATCACCGAATCCTCGTATTTGCCTGGCCTCATATCGGCCTCGGCGAAGATACGGCGCTCGGCGATCCACTTGAAGGACTCTTCGAACACTTCCTTGGTGTAAGGCTCGAAGACGATACGCTCGCCCGGCCCCCAACGACGCGTGTCCATCTGCTCGAGGAAGCGCGCGGGAAACTCGNTCTTGTAGTAGTGCGTGTAGAGCTCCGGACGCAGATCGATNTCGCGCTGCGCGCGCCGCAGCGCCCGGAAATACTTGCGCAGGTCTTCCGGCTCGGGATTTCCCGAGATGGACGTCGCCATCATAAAGGTCGTATCGATGACCTTGCGAAAACCGAGCTGTTCGAGAAAGTAGTAGGGCCCGCTGAAAAGGGACGCGGCGGGCACCTTGCCGTCGATCAGCTTTTCCAGCCGGCTTAACAGGAGCCCGTCGGCAAAAGACAGCTTGATGTCGTCCAGGCCCATGTACTGCTCGAGCCCCTGAATGGTCGAATAGTGGCTGCCCGATTGGTAGCCGACCGAGATCGGCACGCCTTTCAGCTCCGACGGATGTTTGATCGCGGATTCCGGCGGCACGAAAATTCCGCAGGGCGCGACCGAATAGGCATCGGCGTAGAGCTTGCCGTGGCCGGTCGAGGCGGCGATGTTCACGGTCCAGTGGCAGGCGCCGCTCACGTCGCAGGCCCGCCCCTGCTCGATGCTCTGGTAGGCGCCGATCTTGTTCGGCGTGGCGTGTTTTTTCGCCACGTCGCCCGGACCGTAGTTGTCGCGGAATTCGTAAGCTAGACCTTCGGCCTTGAAGTAGCCCTTTTCCTCAGCTACCCATTCCTGCAGCCTGAAGTGCGGGGAAATCACGAACTTGGACATCAACGGCTCCTCGAGGGCTCCAGTCGGATGGAAAATCTACTCTGGCGGACGACGGATTGCAAAGGAAACTTGCCTCGGGGTGGGTCCACCGCTTGCGGAACCTTGAGCCCCTGTAAAATAGCCGTCGCGAGAGGGAGCGCGACACCGCATGGAATTTCTGGTTGAAGGAGCGCCGCGCCGNATCGAGATCACCACTCTCATCGTTGCCGGATGGACCGGGCGCGACAAGGCCGCGGTCGAGCACCACATCGCCGAACTGGCGGCGATCGGGGTCAAGCGCCCGCGGATCGTGCCTTGCTTCTACCGCGTCGGCGCCAACCTGCTCACCACGACCGGCGCAGTCGAGGTCGTCGGGGAAGACTCGAGCGGAGAGGTCGAGTTCGTGCTGGTTTCGGCGCCCGAGGGCCTGTACGTCGGCGTCGGATCGGATCACACCGACCGGAAAGTCGAGGCCTACGGCGTTACCGTATCGAAGCAGATGTGCCCCGCAACCCGTAGCCTCACGATCGCGGACTAGCAGGAGACGACATGGCAATCCAGAAAGAGCACAAGGAGTTCTACAAAGTCGACCTCGACAGGGGTTGGGAAAAACTACCAGGCTATCCGGACGGGATACGGCAGCAGGTGCTCGCGGGATTCCTGGACGAGAAGAACAAGCGTGGTTTCCGCACGCGTCATCTGCGCTTCGCCCCCGGCGTGCATACGACCGAGCCCTTCGTGCACGACTACTGGGAAGAGGTGTATCTCGTCTCGGGCGATCTGATCGTCGGCAACGACAGGAACGGCAAAGGCGGCACCCGCTTCGGTCCCAATACCTATGCTTGCCGTCCGCCGGGAACGCTCCACGGGCCGTTCAAGTCGGAAACGGGTTGCCTTCTGCTCGAGATGCATTATTACGACGAGGCCGTGCAGCGCTAGCCGCCGAGGCAAAGCCCGATGGCCGAAGCCGTCCTCCGTCCGATCGCCGTGCTCGCGCAGGAACTTGCCGAGGGCAAGACCACGAGCCGCAAACTCGTCGAGGCCGCGCTCGCGCGCATCGCCGACGCGGGGGGCGAGGGCGGGCGCGTTTTCACCAAAGTGCACGCTCAGGGCGCACTCCTCGCCGCCGATGCCTCCGACCACTTGCGAATGCGCGGGGTCGTGCCGTCTCCGCTCGCGGGATTGCCGGTTTCGATCAAGGATCTTTTCGACATCGCCGGCGACGTCACGACCGCCGGCTCGAAGATCCTGCGCGACGCCGCCCCGGCGACCGAGGACGCGGTCGCAGTCGCGCGGCTGCGCGCAGGCGGTGCCGTGGTCATCGGCCGCAGCAATATGAGCGAGTTCGCCTTCTCCGGAATCGGCATCAACCCGCACTACGGCACGCCCGCCAATCCCTACGACCGCGGCAGGCGAAGGATTCCCGGAGGATCGTCCTC
>JGI25616J43925_10000471_pt1 | contig 14391 bp, 8 predicted proteins | sample GraSoi2013_100cm_FD_43925 | JGI IMG/M metagenome (IMG submission 43925) | reverse complement strand
GAGAATTGCTGCTGCTCAGCGGGCACGTTGGGCGAAGATCAGAGCAGGGAAGAAATAGCCTAAGAGGTCAGTCTGAGAATTGTCTCCGATATAAAGATATAGGCCCACTAGATGGAGTACTTGAACGACAGCGGTGCGTCTGAATCGAGTGGGCCTGCTGTCAGAATTCCTCCCACCGCGTCCGCAAAGCGGAGAGTGACCGGGGAACCGCCGCCAAACCTGCAAGCGTCGTAGTTCAGTTTTGTGAGAGCCATGATGTCGGCCAGCACCGTCTCGATGTTGGCGTCACCCCGGCACACGTTGATGAGCAGCGGGCGTGGGAAGACACCTCGCGTGAACTCCTGGACGGGGGTTGTCTGTTATGCAGCGAGGAAAAACCGCACCATTGTTACCGGCGGCTCGTTGCAGAATATCTCAAAGAGCATTGGGGTGATGTACGCCGTGGCATTTGATCGGGCCGCAGCCGTCGGCGCGGTCAGCAATGGTCCCGTCTTTGCTGAGCAACATCGCCAAGCGGTCGTCCGGCGACCTCCTAAGCTCGGGCCGCGAATTCCTGTTTCAAGAGAGGAAAGAGGCACCCCGCCGAGTCGGATCATTCAAGGAGAACCGATTTCTCTCTCCTAGGCTCACCCCACTCCGACGATCTCACTCACGGTCTCGATACTGCGGAGGATGTCATCGAGAGGCACAGGATTGTGACGCGTATCGCGACTCGCGTCGGGTCTAGGCAGGACGACAAGACGGTGAACTCCAGCAGCGGCATAAGCTTCGACGCTGCGCCTGTCAAAGCCGCCGACCGGAGTCACAGTGATTTCCAGTTCGCCCAGTTCGGCGGGGCGCCCATTCTGCTCGCCTGCCTGTTTCAAACCTTCTATGTGCTTTTTCGTTTCCTCCGCCGTAAGCCCGAAACCATACCAGCCATTGCCCATCGTGATGGCGCGTCGCAATGCAGCCGGGCTTTCGCCACCGATCACCACCGGCGGCATGGGACGCTGGATCGGACGAGGATATGCGGCAACATTGCTGAAGGACGCGGTGGGGCCATGGTGCTCGGGCTTTTCCATAGTCCAAATTGCTCGCATAGCACGGAGAATGTCATCCATCTTCTCTCCGCGTCCTTGCATCGGGACTCCGAGCGCTTTGAATTCGGGTTCCAGCCAGCCGGCACCCAGACCAACAATGAGGCGACCCCCGGAAACGACATCAACACTCGCCAACTCCTTGGCGAGAAGCAAAGGGTTCCGTTGAGGTAAAACGATAATGCCGCTTGCGATGCGCAGGCGCTTTGTATGAGCCGCGATCCAGGTCAACGACACGACGGTGTCTAACATCGGCATCTCAGGAGCAAGCAGAAACGAAGGAAGCATTGGGTCGGGCAGTACGATGTGCTCGCCTGTCCAGACCGATTCGAAGCCCGCAGCCTCGGCGGCCTGCGCGACCTGAACCGCAGAAGAGGGATCGCCGCAAGTGCCGTAATTGATTGCGAATAAGCCAATCTTCATCACACATCCTTACAGTGGACGAACTGAATCGCCCTCCGTCCGTGAGATGATACGACAAATTGCTTGAACGCTTCCCGCAGCCTTTCCGGTACTCCACCCACGCGAGCGACAACCGCCTCTGTTGCCTGAACCGAAGTCTTTGAGATTCTCTAGACCCGTCCTGGTCGCGCGCGGCGCCGGAGGCACCAGCATATTCGAGACTCAGCATCGCTAGACTCGGTGCGCTGGTTGGAGAGATTGGCCACTAAGAACCGTCTTGAGACCCTGGACGTCTCGGCGAACCAATAACAGGTCCGAACCCGCTTGTGGCAGCGCCCACGTCCCAAAGTGGCGCAGGGAGGGTCGGCTCATTACGCTATACTGCGTTCATGCTCTCGTTAAGGTCCAGGAGTCAGCGCTTGACGCAGATCAGTTCCATAAGACCGGGTGCAGACGGACGTGGAATGATCAGCGCCGACGATGAGCGAAAGCCGTGGCTTACGGCGCTGGAAGCNCGCTTTGCGCAAGCCGAGCCGAATCTCAACGCCAGCCGTCAGGAGCTGCTTCGCAACATTCTGGATCATGCCGAAGAGACTTACTTTCTTTCCTCCCGGGCTTTGGCCAAGAGATACGATCTAGATCCAACCACGATAGTCCGCACTGTTCAGGCGCTGGGTTATAAGCGCTATGGGGAATTTGCAGCCGACCTACGATCACATTTTGTGACGCGCATTACTCCCTACGCGGTGATGAAATCAGCGGTGCGCGACAAACGCAGCGTTGCCAACCATATTGAACACACTCTGGAGACTGACGTACAGAATCTCAACGCTCTGCGTTCTCAGTTGGATGTGAAGCAAGTGGTGGAAATTGCCAAGCGCATCGACCGGGCACGCCGCATCATGGTCGTCGGCATCGATTTCGCTGCTTCGCTCTCGAATCTTCTGGCCTATGGGCTGGTATCGGTCGGCTACGATGCGGAGGCACCCGCAGGATCTGCGGGCAACTTGCAGCAGAAAATTCTTCTTTTGGGTCCGAAAGATGTACTCATTGCCATCAGTTTTGGCCGCTGCCTTCAAGATACGGTGGATTCAGTCATGCGGGCTCATGGCAATGGCGTTCCGACTGTCGGATTTACCGACAGCGAGAAGAGTCCCATCGCCCGTTTTTCTGACGTCTCCTGGATAACTTCGGTCTCCAGTCCGTCCTTCCACGGTTCCTACGTAGCGGTAGTTTCTGCCATCAATGCCTTGCTGGTGGCGTGTTCGCAGCTTCATCCGCAGCGCTCTTTGGCGGCGTTGCGGCGAAAAGAGCAAGAATTCAGGTCGCGTTGGTATACGCCAACTCCGGCGAAGTCGGGCAAGAGAACCTCGGGAAACGAAGAGTAAGAGACAACTCTAATTTTGCGTTCCGATGGAGGTNATTTCGGAACGTNTCCAACCCGGCCCGCGTAGAATCCTGCCCGCGTTCGTTCCAGTCAGCTTCCCACCTTCATATTCCAGTTTTCCATTGACGAAAACAAACTTCACGCCCTCGGAGATTTCAGCCGGATTCTCGTACGTTGCTTTATCGATAATGGTAGCCGGATCGAAAATGGTGATATCGGCGAAGAAGCCTTCCCTCAAGAGTCCGCGATCTCGCAAACGTTCGCGCTGCGCAGGAAGAGAGGTAATTTTGCGGACGGCCTGTTCCAGGGGAAGGAGATGCTCCTCCCGCACGTAATGGCCGAGAAAGCGCGGCATCGATCCAAAAGCACGAGGGTGGCTGTGGGGATCGAACAAGGGACCATCGAGAGAGGTTTCGCTGCCGTCAAGGCCTATACTGGTCCAAGGCTGCTGCAGCCCACAGCGCAGATCGTTCTCGCTTGCGATGAAGTAGATTGCCCCCGTTTGGGCCTTGTCCGCGATAACAAGATCCATAAGGGCGTCCAGCGGTTCTTTTCCCTGTTCTTTCGCGACCTGAGCCAGCGTCTTGCCGTCGTATTTCTTAAGATCGGGATTCACAACACCAGATACGATGACTCCNGAAGCGCCGCCACTGCCAAGATAAAGGTTCTCCCAATTTGGATGTTCGGNGGCCATTTCCTGCTTGATCCTGGCGCGAGTGGCAAGATCTTTTAGTCGCTCGAGTAGCTTTTCGGCACCGCCGTCGGCCACCCACGGCGGCAAGCTCGAAGCTAGCGCCGTTCCGCCCGCAACATACGGATACATGTCAGCGAAGACGTCCTGGCCGGAGTCGCGTGCGGCCTGAATCGTTCGAGCGATCTTCGGCATCGTGCCCCAGCGCGGTTTTCCAATCACCTTCAAATGAAAGATCTCGACCGGCAAACGACCTTCGCGGCCAATCCTCAGCGCCTCGTCCAGAGCGGCAGTTTCGCTCTGGCCCTCGCTGCGCATGTGAGTCGCATAAATTCCGCCGTAATGACCGGCGACTTTGGCCAGTTCGATCAACTCTTCCGTCTTGGCATAGTGTCCCGGAGGATAAATCAGTGCGGTCGAGACGCCGAATGCACCTTGCTGCATTGCCTCCGCGACAAGAGCTTTCATCTTATCGAGCTCTTCAGGAGTGGGGGCTCGGTCAACATCACCCAGAACTGCCTCCCTTGCCTGCGCGGCGCCGACATAGGTGCCGATGTTCAATGGAGTGCCGGATTTTTCCAGGCGAGCGAAATAACCATCCAGTCTGGTCCAGTCCACAGTTAAATGGTAGTGATCGAGTTCAGGTTGCAGATCGGAAAGCGTAAGTGCATTCTGCGGAGCGATGGAATTTCCTTCGCCGGTGATTTCGCTGGTGATGCCCTGTGACAATTTGCTCAACGAGCGGTTATCGATGAGCAGAGCCATCTCGGATTGCCCAAGCATATCGATGAAGCCAGGCGCGACGACCAGATTGTGGGCATCGATGATTCGCCTGGCGTTTGTACCATTCAACTTCCCTATCTTTGCGATGCGATCACCAAGAATCGCTACGTCTCCTGAAACCCAGGGATTGCCCGAGCCATCAATGATCTTTCCATTCTTAATGATGACGTCATAAGTATTGCTCTGATTCTCTTGCGCAATTGCTACCGGAGCCAAATAGAGAATGAACAAGGTAGCGCTGATGACGCCAATTTTNGCAAGCGACATTTCCATTGGTTGACGCGGTCCCTTCCGAAGACAGTTTCCAATAAAACTAGCTTATGCCTGCGCCACCATTTCGGCTTTCCAATCCCTGGTACGAACNGTGAGTTGATCCACTAGCTTNCGTTTCACCGTAAAGCCAAGCCCGGGGCGTGTGGGAATCTGGATAGTTCCACGTGGACTNACTTCAACCTCGGGCTCAATAATGTCTTCATCCCAGTAGCGTTGACTGGCGGAAACGTCTCCNGGCAAAGTGAAATTCGGTAGTGTGGACATTGCGATGTTGTGAGCCCGCCCGATACCGGCTTCCAGCATTCCGCCGCACCACACCGGTAATGAATGTTGTTGGCAAACATCGTGTACCTGGCGGGCCGAGCTGTGTCCGCCAACTCGGCCTAATTTGATGTTGATGATGCGACATGCGCCCATTTCGATGGCCGCCTCGGCGTGCGCGGCGTTGTTGATGCACTCGTCAAGGCAAATTGCGGTGCGAATCTGCGACTGAAGTTTGGCGTGAGCGTGAATATCGTCCCACTGCAGCGGTTGCTCCATCATCAGCAGATTGAACTGGTCGAGTTCTTTCAGGTGGCTCGCATCTTTNAGATCGTAGGCCGAGTTTGCGTCAACGGACAAAAGGATGTCAGGAAATTCCTTTCGAACCGCGGCGACAAAATCCAAGTCTTTGCCGGGCTTGATTTTGAGCTTGATCCGTTGGTATCCGTTTTCGAGTTCTTCCTCTACTTTTCGGGTCAGCGATTCTGAATTTTCGCGAATGCCCAAAGAAACCCCACAGGCAATCTCCTGCAAAGTTCCGCCGAGCAGCTTCGAAAGGGGAATGTTTTGCAGTTGCGCTTCCGCATCCCAAACCGCATTCTCAACGCCCGCTTTGGCCATCTGGTGTCCCCGGATCGCAGATAACAATGCCGCCGCATCGCCGGCTTTACTCAGGCTCTTGCCTAGCAATCGGGGCGCGATGAAGTCTGAAATGATGTGCCAGGCCGTGTCGGTGGTCTCGGAATTGTAAGAAGGGCTTTCGGTGGTAGTAACTTCTCCCCAGCCCCTGACGCCATCGACAACCACCTCGACCAGAAGAATCCTGCGAGCCTGGGTCACGCCGAAGCTGGTTTCAAAGGGTGCCTTGAGGCGCATTCGAAGTTCGCGTAGCACGATTGTTTCAATTGTCATAAAACTCCAATCAATGTGCTTCCGGTCTCTCAGCAGTTCGGCGAGAATGCGATAACTGCTCGAAAGTGAGATTCAGAATCGGATATTGCTGCCANTCCTGATAGTCGAAGTGCCACCACTCGTACTGATAAACAGCGAAGCCTTCCGCCTCCATAGCATTGCGAAGCAGAGCGCGATGCCAACGTTGCAACGATGTTCCGCCCGGGTAAAACGCATAGGACCGCTCCGACATTTCGTCGTAGCGGCCGGTCATAACCACAGGCGTTCCAGTCTTGAGGTCGTAGAGCGTGAGATCGATGGCGCAGCCCCGGTTATGACGCGAACCTTGCTGAGGATCCGCTACAAAGATTTTCTTGTCCTGCGGTGTCGCATCCCAAAAGATCTTAGTGACATACCAGGGACGGTAGGCGTCGTGAATGAGCAATCCATATCCCAGTGGCCGGAGCTTTTGCGCAACCCTCGCCAATGCGTCAGCCGCGGGTCGTTGCAGGAACGCTTTTGCTTCTTCGTAGATGGGTGTGCCCAGAAAGTTATTCGGCGTTGCATACCCAATATCAAGCTTTATGCCGGGGTCTAAGGTGGTCAGATCGACCAAGTCGGGAGGCCGCAAAGCCGCGCTCTCTTCCGGCGGCTTCGCCGCAAGCGCCTGCCGCCGCAGCTCCGCTATCGGTTCGCTGGGATGAACCTGAAGCCCAGTCGCTATCTCGCGGCGTTTGAAAATGACTGCGCCAATCTTGACTTCTGTTGCTCGACCGCTCGCATCGCGAGTGAAGGCAGCGCTCTCGCCTTCATACAAACCGTGTTCGGGGAACTTGAAAACATCCCCGGATTGCTGTTGCAGCGGATCGTGCTCGAACCACTCGATCAGAATATTAAGCTTTCCATCGTTCTCCGTGACGTATAGCACATCGTGGTCCCATCCATACTGCCCGATCAATCCATCAAATTGGCCTGGGGCTGGTGCAGGCTGCGGTGGTTCCACCCGCTTGAGGAGCTTGTCGCCGATGCGAATNCCGGCATCCACCGGGACAATTGTTGTTTCAAAGTTCTCATCGAGTCGGCCATCGGCNACCAGCGCATCTCCCAACATCCGCAACTCGGACTCGAATCCGCCCCGGATCGTAAGCATGTGCAGCGTACNCTCGCGCTCCATCAGATCCACCGCGTCATCCCCTTCGCCATAGCGGGCTGCGAGCTTGCGAGCGAGTTCAGGGGGTACAGGTTTCGCAGTTTCGAACGGGGGAAGAGTCTTACCGGATCGCAAGGCAAGCATCAGCTGCAAAGCATGCCGGGCAACCGAGTTGGTGACCGCGTTCGCGGCATCCGTGGTGGTTGCCGTCACCACGCCGAGCTTATCTTCCGGCAAACCGACCACTTCTGTGGCGAAGCCGTAGATCGCGCCACCGTGTCCGATCACGCGATGACCGTCCAGTTCTGACACTGCGAACCCCAGACCATAGCCCCTCTTTTGTCGTGGGGTCGCGAACTGGGGCGTCCACATCTGCTCCAGGGTTTCGCGTTTGAGGACTTGCGCCTTCGGACCACGGCCGCGATCGAAAAGCACCATGAGGAACTGAGCCAGATCAGTCACGGTCGAGTACATGCAACCTGCGGGCGCCAACCCCAACTCGAAGGTGGGGGCGGGAAACTTTAGCCCGTCGTAGGTCCACATGTAGGCTTTGGCAAGATTGCGGGTCAGGTCAGGTTCGGGAGCAAAGGAGCTCTCGTGCATCCCGAGCGGAGCGAGCACAGCTTGCTTCAGATATTGGGGGAAGGACTGGTGATTCAGTTCTTGGAGCGTGTAGCCGACGACGGCAATGCCTGCGTTTGAATACTTCAGATGTGTTCCGGGGTCGTAAACGAGTTCCGTCGAGTTCATACTGCGTACCGTAGCTTCGAGCGTTGGCTCGCTCGGATCAAAGTAGTTGCCCACCGGCGGCTCGCGCAGCAATCCAGAACGGTGGGACATCAATTCTCTTAAAGTGATCGGGTCTGAGAACGGATTCTGCGGGTGAAAATCCGGAATGTATTGGCTTACAGGGGTATCAAGGCTGATCTTCCCCGCTTCCACCATCTGCATGATTCCGATATCAGTGAACAATTTCGATACGGAGCCGACGCGATAGACGGTGTGAGCGGTAGCCGGAATTTTGTGTTCGGGATCCTGATAACCGAAACCCTGCGCCCACACGACCTCGTGCCCATCGACCAGCGCAATCGAGAATGCGGGCAGATCCTTATCAGCCATTTCCTGGCGGATCAAGGATTCGAGTGTGTTGGCAAGTGGAGCGTAATCGGTTCGCGGCGGAATGTTAGCCTGAATCTGTGCGTTTAGAGCCGCGGTCAGGAAGAGCACAGGAACAGCGGCGCTAACCAGAATGTTTTGGAGTCGATTCGCGCCTCGCATGCAGAGCTTTCGGTTGATCATGATTTATTTCTTTTCCTGCGGTGTTTTCTCAGGCACCCGAGTAAAGATGATTTCCGGCGCATCCGGCTCGAATGGCGCTGCAATGCCGTCGATGTCCCCACTCATATTGGTCAGAAACCGCAGCTTGCCGATATCGACAGCCCCGGCGGAGTTGGGGGGAGCGTCGAAAACGTCGTACTCATAGTGATGCAGCGGAAACGACAGCTGATTGAGAGCAGCGCTAAAACCATCGTCCGATAGCTGAATCGTGATAACACCATAGCCGGGATTCTCGTAACGCCCGGCGTAGTCTTTCAATTCATGCGATGGATGCGTGTTAGGCGTGCGCTTGGAAAGCTCTTTCTTATTTTCTTCTTCTTCGGCAGTCTTCTGTTTAGCCTCCAGCTCCTGGAAGTGTTTGGCCCAATCGACCGAGTCGAGGCCAAGCAGATGGTCGTAAATGTGATACTGAACAATTTCCGGGACAGGATCGTCGTCCAGCAGATTTGTCAGAATCACCAAGCCAAGATTCTGGTCAGGCAGGAGCGATAGCAATGCATAGAAGCCATCGATGCCGCCGTTGTGCCACCAGAGCGGGTGGCCGCGGTAAGACGAAATTACCCAGCCCATGGCGTAACTGCGTGGGCCGATCTCCTTTGAAGGCGCGCCTCCCGGCATGGGCACCTGCGGACTATGGTTCAGATTCAGACTCGCTTCCGATACCAGCTGGCGATCGCCTATTTTTCCTTTCCCCAGTTGGAAGATCGCGTATCGCGCCATATCCTCGACATTGGAATTAATCGAGCCCGCCGGCCCAATGGCGCTCATTGCGTGAAAAGGTATTTCCGACACCGCGCCGCTGTGTTCGTCCTTGCGGTAAGGGTGGGCGAAATCAGGACTCTTCTGGTTGTCGACCACTGAAAAATTGCTGGAACTCATCTGCAACGGGTCGAAAATTCGGTGCCGCACGAAATCTTCCCAGCTGTCGCCGGAGACTTTGCCGATCAAATAGCCAGCGGTCGTGACTAGCATGTTGTTGTAGTGGTAACCACTGCGGAAATCATGATCGGATGGAAGGAATCGTAAACGGCGCACCAGGTCTTCGCGGCTGAAATCGGAGCTGTACCAAAGCAGGTCATGGCCGGCCATTCCCACGCGATGCGAGATCAGATCGCGCGGAGTCATGCGTTCGCTGGCCACTGGGTCGTACATCTGGAATTCGGGAAGGTATTGCCGCACAGGCTTATCCCAATCGAGCTTGCCCTCATCGTTTAGCATTCCCATGGAAAGCGAGGTGAAGGACTTGGAGACGGAGCCAATGGCAAAGATCGTCTTGCTCGTGACCGGAAGATTGCCTTTGACGTCCCGCAGGCCGAAGCCGCGCGAATAGATCACCCGGCCGTTCTGTACGACTGCAATCGCCAGACCCGGCACATTCCAACTTCGCATCTGCGCCGGGATGAACTGCTCCAGATCATCCCGCTCGGGCGCGTGCTGGGTTGGGGTGATCTGCGCTGTGCCGGGCAGGCTAATCGCGACCAAGAACAACAGTTGCAAGAGAGCAATCCAGCTTCTCTTCACTTCCCGTAGCGATGAAAGTCGTGGGTGAGCTTGGGCCCTGATTTCGTCGCTCACTGATACCTCTAACACATTCATCTTTGCTTCACCTTCTTCGCCAAATTAAGTAGCCGGGAATACCCGTAAGGACAACTCCAATCCCGAGCGCCGCGCGGGCGGGTTGCGCCGCAATTGTGTTCAGAACGAATGCGGCAACCGTCGCGATGAAGATCAGCGGAGTCCACGGATAGCCTGGAACCCTGTACCGTACAGATCCCGTACTCTCGCGTTTTCGATAAACAAAAATACTGGCTGCGGCCAGTGCGTAAAAGCTCCAGCCAACGAAGACGACGTAGGTCAGCAATTGTTCGAACGTTCCGGTCACAGCCAAGACCGACGCCCAAAACGCCGTTGCTAGGATCGCGAATGCGGGAGTGCCGAAGCGTGGGTGAACTTCCGCCAGCCAATGAAAGAAGAGGCCGTCCTTGGCCATCGCGTAATAAACGCGTGGAGCGGTCAGAGCGATCGAATGCGCTGCGCTGAAGATCGAGATCAGGATCACAATCGCAACCACCCGGGCGACAGTTGGATTAACCGCCGTGGCCAGTGCAGTCGCAGCCAACCGGTTGGAATGGGCGGCGCCCTCGGTACCAAGTGCCGCCACATAGCCGAGGTTCGCCAGAAAATAAACGCCGATAAGTGTAAAGATTCCCGCCAGAAAAGCTAATGGAAAGTCGCGGCGCGGATTCACTGTTTCTCCTGCGACGAATGTGGCGTACTGCCAGCCTTCATAGGCCCAAAGCACGCTGACGANCGCCAGGCCGATGCCCGAGAGCCGGGACGATAGCGACATGGGAGGTAGGGCGGAATAAAGCTGCATGCGGTGGCCAGACCAGAGCAACAGGCCGGCAATCGCCAGAATCGCTGCTAGCTTCAGAGCGGTGGTTACGTTCTGCAGGTTCGCGCTCCTACGAGTTCCGAGCACATTCACCGCCGCGATAACGCCGATCATCGAAACCGACACAAGTCTCGCGGTCCAGGGCGCAAGAGAGACCACTTCTGCAAGGTAATTGCTGAAGGCAACGGCGAGAGTCGCGATCGAGCCTGTACTGACAACGAAAAAGAGAATCCATCCAAACAAGAATGCGGGGAACCGGCCGAAACAATCGCGGATATAAACATACAACCCGCCTGCTGCCGGGTTCATGGCGCTCAATTCCCCATACGTGAGGGCGCCCAGCAACGACAGGATTCCTCCAACCAGCCATACTGACAAAGCGACTAACAGAGAATTTCCCACGGCTTTGAGGACTAAGCCCGGTACCAGAAATATTCCTGAGCCAATCACTGTGCCGATGATTAGGAGCACCAGGTCAGGCAAACGCAGCACCTGGCGCAGCTTCGTGTCGTTGGCTAAATGTTCGGAGCAGGCTACTGCTGGTGAGGAAGTCATCAAGGTTTGACCCGGTCTAAATCAATCCAGCCTAGTTCTTGAACCCGTCGGATCGGACAACGAAGAAAAGCAACATCTGATGCTCAGCGTTGACATGGTGCACTACCTGATGTAGAACTGCAACCACATTAATGGAGACGGAGGGGTCAGTGCAAGCGCAGCAACGAAGGGATTTGATCCCCGCAACGGTATGATGACAATCATGGCGATGTACGGTCGTTGCTTCTCGGCCATTTCTTGCATACTCGCGCTTTCCTGCCTCTACGCCTGGCCTCAAGTTCCGAAACCAAAACCACCCACCGGATCCTACAATCCTTCTCCACGCCCTGCACAATCTGCCCCTGAAATCACCGCCAGCGATGTCGAAGCCTTTCTCGATGGCCTGGTGCCGATGCAACTTCAGCGCGAGGACATAGCTGGAGCGGTCATCGTCGTTGTAAAGGACGGAAGAGTTCTCATCAGCAAAGGCTACGGGTACGCCGACGTCAAGAAAAGAATACCGGTGTCCCCGGACGCAACCTTGTTCCGGCCGGGCTCCATTTCCAAAACGCTTACCTGGACTGCGGTCATGCAGTTACTGGAACAGGGAAAACTAGACCTCGACCGTGACATAAACGATTACCTGNATTTTCACGTGCCACACAGCTTCGGCCGCCCTGTCACGCTCCGCAACCTAATGACCCATACTGCCGGGTTTGAAGAGGTCATCAAAGACCTCGCCGTGGACCGGGCAGACGACTTACCTTCTTTGCAGGCATTCATAAAGACTCACGAGCCCAAGCAGATTTATGCTCCCGGCACGATACCGGCGTATTCAAATTACGGGGCTGATCTTGCTGGCTACATCGTTCAGCGCGTGTCAGGACTACCATTCGAGCAATACATCCAACAGAATATTTTCGGGCCGCTGGGGATGACGCGCGCGACGTTCGTTCAGCCCTTGCCCGACGCACTCAAGCTAATGATGTCAAACGGTTACTTCGTGGCTTCGGAAGATGCCAAGCCGTTCGAACTGGTTCCACCCGAACCGGCCCCGGACGGAAGTCTATCCGCCACCGGCGAGAATATGGCGCGCTTCATGATCGCCCATCTGCAGAACGGCAGGTACGGCGATACCCGCATTTTGCAGCAGCAAACCGCGGAGATGATGCATGCCCGTCAATTCGGGATGGATCCGGCTATCAATGGCATGGCATTTGGCTTTTACGAGGAAAGTCGGAATGGGCTCCGCATCATCGGCCACGGTGGCGATCTCAACTACTTTCACAGTGACATGCATTTGGTGTTGGACAAAGGCCTGGGATTTTTTGTGTCCTATAACAGTACCGGGAAGGGCGAACTCGACCCCCGTGCTGCGCTTTGGCAGGAGTTTCTCAACCGATATTTCCCCTTTTCGGCACCGCCTGCAGAAGCAGCGGAAAAGCAGCCGGTCGGTTCTGTCGCAGGCAAATACCTCTCCAGCAGGCGCGCACAGACGACGATAATGAAATCGCTGTGGCTGGTGCTGGCCGAGCCTTCGGTGTCGCAGGCTGCAGACGGCACGATTCAGGTTGACAGCATGAAAGATTTTGCTGGCCAGCCCAAAAAGTGGCGCCCAATCGGCGGCATGAAATTCCGCGAAGTCGGCGGTCAGGAATTGCTGGTCTTCAAACCTGACACATCCGGTCGCATGCAGATGTTCAGCGAAGACCCGATTGAAATCTTCCAGCGAGTGGGGTGGAATGAGAATAAAACTGTCTGGTCAATTGCTCTCGGTTTTGTCACTCTGGTTTTTTTTCTAACCCTTTTGCTCTGGCCTGTGGCCGCTCTGTTGCGGCGTCACTACAAGCACCCACTCGCACTCAGCGGAACCCAGCGTATGTTGCGTTTGCTGGTGAAACTTTCCTGTGCAGTCGATGGGGCCGCCTTAATCGCCTTCGCTGCGATTTTGGTCTATGGATTTTCGAATCTCTCCCTGTTCAGCGAGCGGCTCGACCCATGGCTTCGTTGTCTGCAAGTGCTGTTTCTTATCGGACTCATCAACGCTATCGCAATGGGTTATGCCTGTTTTCGGCTCTGGCAAAGCAGCAGCAGGGGCATCTGGATGACCATCTACGGTGCCAGCCTTGTTTTGGCGTCGTTCCTCTATATATGGATCGTTCTCAGCAGCAGGATCATGCAAATCAGCCTGCACTATTGAACCGGATATTTCCGGGTGGCCAGCGGAGGTTTCGCCAAGGAGAGTACAAACGTGAGCTCACTGCTTATCGGTACCAAACGGAATTCCTGGCTGGTTCGTGGGTGCGCCTTGAGCGTACTCATGGTTCTTCTGTTCGGTTCAGCATCAGCGCAAAAGCCGAAAACGAACCCTCTGGCTCCTAAGAGCGAGACCCAGACCCAGCCTGCGTCGCCTGGCCCCGAACAGAACGGCAAACAGGCCCATGAACTCACTGAAAGGGATCTGGAAGCATTTCTGGATGGCATGGTTCCGCTGCAGATCGCTCGTGAGGACATCGCGGGAGTGGTCATTACCGNGGTCAAGGATGGCAGGCCATTCTTTGCCAAGGGGTACGGCTATTCCAACGTGGAAAAAAGAATCCCTGTCTCCCCCGAGACGACTTTGTTCCGTCCCGGCTCCATTTCAAAACTGTTCAACTGGACTGGAATCATGCAGCAAGTCGAGTTGGGAAAGCTCGACCTGGATCGTGACGTCAATGACTACCTCGACTTCAAGATTCCTCCCACCTTTCCCAAGCCGATTACATTGCGGGACATCATGACGCACACGCCGGGATTCGAAGAGACTGTCCAGGAGCTCTTCGTGCCCACCGCGGCGAACCTGACACCGCTCGATCAATACCTGAAGGAGCATCTGCCGGTCAGAATCTATCCCCCATTTACGACACCGGCGTATTCCAACTACGCCACGTCTCTTGCCGGTTACATCCTTCAGCGAGTGTCCGGAGAGCCATTCGACAGTTACGTTGAGCGCCACATTTTTCAGCCGCTGGAAATGTCGCATTCCACCACGCGGCAGCCATTGCCCGAGCCTCTGCAGCGGCTGATGTCGAACGGCTACGACGTTGCTTCGGAACCTGGGAAGCCTTTTGAATTCGTGGAAGCTGCACCGGCCGGCAGTTCCTCGGTTACCGGCGCGGACATGCAGCATTTCATGATCGCGCACTTGCAGGACGGCCGTTACGGCGG
>JGI25616J43925_10000467_pt1 | contig 14438 bp, 10 predicted proteins | sample GraSoi2013_100cm_FD_43925 | JGI IMG/M metagenome (IMG submission 43925) | reverse complement strand
CATCCGATGTCGCAGCACGCGGTACAACAGCCGCATCCGGTACAACCGCAGCACCAGATGCAGCCACGTCCGATGCCGCAGCAACATATGGCGCAGCAACCACAGCAGCATATGGCGCCGCAGCAGCATCAGCAGCCGCAGCCGCGTCCGATGCCGCAACCCCAACGCCCGCAACCACAGCCACAGCCACATCAGCAACCGCACCCTGGTGGCGGAGGCGGCCAGCAACCCCCAAGGCACCGGTAACATCGGTAAGGCAACGATAAACGATAAAGAATAGAAAAACCTGCTTCGAAGCAGGTTTTTCTATGGCATCTACCAGATAGCACTTTTTTCCCAGCTTGTCAAATTTTTTTTGAGAAGACGGGCCTCCAAAATGTGCAAAAATCAATTGAGGCTCAATGGGTCTGCCATACGAAAAACCGGCCCGGTTTTTTCCACAATATGTGCATATTTATGAGGAGGAAATATCGAAATCAAAAAATACTTTCGTTATCCCCTCACCAGTCGGAAAACTTTACTTAAATTCTATTTAAAACAGCTACTGATTTATGCCAACGAAAAAGCAATCTATGAAGGGCCTGTCCTTCCCCCGCCGCTTCACTAAAGACGATACCAATGTGTTCGATCAGTTCGCTTATGATTATCGCACTTCCGTGATCCGCAATCCGAGCGGGGAAGTGGTGTTTGAAATGACGAATGTGGAAGTGCCCAGGCAGTGGAGCCAGATTGCTACTGATATTCTTGCCCAGAAGTATTTTCGTAAGGCGGGCGTTCCCCAACCCGACGGTTCATTGGGGAGAGAATCCTCTGTGAAACAGGTGGCTCACCGGATGGCCAACTGCTGGAGGGTATGGGGAGAGCGTTCTGGTTATTTCGCTTCTTCGAAGGATGCGCAGGTATTCTATGAAGAGCTGGTATATAGCATCCTGGACCAGGCTTGCGTGCCCAATTCGCCGCAATGGTTCAATACCGGGCTGCATGAGAGTTATGGCATCACCGGCAAACCCCAGGGACATTACTTCGTGGATCCGGTGGACGGAGAGCTTAAAAGGTCTTCTTCTGCCTATGAAAGGCCGCAACCTCATGCTTGCGCCCGATACAATACCAAAATTTTTACGGATAAAGGGATTTTCGATATCGGTGAGATCGTTGATAATAATCGTACGGACCTTAACGTATTTGATGGGAATGGGTACGTTAAAATTCTGGCAACAAAAAATAACGGTGTAAAAAGTGTTTACCGGGCCACATTGGCAAACGGTAATTTCATTGAGTTTACGGATGATCACCTTGTCTGGAATGCCGACAAACGCGCAAAAGACGGCAGCGAATACGAATGGGGAGCGTTGAAAACCCTTGTTGGTAAAAAGGTACAACAATTCTCATTAGCAGGGGCGATTCCAGAATTATCACTGGTAGAGGAAATGGCAAACGAGGCAAATGCCGGAGATGTAAAATTTAATCTCATTGACAGCTATTTCCAAAATCCTTCTTCTTATGAAGACCTAAATGGGGATGTTTTAATCAGGAAACTACAAAAAGCTGCTCTGGCCGGATGGATAATCGGAGACGGCTATTACGGCAAATACAATCGCAATAAGAAAACCACGATGTTTGGTGCGATAACGATCAATGAGGATGAATATGCATTCGTAAGCGGCTTATTCAATGATATTTTCGGTACGCACAAGACGGTAGTTCGTAAAAATGTTAGCGACTTATACCGGATAGTGAAACATGACTCTAAAAAGGTGGATCCTTTTGTGGAAGAATATGAACTGAACCAAACCTCTTTGACAGCATTTGTTCCAAATGTCATCATGAAAGGTTCTTTAGCTGAAAAAGCTGCATTTCTTCGTAGTCTTTTTCAAGCGGATGGCACCGTCAGAATCAGGAAGGATGATGGCAGGAATTCCGGAGATGTTGTGTTGACGACCATCAGCGAAGAACTGGCGCATGGAGTGCAAATGCTGTTATTATCAGTAGGTATTTACAGCAATATCTCATTGGTAAATGACAGTAGGGAAGACAGGCATAATAGTTTTCAGGTAACTATAGCTTATTTTTCAGAAAGATTGAAATATGAACAACTTATTGGATTTGTAAGCAGCGAAAAGAAGTCAAAACTCAGGCAATTGAACGATTCGGTCGATGGGAAAAGGAAAAAAGATTTATCGGAGCTTACCGTAGTCAACATTGATTATATAGGCGAGGAAGAAGTTTATGATATTCAAACAGCCTCTTCACAGTTTTCGGCAAATGGAATTATAGTTCATAATTGTTTCATCCTCAGTGTGGAGGATGACCTGGTCAACGACGGGGGCATTATGGATCTTTGGGTCCGGGAAGCCCGTATTTTCAAATATGGCTCCGGGGTGGGGACGAATTATTCTTATATCCGCGGAGAGGGGGAGAAACTGAGTGGAGGAGGTACTTCCAGCGGGCTCATGAGCTTCCTGAAGATCGGGGACCGGGCTGCCGGCGCCATCAAATCCGGGGGGACCACCCGGCGTGCCGCCAAGATGGTGTGCCTGGACCTGGACCATCCGGAGATCCTGGACTTTATCAACTGGAAGGTGGAGGAGGAGAAGAAAGTAGGCGCGCTGATCGCGGCAGGTTACCCCAGTGATTATGAAGGAGAAGCGTACAAGACCGTCTCCGGGCAAAATTCGAATAATTCCATTCGCATAGCCAACGATTTTTTTAAAAAACTGGAAAATAACGAAGACTGGGAGCTGAAGGCCCGCAGCGATGGAAGGATCATGAAAAAGATTCCTGCGACAGAGGTCTGGAACCAGATTGCTTACGCAGCATGGCGTTGTGCGGACCCGGGTACCCAATACGATACCACCATCAATGAATGGCATACCTGCCCAAGTGGTGGCCGCATCCGGGCCAGCAACCCCTGCAGCGAATATATGTTCCTGGACAACACGGCCTGTAACCTGGCTTCCGTGAACCTGCGCCGGTTCTACGACGAGAAGACTAATACCTTCGATGTGGAAGGTTTTGAGTACAGCTCCCGTCTGTGGACCACCGTATTGGAGATATCCGTCCTGATGGCGCAATTCCCGTCCAAAGAAGTAGCGCAATTATCGTATGATTACAGGACGCTGGGGCTCGGATATGCCAACCTGGGCTCGATGCTGATGGTCATGGGGATCCCTTATGATAGTGAAGAGGCCCGGGGCATTGCCGGGGCGATCACGGCTATCATGACCGGTGTGGCGTATAAGACCTCGGCAGAGATGGCCGGTGTATTGGGCGCCTTCCCCCGCTATGAAGAGAACAAAGAGAGCATGTTGCGTGTCATGCGCAATCATCGCCTGGCTGCCTACGACGCCGACGAGTATGAAGGGCTGGAGATCAAACCGCAGGGGATCAAAGCCCAATATTGCCCTGATTATTTATTAAAAGCAGCCACCAAAGCCTGGGATGAGGCCGTTCAGCTGGGCGAAAAATACGGCTACCGGAATGCGCAGGCCACCGTGATCGCCCCTACGGGTACGATCGGGCTGGTAATGGATTGTGATACTACGGGCGTAGAGCCGGATTTTGCACTGGTGAAATTCAAAAAATTATCCGGTGGCGGCTATTTTAAGATCATCAATCAGTCTGTACCGGCAGCCCTCCGGCATCTGAAGTATACCGACAAACAGATCGATGCGATCATTAAATATGCCGTTGGGTCCGGAACTTTTGCCGGCGCTCCTGCGATCAATCATCAATCCCTCAGCGAAAAAGGATTTATTGCCGAAGAGATCAAAAAGCTGGATGCCGCCGTCGGCTCCGCCTTCGAGATCGGCTTCGTATTCAACGTATACACCCTGGGAGAAGAATGCCTGCAGCGTCTGGGATTCAAGCCTGCCCAATACTATAATTTCGAGTGGAGCCTGCTGGAAGCACTGGGCTTCTCTGAGGAAGAGATCGAAGCCGCCAATAGTTACGTTTGCGGTACTATGACCGTGGAAGGCGCCCCTTTCCTGAAAGAGGAACACCTGGCTGTTTTTGACTGTGCCAATAAATGCGGCAAGAAAGGCCGGCGTTTCATCCATGCGCATGGGCATATCCGGATGATGGCTGCCGCACAGCCTTTTATCAGCGGCGCTATTTCCAAAACGATCAATCTGCCTAATGAGGCGGTGGTGGAGGAGATTGCCGATTCCTATATGCTAAGCTGGCAACTGGGCCTGAAGGCCTGCGCCCTGTACCGGGATGGCTCTAAATTATCACAGCCGCTCAGCACCAAATCCGATAAGAAGAAAAAGGAAACGGAGGCCGAAAAAGAAGAAGCTGCTTCCGGCACGGGCGGGGAATCCGCGCCGGTGAACAATGAGTCCAATATTGTCGACCTGGGCAAGCTCACCGTACAGGAGTTGCTGGAAGAAGTGCAGAAAAGAGTACAGGCTTCTCCTGATACCAAGCTTAAACGGGCCCTGGCTACTATTGTAGAACGCAGGACCTTGCCCGCCAAACGCCGTGGGTTTACCCAAAAAGCCAAGATCAACGGGCAGGCGATCTTTTTACGCACCGGTGAATACAGCGATGGAACGGTAGGCGAGATCTTCATCGACATGGCGAAAGAAGGGGCTACTATGCGCAGTATGTCGAATTGCTTTGCCATCGCTATTTCCATTGGCCTTCAATACGGAGTGCCGCTGGAAGAGTTCGTAGAGAAATTCGTCTTTACCCGGTTCGAACCGTCCGGTATGGTGGATCACCCGAATATCAAGAGCACTACCTCCATCGTGGACTTNATATTCCGGTCACTGGCCTATGAATACCTGGGCCGGACCGACCTGGTGCATGTGNTGGACAGGCCGGAAGTAGCTAATACCGGCGCCGATGACTGGGACGAGATACCCACTTCTCTGGAGTATGATAAGAGGACGCCCGAATTAAGTGATGTGCGGATCGTGGCGAAAGCCGGCACTTCTCCGGCGGGAAATATCTCTTCTGCGGCCCATGCGGTCCATGCACACCGGACCGCAGCGACCCCCCGGCCGGATAATGGGCTGGATGCGATCAATGCGGCGGCGAAGAGCATGCAGAGCGATGCTCCTGCCTGTAACACCTGCGGTCATATCACCATCCGCAGCGGTACCTGCTATAAATGCCTGAATTGTGGCAATAGTATGGGGTGCAGTTAGTCTGTGGCCGAAAGGCCGCATGTCCATGGGGGGATTTTTTTGCCAGGTCTTGTCCTTCGGACAGGGGCCCCGTGGGCCATTTTTGTCTCATTTGTTAGGGTAAGCTTAGTAAAATAGTTTTTTTTCTACACGAATTGACCGTATTTTTCCTCGCAATTGAAGAGAAATTATAGGGTTTTCTATTAGATAATTTTATATGATTTTCTTCGTTAAAGTAATCCGTAAATAACCTAAACCGAAAAACATGAAACGTATCCTGGCCGCCCTCGTCATTCTTTCCTTTTTGTCTTCCTGCGCCCGAAGTGTAACACCCGGTGAGGCAGCTAATCGTCACTATGGTCATTGCAGGGACGTCCGTTAACGGATCCGGCAACTAATTCCTGGTAAGTACAATTTTTTAACGGCCATCCTGAGGTTTCGGGATGGCCATTTTTTATTGGGAGCCTCTTTCATTCGGGAGTCCCTTTTTCCTTATTTTCGCCTCTACTTAATCTGCGGGAATGACTATTCAATTCGGATATAATAAGAAACAAGTGCTGGATGGCTTGCGCGGCCATTTTTTTGGCCGGCCGGAAATAAAGATCCTGGTGATCCTCATCAATGTTTTTGCTATTTTATCGGCTGTCCTTTTTGCCCTGAAAAGGATACAACCGCTGCCTTTTCTCATTTTTTCGGTGTTGTGGTTTTTCCTTTGGATCTCCATCCGGAGAATCCTCCCCCTGAGCATTTATAAGAAATCGGCCACTTTCCAGGATACTTTTATCCTGAGCCTGGAAGACCAGGGTATCCTGCTNGAGACCAAAAAAGGACAACAGTTATGGGAATGGAGGGATTTCAGCGGGTTTAAGGAAACAGCGTATTTTTTCCATGTATATTTCGATGCCCGGTCCTTTTTCCTGATCCCCAAGGATTCTTTTAAGGATATCACGGAGATCCAGGCTGCCCGGAAGCTGTTGAAGGAGAGAATCAGGAAATAATTAACCAAAAAATGATTTTTGCCCGGGAGCGAAAGCCCGAAAGATGGACTTTCGGGCTTTCGGGTCTAATGATGGCCCTTCGGGCAAAAGGCCTGTGGCCTTTTTAACAGTTTTCTGCACGATTAATTTTCCCTTATTAACAAACTTGTCTACCTTGCTACCTTCACAATAAATCCTCCTAAAAAGGGTTTATATGATTGCCAGTATCCTGGTTATCAGGGTATCAGCCGGAAAAGCTCCTTTATGACTAAACTCAGTTTCAACAATAAGAAAACTTCCTTCTACGCCAGCCTCAAGGCCTCTGTAGATCAGTACTTTACCACGCAAAAGATCAGAAAAACCGGGAATTGGAAGTTATATGCCAAGACCGTCGTCCTGGTCCCCGGCGCGCTGGTCATTTATGTGGGTCTGATATGGCTCTTCCGCAGCTCCGGACCGGCAGCTTCCGGAGGCCTCATTTTCGCAGGTATTGCCTTATGCGGGATTTTAGGCCTGCTGCTGGCCAGTATCGGTTTCAACGTGATGCATGATGCCTGCCATGGCAGCTATTCCACCCGCGGCTGGGTAAATGATCTGATGGGCCTCTCCCTGAATGCCCTGGGCGGGAATGCCTTTATCTGGAAATTCAAGCACAATATCATTCACCATACCTATACCAATGTGGACGGCATCGACGATGATATTGCCAAAAGCCCCGTGATGCGTCAGTGCCATTCCCAGAAATGGGTGCCTGCCCACCGGTTCCAGCATATCTATGTGGTACTGGTCTATGCCATTTCCTCTATTGCCTGGGTGGCCATGATGGACTTTAATAAATATTTCAAACGGAAAATAGTCTCTACCCCTCTTCAGAAAATGAGTGTTAAAGAACATATCATTTTCTGGCTTAGTAAGGTATTATATGCGGTGTTTTATGTATTGATCCCCGCTTATTTTGTAGGATGGGGCACCTGGGCCATCGGCTATCTCTCTATGGCAATGATCCTGGGCCTGACCCTGGCCATCGTCTTCCAGCTGGCCCATGTGGTAGAGAACGCTGAATTTGTCCATATTGAAGAGAACGATACGGTAAAATTAGATGAAGAGTGGGCGATCCACCAGGTGAAGACCACTGCTAATTTTGCACCCCGGAACAAACTCATCTCCTGGTATGTCGGAGGACTGAATTTCCAGGTGGAGCATCATTTATTCCCCCGTATCAGCCATGTGCATTACCCTGCGATCAGCAAGATTGTAAAGGAGACCTGCCGGGATTTCGGGATAGCCTACAATGAATTTCCCACGATGACCCGTGCCATTGCCTCACATTTCCGCATGATGCGNGAATTGGGCAGGAAACCGGCTTAATACAATTCCACAATTCCATCTACAGAAATGGCCCTGCCCTTATCGGATCGGACGGCATTTTGATCGGCTGTTTTAGACCCGGCTATCGTAGTTCCGGCTGCCGGGGAAGGACCGCGGGTATCCTGTATGGCAGGTATACGGCAGCTGGGAACGATCAGGGAGATCACCAGGAGTAAAGGCGATTTTATAAAATAGTATTTCATGGCATCCCTAATTTAATATAAATGCCGAAGGAGGATGCCACTATTCCACGAACGACAGGGTAGGGTATACAAAGAGCCTTTATCCCTGTTCCAGCTGGGCCAGGACTAATTCTTTATAACTTCTGCCAATAGGGATCTGCTTGTTATTGATCTCGACGTCGACGGTGGTAAAGGCGTTGATCTTATCTTTTGCCACGATAAAAGAGCGATGGATACGCAGGAAATTATTTTGAGACAGCANCTCTTCAATCCTGCTTAACTGGAATTTTGTAAGAATATTTTTTTCTTTCGTGGTGATCCTGACATATTCCCGCAGGCTTTCAATGTAAAGGATCTCGTCGAGAAAGACTTTTACTTTCTTTTTTCCTACCGAAAAGAAGAAATGCGTTCTTTCGCCGGGTATGACCGTTGCCGCAGGCAGCGAAGGGGTGGGCTGTTGCTGGTGCAGCTTACCCACGGCTTTTAAAAAGCGGCTGAATCTTACCGGCTTAAGGAGATAGTCGATCACGTTGAGCTCAAACCCTTCCAGGGCATATTCCTTATAAGCGGATACGATAATAACGGGAGGGGGATTTCTCAGCGATTCCAAAAATTCCAGCCCCTTGATCCTGGGCAAATGAATATCCAGGAATAACAGGTCGATCTTTTCTTTTTGTAATATTTCCATCGCATAGATCGCATCCACGCAAACGGATCTGAGCTCCAAAAAAGGAACTTGTTTTATGTAGTCCGTGAGGATCTCCGCCGAAAGAGGCTCGTCCTCTACTATGATGCAATTATATTTCAACATGGCTTTCTAAATTAATGGAAAGGTTTACGGAAAAAATATCACCTCCGTTGTGCACATCGAGTTCATATTCCCTATAGGTAAGCTCCAGCTGTCTTTTTACATTAATGAGCCCGATATTATTCCTGGGCATGCCGGGATGGGTATTCTCTTTGGTGTTTTCAATGGAAAAATGGAGCTTTCCTTCTTTTGCCTTAATATCGATACGGATAAAGGACTCGAACCTTGTCTCGCTGATNCCGTGTTTAAAAGCGTTCTCTATNAAAGGNAGTAAGAGCCTGGGAGTTATGCGGTAGTTATCCTTGTCGATCTCTTTATAGCAGCTCACCGTAAGCCTGTCGTTATATCGCATCATCTCCAGGTCGAGATAGTCTTCCAGGACTTTTACCTCATCTGTCAGGCTGATAAAATGCCCGTCTGATTCGTATAACATGAACCGGAGTAATTCCGATAATTTCATGACCACTTCCGCCGTATCGTCGGATTTTTTCCGGGCAAGGGCATAAATATTATTCAGGGTATTCATCAGGAAATGAGGGTTCGTTTGATTCCGGAGAAATTTTAATTCGGCCTCCAGTTTCGCTTTTACCAGGCTCTTCTCTTTTTCCTTTCCGGCCAGTTGAATGCGTACGAATTTTACAGAAGCGGCCAGTCCTGCGATAAAGCCGAAATCCATCGTGGCGACCAGGATACTTCGGACCTCCAGCCAGGGAGAATTGCCCAATAGTCCCTGGTAAACCTGGGGAAATATGTAGTAAGTGGAAATTGCTCTGGAAATAAGGATGCATAGGGCGAATACCCCGATGATCTCCGCAACTGTCCTGTATAAAGGGGTTTTGCCGGCAACTATTTTTTTTATAGAGACCAGCAGGAGAAAATAGCTGATCAACAATTTAGGGAGCAGGGTCACCAGGGTGGAGACCGTGGCCATTTCCAGTATCCTGCCATCGGGGATGCCGGGCAATGATGGACGGACCCATGTAAAGGACATAAGAAGGTCCTGCAATGTATAGAGTACCCAGAAAGCGATATGCAGGAGCAGCCTCTTCATGAACCATAAAATTCGGGAAAAATACCTTGCCGGATGGGAAAATAACGGATAGGGGTTTCCGGCGTACCAGTAACCTTTATGAGGACACCAACAGCAATGATGTCCTTAACCGGGTAGTATGGCTTGAGAGAAGGGCCCCTGGTAGACTGACCGGCCGGCAACCCTTTGCAATAAGGATATTTGTCTTTAACCAGAAAACTCCTACTATGCAAAAGTTCACCCGGTCGGCCCGCATTTTATTTGCCATCCCCTGGATCATTTTCTGCATACAACATTTCATGTATGCCGATTTTGTTACCACCCTCGTTCCGGCTTATATGCCGTTCAGATCATTCTGGGTGTATTTTACGGCGATAGCGATGTTCGCCGCCGGTATCAGTTTTATCATTGATAGGATGGTAAGGCTGGCCGCTATGCTGCTGGGCATCATGCTGTCGATCTTTGTTTTACAGGTGCATACGGTCATCATGGCGGCGGACCTGCATAATGCCCTGAACTGGACAAGGACCTTGCAGGATATCTCCCTGGCAGGAGCGGCTTTTGCCCTGTCCGACAGCATAGGCTTTGATGGCCAGACCGGGGAGAGAAGGTTTTTCGTGGTTGGTAAAGTTGATCTCAATACGGCGGCCCGGTATCTGTATGCCACCCCGCTGATCTTTTTGGGTCTGCAACATTTCATGCAGGTGTCTTTTGTAACAGGGAAAATTCCGGAATACTTTCCCCTGAAGATTTTCTGGGATTATTTAATAGGAAGCCTGATCGTCGTGACTGCGGTCAGTATCCTCCTTAATAAAAAGGCACTCCTGGCTGCCAGGGTATTGGGCGTGACTTTATTGTTGTTTACCCTGCTGCTGCATGTGCCGTTATTAGTGGCTGATAGCAGGAACGGCCAGGAATGGACCACCTCCATGCTGGATCTTGCCATAGCAGCCGGAGCGCTGATCATCGCGAATGACCTGCTGCAAAGGACCTCGCCTATTCCGTTCGCAGGTTTTTAACGGGATTGGCGAGGGCGGCCTTAAGCGCCTGGAAGCTCACGGTCGCTAAAGCAACCAGGACCGAAAGGATCCCCCCTGTTAAAAAGACCCACCCGTTTAGGGGAATGCGGTAAACATATTGCTGCACCCACTGGTGTACGAAATACCAGGCGATGGGAGTGGCAATGACAAAGGCAATTCCGATAAGAAGGATGAACTCTTTGGAGAAGAGATAGACGATATTTCCAACAGTGGCGCCCAGCACTTTACGGATGCCTACCTCCTTGATGCGCTGAACGGCCATGAAAGAAGCCAGGCCATAGAGCCCCAGGCAACTGAGGAAGATCGCGATGGCGGCGAATATTTTATAGAACCGGGATAATTGGGCCTCTTCTTTATAAAAGCCGGCGATCTTCTCATCGAGGAACTGGTATTCGAAAACATAGTTCGGAAAGGCATCATTCCATATTTTTTCAATCTGGCTCATGGAGGCCGCAAGGCCTTCCCCTCCTATTTTTATGCCCGCCGCATTAAAATCTCTTTTATTATTCAGCATAAAAACGGGCGCCATCGAGTCTTTTAAAGAAGAGGGATGGAAATCTTTTACCACGCCCACCACGGGGCCTACGGCAAAGCCGTTCCAGAGATTTATTTCCTTATTCAGGATATCGTTGGGGTTGGAGAATCCCAGTCTTTTGACCAGGGTCTCATTCACCAGGAACTCTTTGATGGAGTCGGTCGTGGTGATATTCCTGCCGGCTACCAGGGGCAGGGAATACGTACTGAGGTAGTTGGCATCCACGAATTTATCGATAGCGGCGAAGTCGATGCCCTTCGCGGCATGGTCGAAATTAAAACCGGTCCACCAGTTGTCATCATCCGCCGGGGAAGTGTTGTTAAAGCTCACCTGCCGGATATTTTTCAGGGCTAAAAGTTTGTTGCGCAGGTAGTCGATCTTACTGATGCCCGCACTATCTCCGGGGAAGGGCACCGTGACAATGGCTTCCTTGCTAAAGCCCATCGATGCCTGCTCAAAATAATTGACCTGCCGCAGGATCAGCAGCGTTCCGATGATCAGGCCCTGGGCAATAATGAATTGAAAGACAACCAGTCCTCTTCTCAGGGAGATACCCTTTGCGCTCCGGGTAGCGACCCTGCTTTTTAAAGCAGTGATAGGATTGAAGGAGGAAAGCACCAGCGCCGGATAAAAGCCTGCGAGCAGGGTGACGGTCACCGTGATACCGGCCAGGAACAACCATACGGGAACATTTTGAAATAGGGTAAGGGATAGTGGAATATCCAGAACGCTCCTGATGGGCGTGAGCAGCATGATAGCCAACAGGAGGGACAGAAAGACTCCTGCGCTTACCAGCAAAAAGGCTTCTAAAAGGAACTGGCCGGTGAGCTGTCCTCTGTTACTGCCTAATACTTTCCGGACGCCTACTTCACGGGCCCTGTTGACAGCCTGTGCCGTGGAGAGGTTGATGAAATTGACGCAGGCAATGATGAGAATGAAGGCGGCGATCAGCCAGAGGGTCCCGATACGTTCCGGAGTAATGGTCTTCCCGCTGTAATTACCTCCTTGCGCATCGTAATGGACCTGGCTTAAGGATTGCAGGGTCTGGGTATTCTTATTATCGGCGCTCCTGTATTTTTTGGAGAAGGCATTGAGCCGCTGATCGATGGCAGCGGCGCTTACATCCGGCGGCAACATGACGTAACAGCCGTGGCTTCCATTGATCGTCCACCAGTCTTTGTTCTTTGAAAAGGAGCTAAAATTATAGGGAAGAACAACCCCCAGCTGAAAATCCGTGTTGGCGGGGGGATCTGCGATGATGCCGGTGACGGTGACGACACGATGGCCTTCTATTTTCAGGGATTTGCCCATGGCGTCTTTCCAGTTACCGAAATATCTTTCGGCGGTGGATTTCGTGATGGCGGCTGACAGAGGATCCTGTAACGCCTTCGATGGCTCTCCCGCCAGCCAGGGAAAGTGAAAGATGGAAAAAAAGGAAGGCTCCAGCAAAAAGACGCCGGATTTCTCTTTGAACTTTTTCTCCGTTTGCCCGGCTTTGTCCACCACCTGGATCTGCATATTGGAAATGGAAAAGATCCCGGCGGTTTGCAGATCGGGAAAATCATTTTTCATGGCCGTAGGCAGGGGAAAAGGAACGGCGGAATTGCGGCCGGGATCTTCTTTTGAACCCCGGGTCATGACCCGGTAGATCCGTTCTTTACCCGGATGAAAATCATCAAAACTTTGCTCATACCGGATGAATACGAAGATGATCAGGCAGACGGTTATGCCGACGGCCAGACCCGTGATCGTAATAATGGAATAGGCCTTATTCCCGGCCAGGCTTCTGAGAGCGGTCTTGAAATAATTTTTGAACATGGCAGTGATTTTGAGCTCAGTCAATAAGCATCATTAAAAATGCCAGTTTTTCACGGAGTTGATTGCCAGTTTCTTACATCCTTATTCCTTTTCAGAACTGTCCGCTTTTGCGACAGGGACTGTATGATTTTACTGTTGCCAGGGCTGGTTTATCTGGGTTTGTATTTGCTTTTATCGAAGATCTCCCGCACGGGGGTTCGCATCACTTGTTCCGGGGTAAGATCGCCGTGATCGCCCGCATATTTTTTTACGATCTGCCAGCCGACCCAGGCGCCGATATTGCCGGGGGAAGCATCGGGCATGGCCAGGGTCTTGGGTCCTTCTCCGATATAGTTTTTGATGATATCGGGATCCACTGTATAGAGGTCGGTGTTCTGTAAAAAGAAATTCCATACCGATGCTTCATTGGACGCGCACCAGCTCAGCTGGTTCTGGCTATACCCTGTCCGGATGCTATCGGGCGCTTCAGGAAGCAGTTTCTCCGCCAGCCACCAGTAGCGGCCTTTGATGATCATCTGCTCGATCAGGGGCCTGTTCTCGCTGCTATCCGGAAAGATATCCGTTGCCAGGGCATTCAGGCAGTTGGCATTGATATACTCCGGTTCAAAACGCCGGGAGATATAAATGGGATACAGATCCTGTCCTTTGCCGCTGAGATAGAAAGAAAAATTCCTGCCCGCGTAGGATTGCAGTCCGATCGCCAGGGCATAGGAGGTGATGGCCACTCCGGGTCCGTCGAATGGACCGATAAAGGCTACGACTTTCTGGGGCAGGCTATAATGGGGAAAATAATACTTTACTAGGAGAAAGCCTTTGGTCAATTCTTTTTCCAGCCAGTCCAGACGCGGGTATTTCTGCTCCAGGGAATCTTTTACCGGGAAATAACTGACAAGGAATTGCCGGGTGGCGAGAAAGGCCAGGTGGCTGGTATCGGAAAGGGGGCCGGCTCCCAGGATATTGCCGACGAAGTCCCCCGTGAAATAAGGATATTGCTTGCTCAGCCGATATAGCCCGGGAACGACATTGTTCGAGTCTATGGAAAAAAAAGCGGTATCGAAGCGTTCGATATGCACTTCTTTCTGGTCGATGCCGGAGGTATCGGGCGTCTTTCCGTTATGGCCACAAGACGATAGCGCCAGGATGAAGAATGCCAGGAACGTAAAAAAGACCTGCAGGGAGATGGGTTGAGTGACACGGGTCGACGAGCGTGGTAAGAGGTTTTTCATGACGCGAAATAACAGGAATTTGACCAGATTAACGCGAATAGGAGCGGATTAGTATAAGTAAAGGGTTGTGCGATATGCTTTTAACATTTCCTGCATCCCCATTGAGGTTGTCCCCACCGGAGATATAGGTAATAAAATGGTAAAAACATTGCTAATAAAATTAGTATATTTATGGCTCTAAAATAACAGACATGAACAATATAAAATTATTTGAGAGCAAGCAAATTCGCTCCGTGTGGAATGAACAGGAACAGAAATGGTACTTTTCTGTTCAGGACGTTGTGGAGGTCCTTACCGGGTAGTACAGACGTAGTACAGACGT
>JGI25616J43925_10000464_pt1 | contig 14453 bp, 8 predicted proteins | sample GraSoi2013_100cm_FD_43925 | JGI IMG/M metagenome (IMG submission 43925) | reverse complement strand
CGGCTCCGTTTCCGCCAGGTAATTCCCCATTGACAATGGCCACGCCAGGAGGAGCTTCGAAGCGAAACTTCGACTCCGGAACCGGCGGGTCCATCCGCCAGTCGGTAAAACGGAACTCGACTTCTATCCCGCCCTTTCCACGCGCCAACACGCGCACAAGTTCTCCCGAGTCTGAGACGACCTCCAGGAAAATTGCGTCTCCTTGTTCGGTGCCTGCCGGATCCAAAGAGGTTTGATGGTCATTGATGTGCTCCTCTTTTCCTCGTGGCCTGCAATAGAGCACCGCGTCGTCCGGGTATTCCGGTGTTATCGTTGAGGAGAGCTTGACCCACGCACAGACCCGCGACAGTTTCGCCTCACCCGCGAGCAGCGATAAGGGAGTCCGCCAATCACCACTCTCTTTCGCCGGCACGCGTGTCACGGTATGGTCCGCGGGGACATAGAACCACGCTGTCTTGCCATCGACGAGGAATAGGTTCTTTTCCGGCGACTCATACTCCCAGCGCATTTTCCCCGGGCGGCGAAAGTAGGCAATGCCAGTCTCCACGCGAACGGTGTGCTTGTTTTCCGCGTAGCGTTCGAGGAACGTAGCCTGCATTGTCCTCGCGGAGCGATATCTGGATTCCAGCAAGCGGACAATCCGCTTCTCCGGCGAAGCTTCCGCTCTCATCGAATTGGCAACCGACCCCAGAGATACAGATGACACCGCAAACAAAGCAGCCAAAAATCGCAAAGCAATATTAGGAACACTCATTTTACTCAGTATAGCAAGTCATGTGTTGTCAAATTGGATTGTTGTTGCGCAACGGAGCACTCGAATGCGGAATCGAACTGACCATTGCAATCCTCTTGATTAGACTAATTATTGCGATGCCTTCGAGCCCCATTGCCGTTTCATCTGCTCCGCTTGCTGCGGGTGACCGCGGAAATGCCTCGTCGGAGAAACCTCACGAGTCGAGGTTCTTTTCGAACCAGTCGCTCATTTTGTTACTCATACTCATCGCCTTTCTTTGCTATGGAAATACGCTGATCAACGGATTCGTATATGACGATGATCAACAGATCCTGCAGAATCCTTACGTAAAGAGCTGGCATTATTTGCCGCAGATCTTTGGGACCACCGTATGGTCCTTCGTTGGCCAGGCTGGGACCACAAACTACTATCGCCCTATCATGACGCTCACCTTTCTGGTTCTCTGGCAGGTCTTCGGGCCGCTCCCCTTCGGTTTCCACCTTTTCAGTATTCTCGTAAACGCTCTCGTTGTTTTTCTCGTTTTCGAAACAGCGTGCCGGCTCTTCGACGACCGGCGCATTGCCTGGATCGGGGCGCTGTTGTTCGCAGTTCATCCCATTCACACGGAAGCGGTAGACTGGATCGCTGCACTCCCTGATCTCGAAGCCACATTCTTCGTTCTTCTCTCACTCACACTCCTTGCGAAACCTGGGAAGATGGAATGGAAGCGCAGCCTCGGGGTCCAAGCGAGCTTCCTACTTGCCTTGCTCTGTAAAGAGCCTGCGCTGATGTTCGCGCTCCTTGCCATTGTCTTCCAGCATGGCGTGAACAAGGAGCGCGCAAACACCCCCATAACGCAAAAGATTCTTCAGGACTTAGCTTTCTGTGTCATGGCCTTGGCTTATCTGGGGCTTCGCATTATCTTATTTGGCAAAGTTGCTCCTGTCCTCCAGCACCCGAACTTGAGCTGGTCACAGACAATCTACTCCGCCTTCTCTTCGATCGCCGACTACACTTGGCTCCTGGTGTGGCCGGCACATTTATCCGCCTTCCATGCATTCCATCCCAGCAACCCGCTTGGCGATCCTCGTGTCCTTGCAGGAATCGCGATTTTCGCTGCAACTATTGCGGCGATCCTCAAACTCCAGGCGAAGTCACCTCCAGCAGCTTTCGCTACTCTCTGGATCGGGGTCCTGCTCGGCCCCGTTCTCAATGCTCGCTGGATGGCCTCCAACGTCCTGACCGAAAGATATCTCTACCTCCCTTCGGTAGGTTTCAGTTGGCTGGTGGGCTGGTGCGCCGTACAGGCCTGGGATGCTCTGGCGCGGCNCAGAACGCCGCTTCGCGGTCTACGATTCGTTGTTGCGACCCTAATCACTGCCGCTGCGGTGGCGGGGTCGGCCAGGACGATTTCGCGTAATACCGATTGGCGAAACGACCTAACCTTGTACACCCGCACTCTTGAGACCGACCCCGACGCCCACGTTATTCGAAGCAATCTGGCGGGCGTCTATTTTGACCTTGGCCAGGCCGAGCGAGCTGGACGGGAATGGGAAATTGCTCTAGCGGGCAAGCCCGATAACGTCGTCACCATGAATGCATTGGGGATGCTTTACACACAACAAGGCAGATATGCCAAGGCCCACGCGATGTTTCAGCGAGCCATCGCTGCCAAGCCACTGTGGGGTCCGGCACACTATAACTACGGCCTCCTCCTCCAGAAGACCGGCGACACAAACCGCGCACTGGATGAGTTTAGGAGCGCTGTTCAGTTGTCACCGCTCGACGCAACCGCAAGGCGCAGGTATGGCGAGGCGCTCCTAGCAACCGGAAAACTTGATGAAGCTGAGGCTCAGTTGAAGTCTGCCGTCGACCTCGAACCGTCTCTGGAATCTCTTCAGAGCCTCGCCCACGCCTATCTGCAAGCGGAAAAGCATGCGCAGGCAGAGATGGTCCTGCGGCGCACCGTCAAGGAATTCCCTTTTGATAGCACTGCACACTTGGAGTTGGCGCGGCTTCTGGAAATGGCCCAGCACTTCAACGAGGCAAAGAAAGAATACCTCGCCGGCCTAACCACAGACGCTTCAAACGCTGAAGCAAAGGCGGCTATCAAGAGAATCGAACAGCGGCAAGAGGAAGGAAAGCGACCCCCTCAGTAGAGCTGTCAAGAGTTGTGCCCCCGTTTAGACTCCCAATCTTGGCTTCAGGTCTGAAATTCTGTTCCCAAACTTCAAGCAGGGGTCCTCAATTGTGTGGTATAGGATGATTGGTAACAACACGGCTGAGGTGAAGAAGATGGGAATCTCCAGACTCATCGGGAGCGAACCAAGTTTTTGGAATGCGAACCAGATACAGAAGAGATGTGAAAGGTATAACCCGTAGGAATACTTGGCTACGAGTTTGCCAGCGGCTACTAGTGGGCGATTCGTGATTGATGTGAAGAAAGGAATCGCCAAGCCGAGAACCAAGCAGATAAGGGGCTTACGGTAGAAGCATGGCTTGGTAAACATGTAAGCTGCGACCAAGTCTACGATGAATGCGGGCCACAGCCATGAAGGGATTCGGGGAGTGACCTTCTTCTGAATCAGGAACGCCATGATACCCGGTAGTTGGGCCAAGGAGTGAAACTCTAAAAGACAGATTTGGACCAAGAACAGATTTAAAAGAATGTCACGAGGGCTAGGCAGTTTTAAAAGTCGCTCTACCCTTTTTGCCCAGCTCTGTGCCGATCTTATTGAATCGCTGAGCTGGCCGCAGTTGCTGGCCCCGTCAAGCCATAGCGCAGCACACACGACTGGTCTGTGAAAAAATAGCGCTGCCCTGCGGTCCCAACGATGGTGGGTGTGGCGGTCACACTGTACGACGTGTTGATCCCGCCCACAGCGGCGCCGAGGGAATACGTATAAAAATATCCGCTCTTCGCGGTGGCTAACGTAGTGGCCGTAGCCAAGACGTCATCGATGATACAGGCCGTTAACGAGCTAGCTCCACCCGGTACACTGCACACCGCCGCCGAGCCTCCCAGAGAGGGCAAATCATTCGAGTAGCCAACACTGGGATAAACCGTGGCATAGGTAACTTCCGCCGTGCTGATCGTTCGGAGAGAGCTGATAGCCGACGATTCGTTGGCGGCCATCTTGGACCGCATCAGGTTTGGAATCGCAATCGCTGCGATGATCAGAATTATCGCCACGACGATCAAGAGCTCAATTAGAGAGAAGCCTTTTTGCCTCTGCATAACGCATCCTGAACAAATCGCCTGGCGTCCGTTTACCTCGCTATGTCCTCACAATAAAGAACCGCGCCGCGCTGCTCCTTGCGAAACGATTTTATTCCCAACATCACCGGCTAGTTGCCTGGGTCCGCATTTCATGCCCTTAAGGGCTCCTTACCGACCGGCTCAACGCCAACTAGATCCAATCTCGATTTCTTCTCACTACCATCCCGAAGCGATCGTCAGTTCCACTACATCAAGCCCGTATTAAGAATAAGGGGGGAAGTCTTGCGACTTCCCCCCTTTGTATCCCAACTGCTTTCTTCTTACTGAATCGGCGAACTGGCGACGCTGGCTACGCCGGTCAGACCATAACGGATGACGCCTGTCTGATCCGTGAAGAAACTACGCTGCCCAGTCGTGCCACGATTCGCAGGATCACCGTTGATGGTGTACTGCGTGTTGATACCACCGGCCGCAACAACGTTACCATACGTGTTCAGGTAACCGCTCTTTGCCGTGGTTTGAGACGTAGCTAGGACGTCATCAATGAGGCAGGCGCTGGTCGTAGTTGCGCCGGCCGCAGTGGCGCATGTCGCGGCGTTTCCTCCCAAGTTGGTCAACGCAGCAGAATAGCCGATGGCCGAGTAGGCTGTCGCGTAGGTAACCTCCGCAGTGTTAATGGAGCGGAGAGAACCCACATCCGAGGACTCGTTGGCCGCCATTTTCGAGCGGAGGAGGTTCGGAATCGCAATCGCCGCGATGATCAAAATAATCGCCACGACGATCAGAAGTTCGATAAGAGAGAAACCCTTTTGCTGCTTTTTCATGCTTTCTCCTTGAGATATAATCTGGTGCCAGAGCACGCCATGAAGTAGGGCAAGGCTNATGCCATTCGCAAGACGATCAGAAGCAAGCCTCAGAACCTTCTTATTCGACTGATACAAAAGGGTTTGCTGTGATTTGTTCAAGAAGTGAAGGCAGGTTTAATTGGTATATCCGAGCCGCGGTAGCCGAAAAGTGACCTTTTTTGTCGCTCTTGTCAGACGGAAACCGTCAGCCCCGAAGACCCCTCGATTTGTTCCAACCGCATTCGCCACCGAGAAGTGATCGCCTTCAGAGGTTATGCTTCTTGGCATAATGACGGAACGACCGATAACTGATCTTGAGTAACTCGGCAGCTTGGGTACGCACTCCCTTCGATCTCTCCAAAGCTGCTTGCAGATAGCGCCGCTCCGCCTCGGCAACTTCCTTCTCGAAATCGACCCCCTCGGCTGGAAAGCCTGGTAGCCCGCTCGGCAGCCCGCCCGAGTCCGGTGCGGTTGCATAGCCAGCAATGCGATCCGGAAGGACCCGCAAGGTAATCTCACGGCCGGTTTCCAGCGCAACCGCGCGCTCCATGGTATTTTCCAGTTCGCGTACATTTCCCGGCCAGTCGTAGGACTCCAGGCGCCGCATTGCCTCGGGAGATATACTTTCGATGGGTTTCTCCATGGCTTTACGGAACCGTTCCAGGAAATACCTTGCCAAGAGAGGAATGTCCTCGCGCCGCTCTCGCAGGGCGGGTAGCTGAATCGGGATGACGCTCAACCGGTAATAAAGATCTTCCCGGAAGCGGCCCTCCGCGATCTCCTTTTCGAAATCTTTATTGGTCGCTGCGATGATACGCACATCCACGTCCGTTTCCTCGGTGCTTCCAATTGGTCGTACTTTGCCTTCCTGCAACACCCGGTAGAGCTTCACCTGCATGGTCAGGCTCATATTGCCAATCTCATCCATAAAAAGGGTTCCGCCGGTCGCGGCTTGGAAGAGCCCCTGGCGATTCTCGTTGGCGCCAGTGAAGGCTCCCTTCGTGTAGCCGAACAATTCCGATTCCAGCAATGTCTCTGGAAATGCCCCGCAATTGATGGTGATGAAGGGTTTCTCCGCCCGCAGGCTGTTTTCATGGATGGCTCGAGCCACCAGTTCTTTTCCCGTGCCGCTCTCGCCCGTGATTAGCGCCCGGCTCGTCTGCGGCGCAATCGTTTGGATGAGATCAAAAATCGCGCGCATCTTGGGGCCTTGGCCGATGATGTTGTCGAGCCCGGTGAGCCGTCGGAGTTCGCGCCGAAGATATCTCGCTTCTTTTTTCCATTTGAGACTATCGGACACTTCCTGTACGGTCCGGCGCAACTGATCGACGAGCGAGTCCCCTTTGACGACGTAGCGGTCAGCGCCGGAATTGAGTGCGGCGATCGCCGTGTCCAGCGCAGGGAGTGCCGTCATTAGAAGAAAGAAAGACTCCGGGGCGATTTCTTTGGTGAATTTAAGGAGGTCGAGCCCGCTCGCTGCGGGCATGCGAATATCCGAAATGATGATGTCGAAGATCTGTGATTCCAGCTTGCGCTTGGCGGCGTCCACGCTATTGGCCACTTCCACGCGATAGCCCTCTTTCCGGAAGGTGATCTCGAGCAGCTCGCAGATGGACCGCTCATCATCGACCACAAGGATGTGCGCCATGTCCCGGGCCAATTCCCGGACCGCCACTTTGGTTCCTAGCATTAAGACCTCACGCCACCCGTGGTAAATCCACGATAAACTCCGCCCCGCGGTCTTTTTCCGAAACAACCATGATTCTTCCACTGTGGGCCTGAACGATCTGATACACGATGGAGAGGCCCAAGCCAGTGCCCCCTTCGAAACCGGACTGAAGTGGCTCGAAAATCTTGGCGCGTTGCTTGGCATCGAGACCGATGCCGGTATCGCGAAAGGCGATCCGCAGCCAGAACGGCCGCTCTTCCAGCCCCACGGTCAGGGTTCCGCCCCCGGGCATAGCCCGAAGCGCGTTGTCACACAAGTTCCAGAACACCTGCTTTATCTTGTTGGCGTCCACGCGCGCGCGCAATACTTCACCGTTGAATGCCCGGACGATTTGATACTTCGGCCCCACTTCCGGCTTTTTCTCGATCAGCGTCAGCGTTTCGTCCAGAAGCGCGCGCACGTCCTCTTCGCCAAACTCGTAGGTTTTCTCGCGTGAGTAATTCAGGAAATCGGTAATGATGTGGTTGAGCCGTTCCGATTCCCTGCTGACAATACCGACGAGGTGTTTTTCGTCGTCCTCCAGCGGAACAAGACGCGCTAGTTCCTTTACTGCGCCAGCCATCGCTGTCAACGGTTGCCGAATCTCGTGAGCGATTGCTGCGGATAGCCGCCCGAGCGCCGCCATGCGCTCTTTGGTCGCCACTTCCTGCTCCAGGCGGCGCAACTCGGTCAAGTCTTGAAAATTGAAAACGTACCCGCTTCGCAAAGAGTCTCGTGAGCGCAAAAGAGAAACCGAGATACCGAGGTACCTTAGTTGCCCGTCTGGGGTGCGGAAATCGATTTCTTTGCGGAAGCCGTGTAGTTTTATATTTGCTTCATAGGAACCGGGCAGCCAAAAATCCTCACTGATCTCCCCCAGCCTTCGTCCGCGAACGTCGGCAAACCGCCAGCCAAGAATATCTTCCCCCGTACGATTAAGAAGGATGATCCGGCCCTCCAAATCCGTGGTTACCAGCCCGCCTCGCATGGAATGGATGATGTCTTGAGTGAAATCCTGGAGGTCGAGAAGCTCTTCTCGCTTTTCTTCAAGCTCCACTCCCTTGCGACGAAGTGACTGGGCGAGATAGCTCGCCAGATAGGCTACCGCCAGAAAGCCGAAAAGATTGCTGAGGAACCATATGCGCAACCCCTCGGCAGTGGGTGCAGTTAAGGCGGTCCGCGGAATCTTCCCTGCGGAAGCCAGCGCCGTCAACCCCGCAAGGATTCCCAAGCACGCGCCGGCGGTTGTAAAGGCTCCGCGCCGGGAAAACAGGATGCTGGCAACGATGATGACCAGCAGATAGAGCGATATGAAATAGCTTTCCTGCAGACCGGTTGCATAAACCAGTGCCGAGATCATCAAAATGTCACTGCTGATTTGTAATCCCCCGTGCCACTGAGCGTGGGGTATCCAGCGCACAAGAATGAGATGAAGAATTCCCAGGGTAATCCAGAGGATGATTAGGGGAAGAAAGTAACGGTTCGCGCTGGACGCGGGAACATACTGGGGCCAGACCGCGCCCACGCCCAAGATCAGCACAATCATCAACAAGCGGACGCGCGTCAGCCAGTCCAGCCATTCCCGCATGCTAACGTTCTGATTCATCGCTTGCCCTGGCCCTCGGGCATATCGTATGCGAAGGAGTCCAGTCCCGGCCCCGGTATTTTCATCCCCTCACCGGCCGGCTGGATAACGCTGCGCGGACGCAACCGCGGTTATCTGCCGGCCAACTTGCCGATCAGCGAGAACAGCGGCAAATACATCGAAATAACGACGCCGCCGACCACCAAGCCCAGGAAAACGATCATGACTGGCTCCAGGGCAGTGAGTAAATCTTTTACGGCTGCGTCGACTTCCTCTTCGTAAAAATCCGCAATTTTTTGCAGCATGGCGTCCATCGCGCCCGTCTGCTCGCCGACGGCGATCATCTGCGTCACCATGCCGGGAAAGACTTCCGAATCCTTGAGCGGTTCGGTGAGTGATTTGCCTTCTTCGAGCGATCTGCGTACCTTTCTCAAAGCGCGTTCCACGACCGCGTTGCCCGCCGTCCTCGCGGTGATGTCGAGTCCTTCCAGGATGGGCACGCCGCTCGAAATTAATGTTCCCAGCGTCCGAGTGAAACGCGCGACAGCAATTTTCCTCATCAGGATGCCAAGGACCGGCAGCCTTAATATGGTGGCGTCGATGATATAGCGTCCTTGCTCGGTGCCGTACCACACCTTTAGCCCGACGACGATACCCGCGAACGCCACAACGATCAGCAAGCCGAAGATACTCCCGACGAAATTACTCAGCATGATAACGATCTTCGTGGGCAGCGGCAGATCCACGCCGAGGCCCGCGAACAAAGTTGCGAAAATCGGGACGACCTTCCACAGGAGGAGGATGATAACACCGGCGGCGACGCTCAAGACGCCGACCGGATAGACAAGAGCGGATTTCACAGCCCTTTGCAGCTTGACGTTCTTTTCGATGTACGTGGATAAGCGCTGGAGAATAGTGTCGAGAATACCGCCCGTCTCCCCGGCCTCGACCATGTTCACGTAAAGAGCGTCAAAAACCTTGGGGTATTGGCGCATCGCAGCGGAGAGGGTAGCGCCGCCTTCGACTGAGCCGCGTGTGCCTGCAAGCACCTTTTGAAACGTTTGGTTCTCCTGCTGGCCGGCCAGAATCTCCAGACACTGCACGAGCGGCAGGCCGGCGTCGATCATCACGGAAAACTGTCTCGTAAAAATCGCTAGCTCTTTCGCGTTCACTCCTCCGCCGAAGGTGGGCAAGTTAAACTCTTTGCCCTTCTGCGACATCTTTGTTGGCGTGATCTGCTGGCGGCGAAGCAGGTTCTGCAGCTCGGACTTGCTCGCGGCTTGCATCACGCCGCTCACGCTGGAGCCGGCCCGATTGGTCCCTCGATATGTATAATCCGGCATAAGTTACCCTCCTCAGTCTGTCAATCTCATCGGCTAAAGGCCATAAGGGCCCATGCAAATCCTCTATCGCTTCCCCGCCACGGGCGCCCTTGTTCCCCCGGCTGGCGAAGACACGCCGCGATTAATCATGTCCTGCAACTCATCGGCATTTGAAGAACGTGAAAGGGCCATGTCGAGCGAAATTGTTTTCGCGAAGTAGGCGTTCGCGAGACCCTGGTTGAAGGTCTGCATGCCGGTCTGTCCCGTTCCCGTCTGCATGGCGGAATAGATCTGGTGAATCTTGTCTTCGCGGACCAGGTTCCTGATAGCGGGAGTCGGCACCAGAACNTCCATGACCATGATTCGGCCTCGGCCATCGGTGCGCGGCAGCAACGCCTGACAGAGAATTCCCTCCAGCACCATCGAGAGCTGCGCGCGGATCTGCGGCTGCTGGTGGGCTGGAAAAACGTCGATAATTCGGTTAATGGTGGACGAAGCGGAGTTTGTGTGCAAAGTGGCGAAGGTCAGGTGGCCGGTCTCCGCGATGCGCAGCGCCGATTCAATCGTTTCCAGATCGCGCATTTCTCCGATCAGGACTACGTCGGGGTCCTCGCGCAGCGCGGCGCGCAGTGAATTCGCGAAAGAGTGCGTATCCGCGTGCACCTCTCGTTGATTGACGAGGCATTTCTTGTGGTTGTGCAGAAACTCGATGGGGTCCTCGATGGTGATCATGTGCTCTTCGCGCTCGCTGTTGATCTTGTCGAGCATCGCCGCGAGCGTGGTCGATTTCCCGGACCCCGTTGGCCCGGTGACCAGGACAAGCCCGCGCGGTTTGTCGCACAATCCTTTGACGACCTGCGGAAGACCCAGGGCATCGAAGCCTTTGATCTCCCATGGAATCGTGCGAAAAACGGAGCCCACTGCCCCGCGCTGGTTGAACACGTTGCCGCGGAAACGCGCCAGGTTCTTCAAGCCAAAGGAAAAGTCCAGCTCCAAGTTTTCTTCGAAACGATGCTTCTGGGCGTCCGTCAGCACGCTGTAAGCCAGCGATTTCGTGTCCGCAGCCGTCAAAGGCGGCATATCGAGGGGGCGCAGCCGGCCGTGGACGCGCACCCGGGGCGCACTGTTCGTCGTGATGTGGAGGTCGCTGCCACCCATTTCGATCATCTTCTTGAGCAGCTCACTCAGCGTAATTCCGGCCATCGTTCACCTTCTCGGTCTTAGAGAACCGTCTCGCGCAAGACTTCTTCCATCGTTGTCTGGCCTGCTGCCACCTTGATCAGTCCGCTCCGCCGCAGCGTTATCATTCCCTGTTCGATTGCTTTCTTTTTCAATTCCAGCGCGGAAGCACCGACGAGGATCAGCTCGCGAAGCTCGTCGTTGATCTCCATCACTTCGTAAAGACCCGTCCGCCCCTTGTACCCGCCCTTGTTGCAGGTCGAACATCCCTTGCCGTGGTAGATCTTCGTTGTTTTCACTTCTTCCGGAGAGTACCCAGCGTCAATCAGCGCTTGTTGCGGGACTTCCAATTCTTCCTTGCAATTCGTGCAGATGCGCCGTACCAGCCGTTGAGCGCAGATAAGGTTTACCGACGTGGCCACCAGAAAAGGTTCAATACCCATGTTCATCAATCGGCTGATCGTCGACGGCGCGTCGTTGGTGTGCAGGGTGGAAAGGACCAGGTGTCCCGTCAGTGCCGCCTTCACCCCGATTTCCGCGGTTTCGAAATCGCGAATCTCGCCGACCAGAATAATGTTGGGGTCCTGCCGCAGGAAGGCGCGCAGCGCGGCCGCGAAGTTCAGGCCGATCTGCTCCTTCATTTGGACCTGATTGATGCCGCCAAGCTGAAACTCCACCGGGTCCTCGGCGGTCATAATGTTGGTCTCAACTTTGTTCAGCGTTGCCACGGAAGAGTAGAGTGTATTTGTCTTGCCGGATCCCGTCGGTCCCGTGACTAGCACCATCCCATAGGGCTTCGAGATATTGCGCTCGAATTTCCTGAGCGATTCCGGCTCGAAACCTAGCTTGGTCATGTCCAGCCGCAAATTTTCTTTGTCCAGCAAACGCATTACGACTTTTTCGCCATAAAGCGTCGGCACCGTCGAAACGCGGAAGTCCAGCTCCTTTCTCTTTCCTTCCGACTTGTACTTGATCATGATGCGGCCGTCTTGCGGTAATCGCTTTTCCGCGATGTCCAGCTTGGCCATGATCTTCAGGCGGCTGGTAATGGCATCCTTCAATCGCAGCGGCGGACTCATTACCGTCTGGAGAATGCCGTCAACGCGGAACCTTACGCGCATTTCCAGCTCATACGGCTCGATGTGAATGTCGCTTGCGCCCCGCTTGACCGAATCCGTCAGAATCAAATTGACCAATTTGATGATCGGAGCTTCTTCCGCGGCCTTCTCAAGCGTCGCGGCGTCCGTCTCCGCTTCTTCGCCGGCCAGCTCCAACTCCTGGTCATCTTCGACCAGGTCCTTCATTAAATTGCTCAGTTCTTCGCCATTCGAATTTGCTCCACCGTAGAAGCGGGTAATAGCTTCGCCAATCGCCGATTCGGAGGCCACTACCGGCTCGACATTGAAGCCCGTCATGAACTTGATGTCGTCCATTGCGAACACATTCGTCGGGTCGGTCATCGCAATCGTAAGGACGGAGCCGACACGCGAAAGCGGAACGACTTGATAACGCACGGCGGTGTCTACAGGGATGAGCTTGATGACGGTGGGGTCAATCTCGTAATACTTCAGATTTATGGAGGGGACACCGTACTGCCGGGAGAGCACGCCGGTAATGTCGTCGTCCGTGATGAAGCCCATTTTTGTCAGGCAACTTCCCAGTTTGCCGCCATTGGCTCGCTGGAAATCCAGCGCCTTCTGGAGCTGGTCCTGAGTAATCAGGCTTTCCTTAATTAGAATTTCGCCTAGCCGGACAGACATCCGCGGTACTCCGTGCCGATTGGCACCCAGCGCTCACCATAGCAAATAGCGCGGGTCCAGTGAGACAGAAAATCGCGTACCGTTCTGAAATGGCTAATACCTGCCCTCAGGGACAGGTTCATCCTTCTCGGTACAGGCACCACCTTGACTTGCCGCGCTACGCTGGCTATCTTGCGTGAGAGATGCTCTCTCCTACTAGTTTGCCACAATTTGTCCACGCTCGGCACAAGCTGACAAAGAGTGTCCGCCGAGTAGCGCAGCGTCGCGTCACGCTTTCGCAGTATATTGCTCGGCCTTGCGCGGTGGCCACGGCGTGAGTCCTCTCGAATCCAAGCAGCGATGGAGTCTGGCGGTCGGANGCGTCCTCCTCACGCTTCTCCTCGCTGCCGTTTTCACGTTTGGGTCCCTCGACGTACCATTCGAGCCAAAAGATTGGCGAGAGGTCATGGCCCTCTACGCCGTTTCAAGTTTTATCATCGCCGCTCTTCTCGTTTTTGGCCTCACCTTCTTGCGTACGCTAGTCCGACTTTGGGCCGAGCGGAGTAAGGAGCAGCTCGGCGCACGCTTCAAAACTAAAATGGTCGTCGGCGCCATGGCTCTGTCTCTCCTTCCGGTCGTTTTCATGTTCTTCGTGAGTTATTCCCTGCTGAATCGCACGCTCGGCCGTTGGTTTCCGCGGCCGCTTGAAATCGCTTCCGAGCAAACGCAGCACCTCCTGACCGATTTCGGCAAGTCGCAGATTCCACGCCTGAGGGCACTCGCGCGCCGCGCACAGGCGATTCCATCCCGGCCGGTTGACAAATTTCTTCAACGGCCTCTTGCGGCCGGCGCGGATGCGGTCTGGATTCTCGACAAGGACGGCAAAGCAGTAAGGGGGGGCGTGATCTGCGACAATCAGCCGGAGGACCGTGCGGGGCCGCTCTGCTTTAAAGCAAATGTATTAGGCGCCCAAGTTCGTGTTTTGCCCAGCGGCATTGAACTCTGGACTGCGGAGGGAAAGAATTATCTCGCCGCTCGCATCCCGGCGGCTGGCCCGGCACAATCTGCCGGCTCCATCGTCGCGGGGTACAAGACAAGCCCCGATTTCTATAAGCGCTTCATGGAGATCGAGACCCAAACACACAACTATGAGCAGCAAAAACAAAACCTCAGAGCCCTTAAGAGGCAAATGCTTCTGATATTGCTCCTCTTCACGATGCTCCTGCTATTCGCAGTGATGTGGCTGGCGCTGTTCCTTGCGAAGCAGGTCACCGTCCCGATCCAGGCCCTCGCCGAGGGCACGCACGAGGTGTCCGCCGGAAATTTCGAATATCAAGTTCCCGAGCAGGCCCAAGATGAGCTGGGGGTTCTGATTCGCTCCTTCAATACAATGACCACCCAGCTGCGGGACAGCCGCTCACAGATCGACCAGTTCACCCGCAATCTGCAGCAAGCTGTCCAGGAGCTCGAGCGCCGCCGCCAGCTCATGGAAACCGTCCTGGAGAACATTCCCACCGGAGTGATCTCTCTTGACTCGAGTGGCGCAATTCTTCGCGCCAACACGGCGATTTCACGCTTGTTCGGCGGGGCAGCCCGCGAAACGCGATCGTTGGAAGAACTGATTGGAGACGACTCGGCCCGCACCGTTCAACAGCTCATGAGGCGTTCCCTGCGCATGGGGGTCGTATCTCGGGAAATCGAGATGATCGTCGCCGGCCGCGTCCTTCATGTTGCCGTCACCGTAAGTTCTTTGGGCCCCCGGCGCGCGAACATAGGTTACGTTGTCGTTCTCGACGATTTAACCGAAATGCTGCGCGCGCAGAAGTCCGCAGCCTGGCAGGAAGTCGCTCGCCGCATCGCGCACGAAATCAAGAATCCGCTCACACCCATTCAGCTCTCGGCGCAGCGGCTGTCGCGTTTCCTGGATCGCCGCGATCCCTCCGAAGTCTCCACGGCGCGTGACCCAGAGCTTGTGAACCTTGTCCAGGAGTGCTCCCGACTCATCGAGCGCGAAGTCTCCACGATGGCGGCGCTCGTCAATGAGTTCTCGCAATTTGTCCGCTTCCCAACGGCCAGGCTCGCCCCCACCGATGCAAACACCATCGTGCACGAGGCCGTCGAA
>JGI25616J43925_10000461_pt1 | contig 14490 bp, 11 predicted proteins | sample GraSoi2013_100cm_FD_43925 | JGI IMG/M metagenome (IMG submission 43925) | reverse complement strand
GCCAAGCTCGTGACGGTGCGCCGCGAGAACATGTGGCTGGAAATCGAGATCAACACCGACATTCTATTTCCGAGCGGCGCCGGCGAATTCGCTCCGACCGCCGAACCCGTGCTCGACAAGCTGGCGCAGGTCTTGAAGCCCTTTCCCAATCCAATCCGCGTCGAAGGACATACCGACGACAGGCCGATCCGCACGGCCTCGTTCCCGTCCAACTGGGAACTGTCGGCGGCACGGGCCGCGAGTGTGGTGCATCAATTCACGAGGCAGGGCATCGACCCGCTGCGGCTCGAAATCGTCGGCTTCGGCGAATTTCATCCGCGCCAGCCGAATGGCACAATCGAAGGCCGCAACGCCAATCGGCGCGTCGTCGTCTTGGTGCTGGAGGAAGTGTCGGCCGGCGCGCCGGTGACCGCGAGAACCACCGATCAGACGCCGGCGACCGCCGGGCCCGGAGTCGAGATGGCCGATTCGAGCAGCGCCGCGAATCGCCTGCTGTACCGGGTGCCGCCCGCGGCTCTGGAGAAAACCGTGTTGGTCAAAGAGCCGGCGAAGCCGCCTGACGAGCAACCCAAGACAGAATGAGCGAGGGTCTAGCGATGAGTGACGTTGACCGCTTGAGCAGCTCCGGCCTTTACCCCGCGCTCCCCATCGCGGATCGGCGACCCTCCCGGGACGGCTCCGGGGGTCCGCCGCGCGGCGACAAGCAACCGCCCGCGAAACCCGCCCCGCAGGCGGGAAATACTCCCGATCCCTCGAACCCACGTCCTCCCAAGTCTCTCATCGACGAGTACGCTTGAGAATCGAGTTACCATATCTTTTGTGAAAGGCATTACCATCAAGCTTGCCGAATCCACGCTGCGCCGACTGCAGCAGGAGGCAAAAGCAACTGGACGCAGTGTCGCCGCCCTCGTTCGCGAGCGAGTGGAGGCGCCTGCGGATAGCGGCAATCGCTCAGTCTTCGCTCTCACCTCCGACTTGGCCGGCAGTCTAGCGGGGCCGCGCGAGCTGCCACAAACGAACGGCGCAAATTCAAGCGAGCGTGATTACGCTCTGCGACACGGGTCCTCTCGTTGATTATCTGAACCGCAACGATCCGTATCAGGCTTGCAAGCCGTCATGCTCGAAGGCGGCATCACTCCATCGCCATGACCGGCAGCGTTTGAGGCGGCGGAGCGCCGGACGCACCCTACCGCGCTACATGCAAGGCGAGTTCGAGGCGTACCTGAAATGCGGTCTGCTCGAACCACGCGTGGATTAATATTTGCACACGATAGTATGCAGACACTATAGTGTTCATTCCGTATGTCATGGACGGACGGTACATAGCCATGCTCATTTTGACTCGACGTGCCCGGTCTGTGCCGGGCATCCAGTCAATTGCGAGCCACGCAGATGGTGAAACTGAGCTTGGTGCAGCGCGAATCGCGCCAATCGCGAGCCGCCAAATCCTCATTCGACCAGTCACGGATACAGGGCTTCGCCTCGACGTATGAGCGCTAACGATACCTACTTCAGTGCCGCAATCGCTCCAATCGGCGTGGCCGAGTCGCCGGATTCGAATGCGCGCGTGGAGAGATCCGTCGAGAAGAAGATTGAAGAGACGTATAGCGAGTTGCGTCCCTCGCTGTTACGCTTCTTGCGCGCTAAGACGGGGTCGCTCGAAGAAGCGAAGGATATTGCACAGGAGACCTTCGGCAAACTGCTGGAACTGGAGCGGCTGGACGAAGTAAAGTCGCTAACGGGATTTGTTTGGAAGACGGCGCAAAATATCGTCATCGATCGGCAGCGGCAGCGAGCGAATCGGTCGCGGCTGGACCCCGTGGCACTGTTCGAACCCGTGCAGCAAACTCGGTCACCGGAATTCTGGCTGGATGCGAAGCAGAGAGTGGATATTCTCGAGCGGGCTATCGACCTACTGCCCGCGATGTGCCGCTCGGTGTTCGTGTTGAGGGTGCTGAAGGAGCGCAGTTCGCCTGAGGTGGCGCAGGAGTTAGGAATCAGCGAACGGCTCGTGCGGCAATACGTTGCTCGCGGTATAGAACACTGCGCTGAGCATTTGGATGAGGCCGAGGCGCACCGGGGCAAGTCAACATGATTTTATCCGGATCCGATGTACGCGACAAGCGCGACCGTTGGGAACAGGCGAATGATTGGTTGACGACATTCAACAACGCTGAGGGCCAGGAATTACCTGCCGAGCGAATGGATTCTTTCCACCGCTGGATCTCTGACGATAAAAACCGGCACGCCTTTGATCGCGTCGAGGCGCTGCTGCGGGATCGCAAACATTGTCGAGATCGGGACGTCGCCAGTCTGACCGAGCGGCAGACCGACTCATACGATCCGCGCATCTCGCTAAAGCAATGGCTGAAGCGGGGACCGACACTCCAAATGGCACGGCGTCGGCGGGTGATTGTGGGGCTGATTGGCGCGGTGGCTGCCAGTGGCGTCATCACAATACTGCTGCTCCCTGGGCTATTTCCCACCGACGGCCGCAGCGACTCGCCGCGATCGTACGAGACCAAGACGGGCGAGCAGGCTCGTCTACAACTGCAGGATGGTACAAGCGTTTTTATGAGCGCGCAGACTGCTCTGTCGGCAACTTTCACCCGGAGTCGACGGAGTGTCATTCTTGGCCGGGGCGAAGCACTATTCGAGGTGGCGCATGACAGCGCACGTCCGTTTGTGGTGATCGCCGGTAACGGGTCAATTACGGCAGTCGGTACGACATTCGACGTCAGAAGAGATGCGGATCGAGTGGTTGTTACCGTGACCGAAGGAACGGTCAGTGTCGCGCCGCAAGCGGAATCCGTGACCGAACTGGGAGCGCGGCCCACACTTCATTCCGGTACGGCGCCGCACGCGCCGGCGCAAGTGACGCATGGTCAACGGATCGCCTACGATGAGAACGGCACCGTCAGTGCCGTCGAGCATACCGACGCTGCGGCCGCAACGGCCTGGCGCGAAGGCTACTTACAGTTTTATGGCGAACCTCTGCGCTACGTCGTTGAAGCGGTCNATCGGTATTCGAAACGCCAAATTGTGGTCGATACGGTCGCCGGGGATCTGCTGTACACCGGTAACGTAGTGCCAACCCGGATTGACGCGTGGGTGCTCGGGCTCGAGAGAATTTTCCCTGTTAAAACTGTGGAAGCCGACAACACGCATGTATTGATTCAGTCAACCATTCAGGCTTCCGCTCCCTGAGCGCTGCTATCTGCCGCGGGTAATCGACGCGATTTTTCTTCCGCTTTTGGCTTCTCACTCGTCTATTACTTGAGCGAGCAGAGGATTGCACGCAGCGACTCATGCGGGGGCTTCCCGATGAGTGTGTGCAACCGCTCGAGTTGAAATCGTCTGATCCCCAATGCAAAAACACTTAAAGGGATTCGGAGTTGGACGTTGTTAGGGAGCGACTGCTAATTCCCGGCAGGGACAGGGCTTCCTAGAACGAAATGCTGGGCGCGTCGCGACTGCCTTGGAGTTGCGATGCAGTTGTACTCGAAAAAATATAGGAATAACCATGCTCACGGCTCCTGGTCGTGCCGCCTCGTTGCGGCCTCTCGCAAAGTGTTGTCAATTTGTTTCCAACACGATGCTACTTTCGCTATTGGCGATGCCCGCGGCATTTGCGGCTGAGGGCTTGGACAGGCAAGTTACCGTAGATATTCCAACGCAACGCCTGGACACCGCGCTGATGCAATTTGCCAGACAAACCGATCTGCAAATCATGTTGGCGGCGACTTCGGTTTCAAATCTAACCACACCCGGAGTCAAGGGAACGCTGCCGGTACGTGCGGCGCTGACCACGCTGCTGGATGATTCCGGTATGTCCTATACATCCAGCGACGGCACAGTGACGGTGACACAGGCGGCCCCCGCAGAGCGTGTGGAGGTCGCTGACCAACACTCCTTTCGGGTTGCCGACGCCGGACAGACCAAAGAAGGTGACGCGTCGAAACGCGAAGACCCAGGTGCCGGCGAGGACACGGAAGGGAACAAACAGAATCGGAAATACAAGGGCGCTGAAGACACATCCGACGCCCTGAGTGAAGTCGTCGTTACGGGGACGCATATTCGCAACGTCACCAACTCTGCGTCGCCCGTTCAGATCTACACCCGAACGGAGATTGACGAAACGGGTGCGGGCACAATTCAGGAGTTCCTGCAGAAAATCCCACAGAACTTCACCGGCGGGGCTTCTGAGGGCACCATTCAGGCACTTTCTGGTGGTGGAATTTCCGTTAACACCGTGGGTGGAAGCGCGCCCAACCTGCGAGGTCTCGGAAACGATGCGACCCTCGTCCTCGTCAACGGACATCGCGTCGCGCCGGGAAACTCCTCTGGGAACTTCGTCGATGTATCGATGATTCCACTGTCTGCGGTCGAGCGCGTCGAAATAGTCACCGACGGATCATCTGCCGTCTATGGCGCAGATGCGGTCGGCGGCGTCATGAACTTTGTCCTGCGCAGTAAATTTGAGGGCTCAGAGTCTCGCGCACGGTATGGAACGGTCGACAGCGGTGGGCGCCATGATATTCAGATTGGACAAACCGAGGGCCTTGCATGGAGCGGGGGTTCATCAGTACTGAGCTACCAATATTGGGATCAGACACCTCTCTCCGCCGCCAGTCGAAGCTTCACTCAAACTCTACCCCAGCCGTTTGACCTGACGCCAGAGCAGGTGGAACACGCAGTGTTTGCGAATATCGACCAAGAGATCACGCCAGGGTTGAGCATACTCGGGGACGCTACCTATTCGCACCGAACAACTACTCAATCGTATGTTTTCGGGATAAATTCACAGGTCACACCCGCAATCATCGATGCATACAGCGGCACGCTGGGCACGAGAATCGATCTGCCCCACAAAAATCAACTTGCGATCTCTTCAACGTACTCTCAAAGCGACACACACAGTCAAATACTGCTGACTTCGAGCGCGGTGCCTCTCATTGCAGATTACAAAACGAAAACCGACATGATTTCTGTCGATGGAAATCTAGACGGCGTCCTGACGACTGTGCCGTCTGGGCCGGTTCGGTACGCCGTTGGCGCACAGTATCGACATGAATCGTATGGTCGCCATAATCTTGTCAGCTCTACCGAACAATTTTATCCGAGCCGCAATGTTACCGGCGCATACGCTGAATTGCGTTTTCCGCTCTTGGGTAGAGGCGATGATATTCGCATCGATCCGATATTGGAGCTGACGGCATCCGGAAGGGCAGAGCGCTACAGCGATTTTGGATCAACCAGTAACCCGCAGTTTGGAATCGTGTGGATGCCCTCCCCTGGCTGGAAGATCCGGGGTACATACGGCAAGTCGTTCATTGCGCCGGCGCTATTTCAATTGAACCCGACCCCTGTTTCGTTGTTGGCCTTAGGAGTAACTGATCCGACGAAGGGAGGTACTTGTGCCACTCTCCCGGTCCCGCCAACGGGAACCTGCACTTCTATCTTAGAAAGCTCCGGCGGCAATCCGAATCTACAGCCACAGAAGGCAACGACGTGGACGGTCGGTGTGGATGTACGATTTGAGCAGATACCGGCAATGAGCGCGAACCTGACGTTTTACGACATAAAGTTGAAGGACCGAATAGCGGACCCGTCGAATTTAATACCGGACATCACTGCGGTACTGAGCCAAGAGGCTGTGTTGGGTCCGGCTATCGTGCGAAGAAACGTTCCCGCAGCGGTCGTTCAGCAAATACTGGCGAGCGCGCCGGTGGCCAATTTCCTCGGCGATCTGTCGACGATTAGTACAATCATCGACGCACGATATCAGAATATTTCGAACGTCAAAACTAGAGGCCTTGATTTCGCGCTTGCGTACAAAATGTCCGCGCGGGGCGCGACAATTGATACAGGAATAGACGGCACTTACATATTCAAGTTCGACAACCAGGTTACGAACGGGTCTCCAATTGCGTCGATATTGAATACCGTATACAACCCGATTGACCTGAGACTTCGTGGGCGGGCGGCGCTGACAGAGGGTCAGCTGAGCGTCGGTGTCTTTGTCAACTACGTAAGTTCATACTCCTACGCAATTACGAGTCCGGCAACTCCAGTGGCCTCTTGGACCACGGCCGACGCTCTGTTGAGTTACGAGTTGGATTCCAGCACTCCAGTGCTTGGACGCACAACGATCGGTTTTAACGTCACCAATCTTACAGGTCGGGATCCGCCGTACTTGGCCGGGGATCCCAATCGCCTTCATTTTGACGGAGCCAACGCCAGTGTTCTAGGCAGACAGTATTCACTTCGTTTCGAAAAACGATGGTGAAACGAATGGTCAAATCGATCGGAACGGACATTGCGGTCGCGCGGCGTCCGGTGAAATCGGCCATGGCCCTGTGCGCGGTGTTGACCGCCGGAATTGCCATTGGAAATATCGGGGAAGCCGCGCCACCGGGCGCTCAACGTTCTTACACGGTGGACGATTTTCTCAAATTGGAAGATACCGGTGCTGCCGCCGCTGATCCCAGTGGCCATTGGATCGTATGGGAACAGGCACCGCCTTACGATCAGCTAGGCGACTATGGGATTGGCGCCGGAGGGACATGGCAGGGTGGGGGTTTCCGGCTGATGGCGGTGGACCTGACCGCGGGCACTACCGGCCTCTTATTCCCACCGGAAGCCGGTACCGCTTATTTTTTAGGAGGGTTCTCTCCGAGCGGCAGGTTCTTGACTTTTGTGAGTGTCCGGGAAGGCCACGCACACTTGGGGATGTACGACTTTGAGTCGAAAGTCGCGAGAGAGCTGGACGCCTCTCCGCTTCTTTCTTCGGGATATTATGAGCAGGAATCCGTTTGGATCTCGGACGATCTTCTCGTATTCGCCGCTTACCCGCAGGGCGCAGGCCCATGGCTTCTGGAGTTCCGAAGGAGAATCGGAGATCGGCTATCGGCGGCTTGGCAGACGAGTTGGAAGGGGAAGGTGGCGTCAGTGGAAGTAGCTGATAGCCACACTGCCAACGCGTCGATTCCGTTGCCCGGCAGACTATTGGCGATAAACGCCCGGACTGGAGCAATGCGAGAGCTGGCCAGTGGCCAATTTCAGAGCGTCAGTGTTTCTCAGGATCACCGTTACCTGGCGGCCTTGCAGCAGTGGTCCCAAGGCCAACCTGTGCCGGGTAAGCCAAACGACGACTGGGTTCTAAACCGCTCGAGACTCGTTATGCTGGATCTGAGCGCAGACCGGCCGGCGAAGGTGTTCGCGGACGGTTTGGACGTATTTCCGGGCGCGTTGGAGTGGGCGCCACACGCAAATCAGCTGGGATTCTTCGCCTGGGGCGCCGGTGAAGGGGCTCGCTCCGGCAAGTTTCACGTCCTGGACGCGGGCACAGGAAGCATCTCCACCGTTCCCCATGACGGTCTCGACTTGGCGTCTGAGCGGGAAAGGTCCGGCGCTCAGCGTCCCGAACGTGCTGTTTGGCTCGATGGCAAGCTCGCAGTATTCGCTCGACGGAACCCGCCCGGAGACTCATCTTCGCGTTTCACCTATCGAAATCGCAAGGTTTTGAGTTCCGATGCCGCGGCTGCAGACCGTAACGCCGTCGCTCCGCAATGGTTCCTGCTCGATTCAAACGGGACACATGTCAGTCTAAGCGATGGCCTCGACGACGTATCCGCCGTTCCGTTGTATTCCGACGGGACCTCCCTCGTAGTATTGGCGCATGGAAAAATTTGGCGTTTGAGGCCGGGGAGGGCGCACGAATTGCTGGAAAAAAGCGTCCCGGGAGAAATCATGTTTCTCGGCGGCGCCCTCACCACACCAACCAATCGCCCTCGGTTCAGCGCCGACGTTTCTTTGCTGAGCCATACCGTCGCCGGTGAGTCTGCCATCATGCTGAATGTTCAATCCGGTGCACTGATCTCACTCGCAACAAAGCCTGGCAGCGTGCCGATGGCGTCGTCTCCATCGGCTCGTGCCCTTCTGCTTCGAAACGGCGCCGGAAAGAACGCTGAGATTTTGCTTCAGAAGGTTCATTCTGGGTCTCGGGTTCTCTACCGCCTCAACAGGCATCTCGACAATGTGGCCGAGACTCGCTGGCAATCCTTCAAATACAAGAGCAGCGGGCAAAGCGCCCGCGACGATCGTGAAGGCTGTCTTCTCCTTCCGAGCGACTATGTACCTGGGCGCAAGTACCCCATGATTGTCGAGGTATATCCCAACCGCGGCGGCGCCTGTGACAGCCCTGCCTTAAGTTCCTGGTTCAAAATGGGAACGGCGCCCGGACCCTATTCTGAGCACTTGCTTGCCGCTCGAGGTTTCATAGTCTTTCACCCCGATACCATTCGCCGCACACTCGATGCCGCTCCGCTCGACGGCCCGCTTGCCCACATGCCGGAGTTCGTTGACCCAGGAATCGACGCTGTCGTTGCAGCAGGCTACGCAGATGCTACGCGGCTGGGATTGATGGGCTTCAGCCAGGGGGGATTCGCCTCATTATGGCTTGCTTCTCAGAGCAAGCGATATGGTGCCGTCGTATCGCTGAACGGTTGGAGCGATATGTATAGTGAGGCATTGGAGGCGCGTCTCGAGAATGAACTCGTCCCCCAAGAGATGCCATATACGGGCTTTGTTGACGGATACGTAGTCTCTGCAGGAACCGATATGCATATAGGAAAAACTCCCTGGGAAGATCCTGAGAAGTACGTGCGCAATAGCCCGCTTTTTACGGCGCCCTCGATTTCCTCTCCGCTGCTGCTCATTCACACCGACATGGATGGTTTCCGAGCACAGCAATACGAAATGATGTTCACCGCCCTTTACAGGCATCGCAAGGAAGCGGAGTTGCGTATCTATTTGGGAGAAGGGCACGGGCCTTCCAGTCCCGCCAATATTCGTGACATGTGGGAGCGGGTTTTCTACTGGTTCGACACTTATCTTCAAGTAGAACGGGACACGGATCATAACCTCGTTTTTGACGGGGATCGATTACACGGCAGAGCGGACCACTGAGCGCGACCACGCTCGAACCCACAATTCGGCAGCAACACATGCGAGCAGCGGCCAAAAGTGCTCCGCCCGGATTGATTGCCCCTGGACCAAGTACGGCTCCAGTGCACTCCTGCGCAAAATTTTACGCTGTGTCAACAAGCCTTCCAGCAGCAAGGATCGTATAAATGACTCGCGACGGCGCAAGCTGTCGATGATGTGCGCTGACGCTCCGCCCTTGTCTTGACGCATTAAAATTTCCGCCGGTACGCGGTCTTCGAAGGTGTCGCGCGCGAGTGCCCTGTCACGGCCGCCGCGAAGCAGGTTGTATGTCGGAATTCGCAGGCAAAGTTCGATCAATGGTTGCGAGATCAGCGGGTGTCGATACTCCACCGGCTGGAGGTGGGGAATTGGTCTGTGGCGGTTGAGAAGCTCGGCGAGACCACGGATCTGGAACTGCTTTCCTTTCGGAATATCCGATACATCCATCGCCCACCCGTTCGAAGTATACGCCTCGAGCTCCTTCGGCAAACTATCTGCATCTACGAAACCGTCCTCCGTCGGAAGGCGCGGGAGGTTATCCGCACAGTTCCACGCTGTGCGGTTGTGTCTCAGCTTCAATGCGGACTGCGCCACGAGCCAGTACGGTTCCCGCGATAAGCGAGCCGCATCTTGTATGGCTCGTACTACGCCGAGACTAAGCCCGTTTTGCGAAACGAAATCCGCCGCGCCCAGCGACGAACCAGTCTGATAGAAAAGATGATCACCGCCCTGGCCCGTCCATGACGAATCCGCATCCAATTCGGCCGCAAGTCTTGTGTGCACATCTAGATCGGCCAATCCAAACATGGCCTGTATATTCGGGCGCGGAAAGGTCTGGCCTTGCGTAAGTTCCAAGTCGAGTCTTTCGCCTTCGGGTGCCCGAGGAACTTCAATCATGCGAACGCCGGCGATGTCCGCGGCGAGGCGAGCGTACATGCGTTCGTCATCTTCGGCATTGTTACTGAAGCAATTTAAACAAGTTACGTTCGGACGTGACGAAGACCTCACCAGAGACCCCAAGACCACGGCGGAGTCCAGGCCTCCAGAAAGCTGAAGAATGACGTTGTGATGAACCGACGACCACGCATCCACGCAGAACTGCGTCGTCGATCGAAGCAAGTCCTTGGCTTCGTCATAGTCTGGGATGAACCCGCGTCTCACAATGGCTCGCGGATCCCACGCCGAGTACTGGCGAACCGAGTTACCTTTAAACTCGAGTGCTTCACCCGCCAACAACTCCGTCACGCCTATCATTGCCGTGCGTCTTATTTGGATAGTGCACGAATGAATAAACGCGGAAAGAAACTGCCAGTCGATATCGAAATTGGACATTCCGAGCATTTGTAGATCTGCTACATCCGAGAACAGAACGTGAACACCGTCGCGTTGTATTCGGTAGCACGGCAATTTCCCAGAACAATCGCGCAAGAGTTGGCAATGAGTGCCGGCGCTATCTCGGAACATTGCAATATAGCTTCCCCAATATTTCCTCACAAATGAGTTCGCCGGGTCGCAATGAAATGTACGGACCTCGGCTTCAGTAAATTGTGGACTCCAGTTCGCAGACCAAGTATTCATGTCCGTGGGGAACAGGCGGCCAAGGACGATTCCGTGGCCCGCCGGGAGCTTGTAACTGTGGACCCAAGTGCCTCGGGACCCCGAATAGAGTGCTGCCATTCCGGCTTCGCGAAGGAGTTCCGTCCATTGGTTCCCCGAACCGAGCAAGGCGCGACGGAGATGCTCGGCGCGCGAAGTCTCAGCTGGGCTCTGCGCATTCCAAAGGAGGGCAATGTAGCGAGACACGGAACATCCCCTCGAATTAGACACTCATGATCGGGGTGTAGTACGAAATGCGGCTAAGTGAGTCGTTTATCGCGATGTTCCCAGCCTGAAGCCAGCAGTGCGCCTGGAATGGATCGGAGCTGACCCCAAAAGTCCAAAGCGGATATAGTTTATGCAAGGCCATGAATTCGAGTAGTGCAAGCGAGTCGAACATGCACAAATATGCTCGTGGATACCAGAGCCGCAACGATTCGAACACGGAGACCAGCCATTGCGCGCGCGCAATATCGAACGGTATCGCATCTCGAGCATGGCGTGTCCTACGTGCGCGCGCAGCTTGAATGGTCAATTCGAAAGTGTGGTTTCGCAGTCTGCGGTCTGCGATCGCGCAGGCTAATAAAAAAGTCGGCAACATTGCGATGCGACTCACCGCAGGAATCCGGCCCGAGTTTATCCTCAATACCGAAGTGGGCGTTATGAGATTGGACTCGGAGGGATTCTCGGGGCGTTCCTCAAAAAGACCCAGAACTCCTCGCGAGACAAGTTCGGTTTCAATCCCCGCTAGGCCTTCACGCCCGCATGAACTATCCGGCGCGTCGCTGTGACACTCCCGGTCAGATCCATGAATGAGAGGCGCTATCGAAGAAAAGAGTGCGGCGGGGATGCAATAATATTCGTCGTTATGTGCGTCAAGGATAATCCAGTGTCGACGTACTTTCCGTATGAACGCGTGCTTTTTCAGATAGTACTTTGCGCGGGGAGAGGTCACCAAAGACGATAGATCGTCCTGTCCGCGTTGCGTATCGCTCGACCTGCATATTGGATGTATTGCGCAGTTCATAACTTGAAAGTCTGTACGGCCGCCCCCGACGGATGGGTGCGCGGCCTATCGACCGCGCACCGATGGTCAACCATCAATCGGCTGTCACGGAGTACTGCGATGAGTGAAGTCCATAGGACCGTTCTCTCCTAGAGCGCCGCTATGACCCTTCGTCTCTTGTGACACTTTTCCGGCTTTGATATTCATGAATTGCATTCCTTCTGTTTGGTGATCGTATTGAACAGTCGCTACCTTCGGTAGCAACTTCAACATGTGCCATCGGCAAACGGTTCGTCAATTCAGGAATATCAAGGCGTGGCGGTAGAAAGGCCAGGGATGGTTCAGAGCAATACATTGTGTTGTCCACCGCAACAGCAGCCAATCAGATCGGAGGAAAATGCAACTGTCCTTAACTCCTTGAAATGTCGGTTATTTAGTCCCGCTATTGAATTGCGGGGCTCAGAAGAAGCAATGCAGAGGCCGCCGCGACAGGTGAGGAGTAACGATCGAGGGTGATTGATTGCCTCCGGTGCCAGTTGTAAAGCCCATTTTGATGTGAGGCGCTCAGTTGGTGCCAGTCTTAAAGTCCGCTTGCCAAGATGCGGGCGCCGCGTCGGCCGGGGCATTAGAGACCACGTGGTTGTGTGGCACTATCGGGTTTGGTTCCAACAAAGGAAAGCGGATTTGCGGAAGCTGCTTTATGGGAGGCGCAGAATCTTGAGCCCTTGGCGGCGGTCTAATAATGAACATTATAGATTGTAGTTTTATAAGACGCGTTGAGTTGTCATTGACATCGTATGTCGGACAACTAAATGGCAGTGAAGATTTCATTTCCGGCGGCGCTAAAATCCGTCCGACGTGGCCGCGGCTTAAGCCAGGAGGACTTCTCCGACGTGTCTAGCCGAACGTACGTGAGTTCGCTTGAGCGCGGCCTGCAGAGCCCAACCTTGAATAAGGTGGCCGAGCTAAGTGAAGTGATGGAAGTTCACCCGCTTACACTTCTGACGCTGGCTTATGCCGGCAAAGGCCACACTAAGAAACTGATTGCGCGTGTGCAGCGGGAGCTGGCAGTTATAGATGCTGAACAGACGGAGTAGTCAACGACGAGGGCTGCGTTCCCGGCCGCTCGGAGTGCGAAGGCAACGGTCGTCCCGATCATCTTATGGCCTATGACCGCCGACTCTCGAATCACACCCCCAAGTCTCTCATCGACGAGTACGCTTGAGCGCCTGAAGTTGCAATGCCGTTGCGGGTGCGGCTGAATCGGCTCACACTCAATGGTGAGTTCGTTCATTTGATCCGCACCTCGAGCAGCATCGGTTCATCGGCGGCGAATACCTCGAGAAGGGCGGCGTCCAGATCCTCACAGCGCTCGACACGGATGCCTTTGACCCCCTGACCCAGGCTGAGCGCGCAGAAATCGAGACCGGGCAGCTCGATTCCGGGCAGCGCCTTGATGCCGAAGCGGCGGCCGAATTCTTCGAGCGCGCGATAGCTCGAGTTGTTGATGATGATGAAGGCGACCGGAAGCTTGAGCTCGGCGGCGCTCCATAGTCCTTGAATGGAATACATCGCCGAACCGTCGCCGAGCAGTCCGATCACCTTGCGTCCCGGCCGTGCCAGCGCGACGCCGACCGATGCAGGCAGGCCGAACCCCAGTCCGCCGCTCGCGCAGGTGTGGAAGGTCCCGCGCTCGAGTATGGGCAGGTAATCGTGCATGGGCCCGCGGCTGCTGGGTGCCTCCTCGACGATGATGCTGTCCGCCGGACGCAGTGCCGAGATTTGCTGCAGCAGATAACGATCGCTCAACGTGTCCGGCGCGATGCGCGGCGCCCGCGCGAGGACCGCCGGCGGGGCACGAGCCATGGCCGGCGGAAAGCCAAGAAGCGCGGCAATGCCGAGCTTCAAATTCGTGACGATGGACATACCCACGGGAGACCATGCGGCCGCACCCGGATCGTCGGTCAGCTGCACGAGGGCGGCGCCCTCCGGAATGTGCGGACCGTGACCCTCGACGTGGTAAGTGAACACCGGCGCGCCCAGCGCCAGGATCAGATCCGCGCCTCGCAGACTTGCCACGATCGCAGCTCGATCGGCCGGCAGAAAACCGGCGAACAGCGGGTGACGCTCCGGGAAACTATTTCGCGCCGACATGGGGCTGACCCAGACCGCGGCTTGATGCTGCTCGGCGAGAGCGATGGTTTCATCCCAGGCGTCGTCGCGCGCCACCGATGCGCCGACCACGATCACGGGCCGGTGCGAATCGCGCAGGGCGGCCGCTGCGCGTTCGAGCAGCGCGGGATCTCCCGCGATGCGCCGGCTCACCACGCGCGCCGCCGNCGGGACACACGGTCGATCCCAGTCGTCCACGGGGATCGAGACAAAGGTGGGTCCGCGAGGCGGTTGCATCGCGACATAGTAGGCGCGCGCGATAGCCGCGGGGACGTCGGCGGCGCGTGCCGGTTCACTGCTCCATTTCACGTAGGGTTTGGGCAGCTGCGCCGCTTGCTCGGCGAAAAGAAAAGGCTCGAAGGGCAGGATCGAACGCGCCTGCTGGCCGGCGGTGATCAGCAGCGGCGTCTGATTCTTGTAGGCCGTGAAAATACTGCCCAGGGCATGGCCGACTCCGATCGCCGAATGCACATTGACCAGTGCGGCGTCGCCGCGGGCTTGCGCGAAGCCGTCGGCCATGGCGACGACGACCGATTCCTGCAGACCAAGCACGTAGCGGAAGTCGGCGGGAAAGTCGCGGAACATCGGCAGCTCCGTCGAACCCGGATTGCCGAAGACCGTCGTCAGCCCGAATTCGCGCAGCAACGAATAGACCGCCTCACGCACCGTCACTTCGCCGCTCACAGGCGGATCACCACTTTGCCGAAATGGGCCCCACTCTCGAGATG
>JGI25616J43925_10000460_pt1 | contig 14521 bp, 16 predicted proteins | sample GraSoi2013_100cm_FD_43925 | JGI IMG/M metagenome (IMG submission 43925) | reverse complement strand
CCGACACCACGCTCCTCTCATTCGGATTGCAACTCGGCACCTACAAGCAGCTGAAGGACGCCGTCGCGTTCCTCAAAGAAAACGGTGTCACCATCAAATACCTGCCCCCCGAGCTATTCCCCGGCATCGATTACTGCGCCTTCGCCATCGACCCCGACGGCTTCGCCTTCCAGCTGTATTACTACATGGAACAAATCGGCTGGGACGGAAAACCTCGGCCCGAGTCCCAGCGCGCGGAAATCGACAACTCGAAATGGCCGGAAGCGGTGGAAGGGCACAGCGATGCGTTCCTGGGAGAGCCGTTCTTGGGGCCGTTGGGGTAATAACAATAAGAGGCGCTGCGCTCCAGGGGTTTGCGGGCACTGATGCGCTGGAAATGGTGCCAGTCGTTTACAATCCGCTCTCAAGGAGGCCAGCATGGACCAGTATTCCTTTGGGCGCCGTAGCTTTCTCAAGAAAATGAGCGCATTGAGCGCTACCGGCGTGCCCGTCGTCGCGGGCCTCGCGCCTCGCCCCGCTCACGCGGCATACGACCCCGCGGCCAAGTTCGATCTCAAGGTGAGCGAGGTGGAGTTCCGCCGCAATGCCGCGGGGCGGATGTTGATGGCACGCATTTACCAGCCGCAGGGCGCGGGGCCGTTCCCGACGCTGCTCGATCTGCACGGCGGCGCCTGGAACCGGAAGGACCGCCTCGCCGAGGAGCCGATGGACCGCGCGATCGCGGCGAGCGGGGTGCTGGTGGTGGCGATCGACATGACGATCGCGCCGGAGGCGCCTTACCCGGCCTGCGTGCAGGACGCGAATTACGGGGTGCGCTGGCTGAAATCGAAAGCCTCGGCGTGGAACGGCGACGCGGCCAAGCTGGGCGTGTTCGGCAGCTCGAGCGGCGGCCACGTGGCGGAGCTCCTCGGCATGCGCCCGCGCGACAAGCGCTACAGCGCGTTTCCGCTGTCGTCCGCGCCGAACGTCGATGCGACGGTCGCGTACGTGGCGACGCGTTCGCCGATCAGCAACACCTTCGCGCGCTTCAAGAACGCCGAGGAGAAGAAGCGCGAAAGCATGATGAAGAACAACAAGACCTTCTTCGTTCCGTGGGAGACCATTCACGAGTCGAATCCGCAGGAAATCCTCGAACGCCGCGAGCAGGTCTCGCTGGTGCCGCTTCTGATCATGCAGGGCGCGCTCGACGACAACGTGCTGCCCGCGGCGCAGGAGAAATTCGCCGCGACTTACAAGGCGGCGGGCGGCCGGGTCGATTTCCACGTGTTCCCGAACAGCGTGCACGAGTGGGTGGCGGAACCGGGACCGCAGACCGACCGCGCGCGGGAGATGGTGAAGGCCTTTATCGCGCGCAATCTGAANGCGGGGTAACGCGCGCTTTATGACTCANTCCCCTGTCGTTTCCGGGGCCGGCGCCATGATGCGCAGGCTTCTTGCGGTTCTTTCGATATCCGCGGCGCCGTTCGGCTGCGCTTTCGCTCAGGTTCCCGGTGTCACNCCGAANTCCATNTTGCTCGGCCAATCCGCGGCGTTCTCCGGCCCCGCCGCGCAGCTGGGCATACAAATGAATATCGGCGCCAAAGCCTACTTCGATCACGTCAATTCCCAGGGGGGCGCATACGGCCGCCGCATCGAGCTGCGCACGCGGGACGACAAATACGAGAGCGAGCTTGCAGTGGAGAACACCAAGAAGTTCATCGAGGAGGACCGGGTATTCGCTCTTTTCGCCTACGTCGGCACGCCCACTACCCTGGCGGCGATGCCGATTTTCACGCAGGCGAAAGTGCCTCTGATCGGCCCGTTCACGGGAGCCGAGGCTTTCCGTAACCCGCTCAATCCCTACATCTTCAACATCCGCGCGAGCTACTACGACGAGACCGAGAAGATCGTCGCGCAATTCGCGGGGGTCGGCATCAAGAATATCGCCGTGTTCTACCAGAACGACGCCTATGGGCAGGCCGGCCTGAAGGGCGTGGAGCTGGCGATGGGCCGCCGCAACATGAAGATCTCCGCGNTGGGCACGGTCGAACGCAACACCGTNAAGGTCGAGGACGCCGTGAAGACGATNAGCGGGGTAAGCCCCGACGCCGTCGTCATGATNTCCGCCTACACCTCGATCGCGGAATTCGTCAGGCAGATGAAGAAGGCGGGGAGCGCTGCGCAGTTCTACAACGTNTCCTTCGTCGGCAGCAAGGCCCTCGCNGACGCGCTGCAGGCGGAGGGCTANGGTCTGGTGATTTCGCAGGTCGTGCCGTTTCCGTGGAGCCCGGCGATACCGGTCGTCAAGGAATACCAGCGCGTTCTTGCCGAGAGTGGCATCAAAGAGTGGAATTTCTCCAGCCTCGAGGGCTTCATCGCGGCCAAAGTCCTGGTCGAGGCCCTGAAGCGCGCCGGGAAGGACCTGAACCGGCAAAAGCTCATCGCGGCGCTGGAGGGAATTCAGCGTTACGACCTCGGAGGATTCGACGTCGATTTCTCTCACACGTCCCACAACGGCTCGACATTCGTCGAGCTGACCATGATCGGTCGCGGAGAGTTCCGCCATTAGTATCTGAAGACGGGAAGCCGCGCGCACCGGATCCGCGCCCGCGGATTCGACAGCAACATCCGGGTCGCCACGCGGCCCCCCGCCTCCTAGACTGGGGCCACGATTCCCACGAGCGCGACAAGTTCGGCATCGCGGGGCTGACGCAGGCGAAGTCGGAAACTGTCGGAGCGCCGCGTGTCGCCGAGTGCCCGGTGCAGCTCGAGGCGAAGCTCGAGTCCACGTTTCCGCTCGCCGAGCACGATCCGCGATGGCGCGGCAGGTCGCTCGCGCTGCTGGTGCGCGTCGAGCGCGTGCACGTGGAGGGGGCCCTCCTCATGGAGGGCGAGCGCGACCGCATCGACCCGGACAAGTGGCGGCCGCTCATCATGAGCTTCCAGCAGTTCTACGGCCTTGCGCCGGAAAAGCTCAACGAGTCGACGCTCGGCAAGATCCCCGAATCGCTGTACCGCCCGCCGCCGGATCTTCACAAGGTCGCCTGAGCGTCTTGCGGCGGAATAGCGCGCGGCTGCACAATGTATACGGAGGCAACAAGTCAAAAAGGAGCGCCATGAAACTCAAGAACGCATTCGCGGTCTTCATTCCGTTCTTCGCCGCCGGATTCGCGCTCGCCCAGGATCTGGGCCCGCAGATCAGGAAGCTGGAAGACGGAGTCTACGTCTACGTCGGCAAGAATTTCAATTCCAACTGCGGCATCGTCCTCACCCGCGAAGGGGTGGTGCTCATCGACAGTGGACACAACCCGACGGACTCGCGCGCGATCATGGAGGCGGTGAGGAAGCTCACTCCCCTGCCGATCCGTTTCCTCATCGATACCGAGCCGCACCCCGACCACACCACCGGCCATTTCGTCTTTTCTCCTCCCGCGACGATCATCGCGGCGGTGGGCGCGGGCGAATCGATGCGCTCTCGCGAGCGCGGCGAGACCGACCGCATCCAGAAGCTCGCGGCCACGTCGCCGGAGATGCGCGCGGCGCTCGAGGGCTATCGCTTCGTCACGCCGGACATCGAGTACCACCAGAAGATGACGCTCAAGGTCGGTGAGCGGACGTTCGAGCTGATGNACCTCAAGGGCGTACACAGCGAGTCGGACACCGCCGTATGGCTGCCGAAGGAACGGGTGCTNTTCTCGGCCGCCGGCATCGTCGTCAACCAGATCAACAACCTCCGGCCGATCGTGTCCATTCCCGACATCCTCGCCGCCGCGAAAACGATGAAGAACCTGAACCCGGCGCACGTCGTTCCCGGGCACGGGATGCCCGGCACGGCGAAGATCTTCGAGGACAGCGAAAAATATTACGCGCTGCTCCTCGAGCGCGTCGGCAGGCTGGCAAGAGAAGGCAAGTCGCTGGACCAGATCAAGAAGGAAGTGCGCATGCCCGAGTACGAGAATTGGGCCGCGCAGGAACGCTTCCCGACTAACGTCGAGGCGGCCTACCGGGCGGTGAAAGGCGGCTGAGCGCTACTTCCCCACCCGCGGCGCTCTCTGCAACAGATCCGCGAGGTGTTGTTTCCAAAGCGCCGCATTGCCGGTAGTCCCATGGCCGCGCGTGTCGGCGCTCGCGGGGATTAGGATATGGCGGCCGCCTTTGACGCGCTTGATTTCGCGCTCGAGAATTCCCAGCTCGGGCGGGTTGCGTTCGTCGTCTGCGGAGTTGATGGCGACGAGCGCCGCGCGGATGCGTTCCAGCCCCGGCGACGGGTTGTAGTCGTCCGAGGATTCCCACTGGTACAGGACGTCGTTGGCGTCGCCGCGGAAGGCTTGCGCGAGTCGCTGCGCGACGAGCGCATCGCCTTTCTCGCGCGTGGGCGCCTGCTTGTAGAGCGCCTGCGATCCGCCCGAGGTGGCGATGCCGAACTGCACGAGGAGCGTCTGGATGCCGCGCGGCTGCGACGCGTAGTTGCCGCCGTTCCAGTCCGGGTCGCGGCGGATGGATTCGACCAGCAGCCGCCGCAGCATCCAGTTGCGGCCCGACATCTCGGTCGGCTGGCAGGCCATGGGCACCAGAGCGTCCATAAACTCGGGGTACTTCACGCCCCAGATCCAGGTCTGCATGCCGCCCATCGAGTTGCCCAAAACCAATCGCAGGTGCTTGATCGAGAGGCCCTCGATGACGAGCCGATACTGCGCGAGCACCATGTCTTCGTAGTTGTATTTGGGAAAGCGCGCGCGCAGGCCGTCGGAAGGGCGGGTCGATTTCCCGGTGCCGAGGGCGTCGGGCAGGATGACGAAGTAGCGGCTCGCATCGAGCGGCTGCCCCGGCCCGAAAAGCTCGCCCGCGAAGTCCTTCGTGAGCAGGGTGGCGCCGGATCCGGCTGTTCCGTGCAGAACGAGCACCGGCTCGCCTGAAGGCGCGCCGACCGTAGTGTAGTGCAGGCGCACCTCGGGCAGCGTTTCGCCCGTGTGAAAGCGGAAGTCGCGCGCCACCCAGTCGGCTTCCTTCGGGACGGGGTAGTCCGCGGCCCAGGTCGACACGGCGAGCAGCGCGCCTGCCGCAAGCGAGAACATCCTGATGAATTTCGTGTCGAGCGCCCTCATGACGACCCTCCAGTCCCGCGTTTCAAGCCGGACGCCCAAGCGCCGCACGCCTCCGCGACCTCATCCAGAACGTCCCCGTCCGATCTCCCCGAAGTCTTAAGGACGCGGAAGCTGTGATCGGCGCCTTCCAGCCAATGCATCGTCCACCGGTTCGTCAAACGATCGACCACGCTTTCCATCAAATCGCGGCGGCATAGAGCGTCGCGGGTGCCGTTCAGGCAAAGGACGGGCACCTTGATTTGTGCGAGGTGCGCGTCGCGCAGCGCATCCGGCCTGCTTGGCGGATGAAGGGGGTAGGCGAGGAGCAGAAGGCCGTCGCACGAAAACCCGTCCGCCGCGAGCATCGAAGCCGCCCGACCGCCCATCGAGCGTCCGCCGAGGAGCAGGGTCTGCGGTCCCACTTCACGGCGGGCGTGCGACGCGACGGCGGCGATGCATTCCTTCAGGCGAGGCATCGTGTCCGGATGGCTGGACCTTTTCTCGCGGTAGGGGAAGTTGAAGCGAACGACATGAAGCCCGAGTCCGCGCAGGCGCTCGGACACTGCGAGCATGCCGCGGTCGGCCATGTGGCCGCCGGCGCCGTGTGCGAAAACAAAGAGCCCGCCACCGGCCGGTGCTAGCGCGGGCTCGAAGACCGCGGAGGTTTCCTCTTCGCCGACACTGACCCGCCACGAGGTCGGGGCGCTCACAGCGGACGGAGTCAGGCGATCCGTGAGTTATTTCATCCTATCCTTGACCTTGGCGAGGGCCGTGCGGGCGCACTCCTCGTCGAACTGGCCGCCGGGGGCGCCGCTCACGCCGAGGCCGCCGATGGTGTTGCCACCGGCGATGATGGCGATCGCGCCCTGCGCGTAGGTCACGTTCGGCAGCTGGGTCTGCGGCACGTTGGTCGGCGGGTTCTTCGCCATGCGGTCGGCGATCTGCTTGGTGGTCTCTTCCTTGCGCGACAGGCCAAGCGACGCGATCGTGTAGGCCTTGTAGTAGGCGTTGTCCATCGAGTGGATCGGCGCCCCGTCGCCGCGCAGCACGGCCTGGCGGACGCCGTCGAGATCGACGACCACCGCGACCACCTGGTAACCCTTCTGCGCGCAGGCCGCGACCGAATCGCCNACGAGCTGGTTCGCCAGCGCCGCCGACAATTTATGCGTGGTGACCAGCCCCTGGGCCTGGGCTCCCGTCGCGAGAGCGCCGAGAACGAGCGCAACAGCTTGCAGTCCTGCCGAAATCCGTGACATGGTTNTTCTCCTCTCTGGTGGGGGTTGCGATGTGCCTGCCGTTAACGGGACGGCGCGCCATTGTATTCCCCATGCTGTTGTCGCGGTTCTTGGGCCGCTCATNACGGGCCGGCAGCTAGTCCTCGTACTTGTCGTGGTACCGGACCCATGACTGCGTGAATTCCAGGCTGTCTTCGTCGCGCCCCTTGGGAACCAGATCGAGGTAGTGGTAGGCCGTGTTCAGCATGTCGATTCCCCGGGCGTAACTCGAATAGGTGTGGAAGACGGCGCCGCCCTCGTCCTTGCAGAACACGCTAGCGCCCTCGCGGTCGGTCACGCCGACGTCGAATTTCGAATAGTTGTAGAACGCCGCTCCGCTTTCGACTTCCTTCGGAGTGAACGACGCCTGATAGTCGTAGTTGAAATCGTTCTGCCCGGAGGAAACCCATTTGAANCNCCAGCCCATCCGTTTCTTGAACGCCTCGAGCTTGGCGAGCGGGGCCCGGGAGATGGCGACGAAGCTCACGTCGCGGTGATCGAGGTGAATGCCGACGCCGTTGAAATTGTCCGCCCAGAACGAGCAATGCTTGCAGCCCTCGTTCCAGTCGGGCGCGAACATGAAGTGATAGACGATGAGCTGGCTCTTGCCCTCGAAGAGCTCGGCCAGCGTCTCCCCGCCCTTCGGTCCGTCGAAGANGTATTGCTTTTCCACCTTTTCCCAGGGCAGGGCGCGCCGCTGCCGGGCGAGCTCGTCGCGCAGNCGGGTGAACTTCTTCTCCTTCGCGAGGAATTTTTTGCGGGCCTCGATCCAGGCTTTGTGCGATACGACCCGATGCTTCCCGACCCCCTTGCGCGCACGTGATTTCGCCATGTCCGCCTCGCATGTTGATTGTGGGCACCGTCTTTACCGGTTTGATCCAGGTCAAGCCGGCCGGTGTGCTAGATTGATACTCTATTCCTCTGTCGGGAAAATTGGCGAGCGCAACGTGAAAAAACTCCATCGATTCGTCGAGGACAGGAAGATCGCCGGCGTCTGCGGCGGGCTCGGCGACTATTTCGATCTCGACCCGGTCTTCTTTCGCCTGTTCTTTCTGGTGTCGCTCCTTTTCGGCGGGCTCGGGGCGCTCGCGTATCTGATCCTGTGGATCATGGTCCCCGAGAAGACGGGCGCGCAGGGCGAGCCCCGCCCCTTGAAGCGCCTGCTTCTTTCGAGTACCGATCGCAAGATCGGGGGCGTGTGCGGCGGCCTCGGAGAACGGTTCGAGATCGATCCCGTCCTTTTCCGGGTCGCGTTCATCCTGCTCGCTCTGGCGTGCGGTCTCGGGATCCTCCTCTACATCGTGCTGTGGCTCCTGATCCCGCGCGCAGCGGCCGTGCCCGTCGCGAACGCCTAACTCGCGTTGCCGGCCCAAGCGAGCGTGATAAACTAAAAGCCCACAATTTCGAAAGGAGGTGATCCCGTGAGAGATCAACAAGGCAGGACCGGACTACCGACCTCGAACAGCGGATCAATCCGACTTGGGATTTCCGCCAGCCGTTAGGCCGGCGTGCCTTACAGCAGGACAAACGCCCCGGGGAGAAATCTTCGGGGCGTTTTCGTTTCAATGGAGGCTNTATGAGAATCGCAACGCTAGTCGTAGNTCTGCTCGCCGGCTGCGCCACCCCGGGCGCCGAGCTCGCCGAAGCAACGGGTAGCTGGGACGGCGCGACGTACGATGAGGTCGTGCTGCGCTGGGGGGCGCCCGCGCGCAGCACCAAGCTCACCGACGGCCGTGACGTGTACACATGGGTGTCCGACAGCGCAGGCTCCCGGGGAAGCTCGGCGGTAGGCTTCGGGATCGGTGGTGGAGGCGGAGGCGGGATCGGCATCGGCACCGGGGTGATGTTCGGATCCGGCGGCGGCGAGCCGGTGCGCTGCGAGCGCACGCTGATTTTCAAGGCCGGTCGCGTCGACGAGCAGAACTGGCAGGGCCCGGAGCAGTACTGCAAGAGCTTCGGCCGGTCCGCCCGCTAGAGCTTCGAGGAGCGGATCCTTCCATGGGCGCAGACAGGCCCGGGCGTCCGCGCATCGACAGGTGGCTGTGGGCGGCGCGCTTCTACAAGACGCGCAGCCTTGCCGCGCGCGCGGTGGAGGGCGGCAAGGTGAAGCTCAACGGCGAGCGCGTGAAGCCGGGCAAGGAAGTCAAATCGGGCGACGAGCTCGAGCTGCGCTCCGGGGAGTTGCAATGGCTGATCGAAGTGCGCGTGGTGGCGCTCAAACGCGGTCCGGCCGCCGTGGCGGCGCTGCTGTATGCCGAGCGCGAGGAGAGCCGGGCGAGGCGCGAGCACATGATCGCAATGCGCCGCGCCGGNCCGCATCCGGCGCGGGACACTCACGGCCGNCCCACCAAGCGCGACNGGCGCATGATCCGGCGCTTTACGGGCGACTGAGCGCGCACGCATGAACCGCCTGATCGCCGAATACGGGCTCGCNCTGGTGTTCGCGAACGTGCTGCTCGAGCAGCTCGGCCTGCCGATTCCCGCGATCCCGACGCTCGTCGTCGCCGGCGCTCTGGCGGCCGAGGGAGAGCTNTCGTCCTTCGCGGTATTCGGCGTCGCTTTCGTCGCGTGCATGATNGGCGACGCGATCTGGTTCCTCGCGGGCCGGCGCTACGGCCGCCGCGTGATGGCGTTTTTGTGCCGCGTGTCGCTTTCGCCCGATTCCTGCGTGCGCCAGACGGAGTTCCGCTTCGAGCGCTGGGGGAGGCTGACGCTGGTGCTGTCGAAGTTCATCCCGGGCCTCTCGACCATCGCNCCGCCCCTCGCGGGCGCNATGCGCCTCGGCTGGCCGTCCTTTCTCCTGCTGAACAGCCTGGGTGTGGTGATCTGGGCGGGNGTCGCGATCGGCGCGGGGATGGCGTTCCACACCGAAATCAACGAATTCATCGTTCGCCTGGAAGGGCTCGGTACGCTGGCGGCGGAGGCGGNCGGCGTTCTGCTCGGCGGATACATCGCGCTCAAGTGGTGGGAGCGGCGGCGCTTCTACAGGGCTCTGCGCATCGCGCGCATCGGCGTAGCCGACCTGCGCGCTCTCATGGACGGAGGCAAGCGCCCGGTGGTCGTGGATGTGCGCTCGCCCGGGGCCCGCGATCTCGATCCGCGTTTCATTCCCGGCGCTCTGGCGATGAACGCCGCCGAAGTCGACAGGCGGCTCGGAGAGCTGCCGGCCGACCGCGAGATCGTTTTCTACTGCACCTGTCCCAACGAGGCTTCGGCGGCGCAGGTCGCAAAAAAATTGATCGGGCTCGGCTATACCAAAGTGCGCCCGCTGCATGGCGGGCTGGACGCCTGGATCGCCGCGGGCTACGAGGTCGAGCACCGGCCCGTAGAGTAGGGATTCCTAAGCCACCGCGAGCGGAGCTTCGTCCATCAGAGCGATCTGCTCCTTCAGCTCGAGGACGCGGTCCTGCCAATAGCGCTGGGTGTTGAACCAGGGAAACGCCGCCGGGAACGCGGGATCGTCCCAGCGCCGCGCGATCCAGGCCGAGTAGTGGATAAGGCGCAGGGTCCGCAAGGCTTCCAGCAGGTGCAGCTCGCGCGGATCGAACTCGTGGAAATCCTCGTAACCGGCCAGCACGTCGGCGAGCTGCTGCGCCATCGACGCGCGGTCGCCCGAGAGGAGCATCCACAGGTCCTGGATCGCCGGGCCTGAGCGGCAGTCGTCGAAGTCCACGAAGTGCGGCCCCTCGTCCGTCCACAACATNTTTCCCGCGTGGCAGTCCCCGTGCAGGCGCAGCGTGCGCACTTCGCCCGCGCGCTCGTAACAGCGGGNGACGCGCGCGAGCGCGAGGTCGACTGCGCTCTTCCAGGCGTCGAGCAGGTCCGCCGGNATGAAATCGTGCGCAAGCAGCCANTCGCGCGGCTCGCGGCCGAAGCTTGAGAGCTCGAGCGCGGGCCGATCGGCGAACGGCCGCACCGCGCCCACCGCGTGGATGCGCCCGATGAAACGACCGATCCATTCGAGCGTCTTGCGGTCTTCGAGCTCCGGCGTGCGCCCGCCGCGGCGCGGATACACCGCGAAGCGAAAGCCCCCGAACGCGTGCAGGGTCTTGCCGTTCTCGAGCGCAAGCGGCGCGACGACCGGGATCTCGCGCTCGGCGAGCTCGAGCGTGAACGCGTGCTCGTCGAGGATCTGCGCGTCGGTCCAGCGCGCCGGGCGATAGAACTTCGTGACGACCGAGGCCGGCGAGCTCGGCGTCTCTTCCCCTTCGAGCCAGACTTGGTAGACGCGGTTCTCGTAGCTGTTCAGCCCGAGCAGCCGCCCGTCGCCGGCGAAATCCACGCTCGCGAGCGCGTCGAGCACGGTATCGGGGGTGAGCCCCGAGTAGGGCGGTTCGGCGGGCATCGCGCCATTGTAAGGGCCGGAATGCGAAAGTCCGCCCGAAGGCGGACTTTCGGTGAAGCGGGAAGAGAGCCCAGTAACGACTTGTAAGCCGCGGTGGTTACAGGCAGGAAGTCTCGCGCGCACGCGTTCGCTCTTCGCAGGGGACTTGATTGGGTTAAAATTCGACGCCGCTCGCCCATGTGCTCGCATGTCACGGGCAAGGAAGTTGCGTAAAGGCAGCTGTTATTCGGAGGTGCCGACCATGGTAACCATCACGATCAGCGGGGCCGACAAGAGCGGCGCACTGGCCCGGATATCGGCTTTCTTCGTGCGCAAGGGCTATCCGCTCAAAGGTCAGCAACTCATGGAATCAGCCTCCGGGGCGAAGCTCGTAAAAATCAGCCTCGACATCACCCAGGTCGACAAAGCCAGATTGGCCGCTGAAATTAAGAGCCTTAGCCCGGACTTCAGGATCGTCAGCGTAGAGGGCGCGCAATCCGGCTCGGCCCCTTCGATCAAGGAAATCGCCGCTCAGTTTCCGGACGTCGCCCCTCTGGTGCAAGCGTACGGCGAATCGCTCGGCGCGGATACTCGGGATGAGGAACTGGCCGAAGCAGGGAAAAAAATCGGCGCCTTTCAATACGAAAAGGAATGGTCGTTCGGCAGTCCGCTCAAGATGCCCGTTGCGTTGCGGCGGACGCTGGTTCCCGCTCTGGAGGCCCTCGGCGAGGTGGACGCGACCGACACCGAGCTTACCCTGCCCGACAGTCCATTTTGCGGTACGGGAAAAATCCCTTGTTGTGAATTCCTGACCGGCTTCATGCAGGGATTCCTGGACGCAGGCCCGTTGACCCAGAACACTCGCGTTCAAAAAACGGCGTGCAGGGCAAAGGGGGATTCGCGCTGCGCTTTCAAGTTCAGCTATGATCTATAATGTCCGACGTTGCTCGCTTGATGCACCCGTAGTTCCTTATCACGGACGGGGGATACAGCAATGAATACGATTCAATACGAGCCGTTCTTGGTCGGACTGTCGTTTGTAATATCCGTATTCGGTTCCTACACGGCGCTGCAGCTCGCCATCGCGATCCCGCAGGCGCGGACCTGGACGGCGGTGATCGGTTCGGTGGCCGGCGCATCGATCGCGCTGGGCGGCGGCGCGATCTGGTCCATGCACTTCATCGGAATGAACGCGGCCGACATGGGGATGCCGGTGGCCTACGACCCCGCGCTCACCATCACTTCGTTGATTCTCGCCGTGGTCGCACCCGCGATCGGCTTGTTCATCGTGGGACGCAGCGACGGCGGCCCGTGGAACCTGCCCCTCGGGGGAGTCCTGACCGGGCTGGGCGTCGCGTTGATGCATTACACGGGAATGGCCGCGATGATCATGCCGGCCAAGATCAGTTACGACCCCACCTTGTTCACCGCCTCTCTGGTGATCGCAGTGGTGGCTGCGACGGTGGCATTGTGGCTCGCGTTCAATCTGCGCGGCAATCTGCAGCGCTTCGGCAGCGCAATCGTCATGGGAATCGCGGTGTGCGGCATGCACTACACCGGGATGTACGCGGTGCTGATGGAGCCCACGAAGGAAGCCGTCCCGGCAACCGGCATAGCCTTGTCGCCGTCGAATATGGCTTACTCGGTGTTCGCAGTCACAGCGGTGCTCCTCACCCTTCTCCTGGTCTACAGCGCATGGAAGGCGCAACGCACTCTCCGCGTCGATATATAGATAGAGCAGGGGCGCGATAGGGAAACCCGTCGCTGCGAGAGGCCGGAGCCGCGGAATTCCGCGGCTCCGCCGCTTAAGGATTCCCGATTTCGCGAGGCGCGAGGGGAGTTGAGTCGCGCGCCTTCGCTCGCGGGCGGTCAGGCCGGTTTCTGTGCCGGCCCCTTGGGTATGAAGCGCAGCGCCACGCCGTTATTGCAATAGCGCAGGCCGGTCGGCTCGGGCCCGTCGTCGAAGATGTGGCCGTGGTGCCCGCCGCAGCGCACGCAATGGTATTCGGTGCGTTCCATGAAGAGCTTGCGGTCGGTCGTGGTCGCGAACACGCCCGGTATCGTGGTGAAAAAACTCGGCCATCCGGTGCCGCTGTCGAATTTCATCGCGGAAGTGAATAGCGGTAGGCCGCAGCCCGCACACACGAACACGCCGGGACGCTTCTCGCGGTCGAGCGGGCTCGTGCCGGCCCGCTCGGTGCCTTCGTGGCGCAGCACGTCGTAGGCCGCGGGCGACAGGCGTTTTTTCCACTCGGCGTCCGGGAGCTTGAGCGGTTCGGCGCTCGCGGCCACGTCCGCTCCTTCGGCAAGCAGGGTTTTCCAGTTCTTTTGCAGGTCTTCCACTTTCACGGCTCCTTTCGCGGGCTTCTGTCCCCATCCTGCGGCACCGAAACCCGCCAGGGACAGTGCCGTCAAGCCTCTCAACCAGTTGCGACGATCCATTTTTTCACCTCCGTAAGCCAGCAGTATAGACCGCCTTTCCGGGCCGCAATTCCCGCAGCCGCTTGCGTGAGTCGTAAGAACCGAGCCGCCCTTACAGCCGCGGCACGCCTGGCCGAGCGTCGCGATCCGATACATAATGAGGCACATGAACGGTCACGAACTCTGGCTCGCCGCCGGCCTGCGCACGCCGTTCGCGCGGGTGGACGGCCCGCTCGCGCCGCTCGATGCGGTCGCGCTCTCGGTCCCGGTCATGCGGGCGATGACCGGAGGGCAGCCCGCCGTGAAACCGGACCTGCTCGTCTGGGGGACGGTGATTCCGAACCTCGGCTACTCCAATATCGCGCGCGAAGTGCAGATCGAGGCGGGCCTCGACCAGACCCTCCCGGCGTTTTCCACGGTGCTTGCCTGCTCGACGAGCATGGTCGCGGCTTTCGAGGCGGCAGGAATGCTCGGGCACGGCGGCAAGGAACTCGCGCTCGTCGGCGGCGTGGAGAGCATGAGCCGCGTGCAGATCGGGCTCTCGCAGAACTTTTCCGACTGGCTGAGGCGCTTTTCGCAGGCGCGTTCGCTAACGCAGCGCCTTGCGCTGTTCAAGAAGCTCCGGACGCGCGACATCCGCCTGCACATTCTTGCCGTGGCCAACCGTGCCACCGGCAAGAGCATGGGCGAGCATTGCGAGGAAATGGCCCAGACCTGGAAGATCGCGCGCGATTCCCAGGACAAGATCGCCCTTGCCAGCCACGAGAAGGCGATCGCAGGCCAGAAATCCGGGTTCTTCGACGATCTGATCGTTCCGGTCGAAGGCATGTCGCGCGACGGCTTCCCGCGCGCCGACACGAGTCTGGAGCGNCTGGCGAAGCTGCAGCCGGCCTTCGACAGAAAGAGCGGCAAGGGCACGATCACCGCAGGAAATGCCTCGCCCCTTACAGACGGCGCGGCGGGTCTGTGGGTGGCCACCGGCACGGGGATCAGACGTCTGCCCGGCTCCGTCCCGCGCGCGTGCCTTGTCGATTGGGAGATCGCGGCGGTGAACGTCTTCACCGAGGGATTGCTCATGGCACCCGCGTACGCGATTCCGCGCATGCTCGCGCGAAACGGCCTCGCCTACCGCGACATCGCGCTGTGGGAGATCCACGAGGCGTTCGCCGCGCAAGTGCTGTGCAACGTGGCCGCATTGGAGAGCGCAAGCTTCCGTCGCGAGAAAGCGGGAGTGGAAGCGAACCTCGGCAAGTTTCCGTGGGAACGGCTCAATCCCCACGGCGGCTCCGTGGCCCTGGGTCATCCGTTCGGCGCGACCGGCGCGCGCATCCTCTCGCAGGCGGTGAAGGAACTGGCGGCGATGCCCAAAGGAACCCGCGCCGTGGTGAGCATCTGCGCGGACGGGGGGCTGGGCACCGTGGCGCTGCTCCAGGCCGAAT